>TARA_R110000823_G_scaffold103315_2_pt1 | contig 16380 bp, 22 predicted proteins | sample TARA_R110000823 | Tara Oceans TARA_R110000823 (sample SAMEA4397722) | marine metagenome | biome: Polar Biome; feature: [DCM] deep chlorophyll maximum layer (ENVO:01000326); material: water (ENVO:00002006), including particulate matter (ENVO:01000060) such as... | depth 20 m | reverse complement strand
GTGCAACAAAAGGTGATGACATGCCAAGGTTGAATAATGAGAACAGACAAAGAACAAAGGCGGGGCGAAGTAAGAACAAAAGTGTACAAAGGGGCATTCGGCATGTTGATAGGGTAGGGTGACCAAATGGCAGGGAAGGCTGCCAGCGAGGCTTAAAATGGCTCTAGAGGGGTGTTCACGTTATGTTCCACAAGTGCTGCCTGATACGACATCGGGACAATAGAAAAGGTTGAATGCTAAACCATATGCCAAGGGGAAAAGGTTTAAGGGTGAACTAGTTACGGTATGCGATGGTATACTGGGGTGAAATACCACATGCGAACCATTCGCAACTGGGTCCCATGCGTGCCCTCGCGTGCCCTCGCGTGCCCATGCGTGCCCATGCGTGCCCTCGCGCATTTGCGTGCCCGTGTGTGTGCGCGTGCGTCCGTGCGTGGGCGGGGGCGGGGGGCGCGGGCATCTTTATATTAGTACAATACACCTCGTAATTATCTCTGGAAAATTCTTCCCGAACTCTAAAGAAAGTACTTGACAAATCACCTCGCGCCCTATACCCTAATATACTTAAGTATACTTAAGTGTACTTAAGTGTAAACTTAAGTTTATAATATGATAATATTATACTAAGTAACTTAAGTAGCACTTAAGTATACTTAAGTACACATTAACACTTGACTTATGTCTCAATTAATGTTACAATTACAGTAAGGAAGGTAGGTACACATTATGTCTGGGTTTACAGAAAAACATGAGACTAGTAAGTTCAAGAACTCCAGTGGAGCTTGGCTGACTAAAGCTCTCTTCTACGAAGTGTCTTATGACAGGCTTGACCATCTTCTATTCACAATGAAACCAGAAGACTTTGTCTTACCCTCGGGTGAGGTCCTAACGTCCTTCCCTAAACTGTACATGGCTCTGTGCATCCAAGACCCAACTGAAGCAACACTAGCTGACTTAGTCTTCGGTGGCCACGAGCACTGGAAGATGATCTCAGAGTCAGCTTCAATCAAACCTTACGTTGAATCCCTCCGTGAAGAAGTATCAGTAAGGATTAAGTCTGAAGCTTTGTCATACCTGCTTAAGGAGGTCCGTGAGGGCGGTAAGAGTGCTTACCAGTCCGCTAGGTACCTCTTGGACAAGGGCGTCCTCAGGGAGCCTCCTAAGGGCCTCTCACGTCAAGAGGCGAAGGAACGTAACGACATCTTGAACCAGAAGGCTCAAGACACCATTGAAGACGATGCAGCAGCAGCTCGCATTGGTCTAACCCTCGTAAGGAAATAATACTATGGCAAAGACTACTGATGACGCTACCTTCAAGGAAGCCTTTGCTTTCTTTCGTAAGAAGCACGGTGGGGATGGAGGTAGGTTTAAGTGGAAGGGTAAGGTATTTACCACAGACCTTAAGAAGGCTTCTTCTTCCAGTGCCCCTAAGGCGCAAACCTCTATAGCTAAGCCACAAGCCGATGTGCCTAGCTGGAAAAGTGTAGGAATATCCACCGCGAAGGACAAGAAGCCAAACACAAAGACACCTACACTGGCTAAGCCAAAGCCAAAGCCAAAGCCAAAAGAGGAAGAGAAGCCAAAGAAGAAGACACTTAAAGACTTCTTCAAGATAACCCCCCGCAAGAGTGGCAAGTCATCTGGCAAGTCATCTGGCAAGTCATCTGGTGGAAACCCGAAAGAAGCTAACCGTAGATAACCTTAGTAAGGAAATAACACCATGGCACCTACAAAGTCCCCTCGTCCTAAACCTCGCCCCACCAGTAAGAGTGCTGTGAGCAAGTCCCCTCGCCCAGCTGCTCGTGCTCAGGTAGGACTCAACATGGCCTCCAAGGCTGAAGGCTTAGAAGCTGGCAAGAAGAAGAAGAAGTCGAAGGGGTACTGAGCCCAGTGGAAAAGGACTCAAGACTAAAGAGGGCTGGTGTACCGGGCTATAATAAACCTAAACGTACTCCGTCACACCCCACTAAGTCGCATGTAGTAGTTGCAAAGGAAGGTAGCACCATCAAGACAATTCGTTTTGGAGAACAAGGTGCTTCGACAGCAGGCCCCCCAAAGGCAGGTGAGTCCGACAGGATGAAAGCCAAACGTGCAAGCTTTAAGGCTCGTCATGGGGAGAACATCGCAAAGGGTAAGATGAGTGCAGCTTACTGGGCAGATAAGGTAAAGTGGTAATATGGCTAAAGTAACTAAGAAGAAGGTGGCGGCCAAGGGCTCGCACTATATGCCAAACGGTAAGCCTATGAAAGACTCAGACATGAAGCCTAGTAAGAAGAAAGTAAAGAAGTGATACGTACTCTCCTAGTCTCTCTGTTCCTCCTAGTGTCCTCGGTCACTGTGTCTCACGCACAAGTGGATCAAAGATGCTTCATGACTAAACCATTCTTGGTACAACTGAAGGAACGTGGGTACGAAGTAATTGCTGAGTACTTCATGGAGTCAGGAGATTCTATCGTAGTACTCCTCGGCTCTCAGTTAGGCAACTGGGTTATCTTTAAGTCACGAGTTGCCGCAGGCGACAATACAGTAGCAGGAGGCACCATGTGCTATCTCACTGAAGGGCCAGCCCTCAATCGTCTTCCAATGAAACCTAGCGCTTAATGGATTATATCTTTTCTACTCTAAGCACTTACGCCGGGTCAGTAAACGACCGTAAGAAACAATATCTAATTGACACGTACAGCTACGACCCTTCTATGAGTCTTAACGACATGGAGAAAGCTACCCTTGAGTCACTGGGTTACTCAGGTGGCTTGACTGACATGTGGCAGGCGTACCTTAAGTCACTAGGTGGATCAGGCACAGTATCAGATAATATTAAATCTTACTTCGCCTCAAGTTTCTATGGGAGCTCACTATTGCTTCTGGAAACATCAGACGTATTTTTACTGGAAACTACAAGTTTCCTCATACTCGAAGGAACTATCTAATGGCTAACAGTAAACTTACCGGCCTGACAGAGGCCACGAGCCTAGCCACTACAGATGAAATTTACGCTGTTGCTGGTGGTAATTCTAGGCGGGCATCTGTCCAGACCTTGCTTAAGACTGAAGCTAGTCTCGTAACAATCACAGGCGGTACAATTAACGGCACTGTTATCGGCGGGACAACTGCTGCTGCTGGTACGTTTACTGCGCTTAGTGTCGATGGCGGCACAATCAAGCTGGACGGCGACTATCCCGTTGGCACAAGCAACGTGGCCTTGGGTGATACTGCGCTGGGTAGTCTTACGACAGGCAGCAAAAACGTAGCCATCGGCTCAGGTGCCCTTACGGCCAACACCAGTGGCGACGAAAACACAGCTACTGGCTTCCGGGCACTATACGCCAACACTTCGGGCTTCGCCAACGTAGCCCTCGGCTACGCCGCACTATACAACAACACCAGTGGCAACTACAACGTAGCTACTGGCCAACGAGCACTATACGCCAACACCACGGCCAGCTACAACACAGCTAACGGCTGGTACGCACTATACGCCAACACCACTGGGGCCAACAACACAGCCAATGGCTACCTAGCGCTACGCACCAACACCACAGGTGGCAGCAACACAGCTAATGGCTTCGCAGCACTAACCTCCAACACCACTGGCAGCAACAACGCAGCTAGTGGCTACCAAGCACTAACCTCCAACACCACTGGCTCTGGAAACATCGGCATTGGTTTTCGGAACAACGCCGGAACGTATGCACCAGTATTTGACCCGACGACTGAAAATAACCGCATCGTCATGGGCCACACTAGCGTCACCAACGCCTATGTCCAAGTCGCTTGGACCGTTGTTTCAGATGCTCGTGACAAGACTGCCTTTGCCCCTGTTTATTATGGTCTAGATTTCGTCAATGCGATGAAGCCGACTGAGTATCAATTCAAAGCTGGTGGCCGTGACGGTGAAGCCGATGGCATCCGCCGCTACGGGTTCCTTGCGCAAGATGTGCTGGCGCTTGAAGGTGACAACCCAGTCCTTGTTGACGCTGAAGACCCCGACAAACTGAAACTTAAAGAGAGCAACATCATCCCTGTTTTGGTCAAAGCCATTCAGGAACTATCCGCAAAGAACGATGCACTAACAGCCCGCATCGCAGCCCTAGAGGGAGCATAACTATGACTGACACACCAACCACAGAAGAAATCGCAGCACACTATGTAGCAATGGGACATAGTGTCGATCTTATTAACGCAGGTCAACCAGAGGACATGGACGACACAGATTGGGCAGACACCCTGTCTCGCAATGTCGAGCATCTGAAACTCATGGTAGCAAAAGACTACTGGACAACCGAAGACATGACTGCGGCCAATGCGGCTGCGGCATAATCCCGCAACGCAGTGAGGACCATTGCGAAGCAATAATCTGAAAAGGAGGTCACAATGACTACTGAAGACAAAAAGGTAATCATCACGATCAACGACGTGGACTACACCGAAGACCAACTGACTGACGAGCAGAAGATGATGGTAAATCACTTTAACTCGCTGCAACAAAAGATCAACTCGGCTAAGTTCAACCTCGACCAGCTACAGGTAGGTTGTCAGGCATTTGTTGACATGCTGACGGCATCGCTGGCAGAGCCAGCACTGGAAGCAACACCATGAGCCGCAGCAATAAAGGGTTAGTCTGGTGACTAATCAGGCAACACCAAAGAGGATATGGGGATAACACAGTATGGCTACTAAGCTTACAAGTCTAATCAGTATTGTCACTGGGTACTTCTCTAACACCCAGATCAATAGTAACTTCCAGACTATCGCCACTGAGTTTGACAAGGTAGTCTACCGTGACGGTACTACCCCTAACACTATGTCTGCTGACTTAGACCTTAACTCCAAGGACCTGCTTAACGTAGCTCAGACTAACACTGATACTCTGTATGTAGCAGGAACTAAAGTAACAGCTACTACTGCGTCCCCCTCTTGGAAGGGCCCTTGGGTAACAGCTACAGTATACGCTATTGATGATATCGTCTCTACCTCTGGTAGCTCGTACATCTGTATCGTAGCCCACACTGCTGCTGCTACATTCACCGCTGACCTCTCAGCAGTCAAATGGCAAGTAATGGCATCAGTTGGTGCCTCAGGCGCTGGGACTGGTGACCTTGTGTCAACCAATAACCTGTCTGACGTTGCTAATGCTACTACGGCAAGGGCTAACCTTGGGGCTGAAATAGGTGTCAACGTACAAGCTTACGATGCTGTGCTTCAGGGCATTGCTACAGCTGGTTCAGTTGCCATAGCGTATCTTCCAGAGGCTACAACCGCCCAATGGAGAGCTAATACAGCAGACAAGGTTCTTTCAACCGATCAGGTCTGGGGCTCTATGACTGTCGTGGGTCTGACGGATGCTGCCAGCATAGTGCTTACGCTGAGTTCAGGCTTTGACTTCTCAGTCACACTAGCAGGCGACAGGACACTGGCAAACCCTACCGCTGTCAAGGTTGGCCAGCGTGGGCGCATCATGATAACGCAGGACGGCACAGGCACTAGGACGCTGGCTTATGGGACTTACTACAAGTTTGCAGCAGGTACAGCCCCAGTGCTAACAACTACTGCTGGCGCAATCGACGTGCTGTACTATGATTGCATCAGTGCGACTCAGATACTAGTGTCCCCAGTTCTTGGGTTAGCATAATGCTGCCGGGTCTTTATAACCCTAGCGGTGTTGGTGCGTTTAGTGTGGCGTATGTCAGCAACACTACTTATAACACTTACAACGGAACACTCACGATGCCAACGCTTGAGGTTGGTGACGTAATACTGGCCATAGCGTACGCATGGAGAAATGGACCGTTCATCCCCTCACCAGCCTATGGCACTGGCTTTACAGCAATGCAGACAAATGGTGTTCAATACGCAATTGGGCTCGGTGATTACGGGGCAAGAATGTGCACATCCTACCGTGTAGCCCAATCTGGTGACAGTGGGTCAACTATCGGTGGCTTTATTAACGACGACACCGAGTCTGCTACTATAGCTGTCTATAGGCCCTCTGCTGCTATAACAACAGTCACCCCTCTTGACCTTAGCACAAGTATTTCCGGTGACCCACCAGCAAGCACTATCACAGCGTCTGGGTCTTCACTCTGGACAATTTCTTGGGCTGCAGTGCGTGGCAGCACCCTGTCTTTCACCCCAACAGAGGACTTTGAGGCCTTGACGGGCGGCCTACGAGTCAAGGCTATCGTGCAAGGGCCAACAGCGTCTAACGTGACAGCAAACGCAGGTAGCGGTACGGGGATCGTCTACGCTGACGGCTACATGGAGGTCTCCTGATGCTAGTCAGAAGACAGCTTAGTGGGTATAAAGGTAGATGTTAGATGAAATCAGGGAGGCTGCTGAAGCTGACCTTGAAACCTTTATCAAGCTAGTAGCTCCGGGCAGATTCTTAGGGTCAGTCCACAAGGAGCTTATCCGCTGGTGGACTAAGGGTGACGCTAAAGATCATCAGCTAACACTGTTACCTCGTGACCACATGAAGTCAGCGTTGATCGCTTACAGGGTAGCTTGGGAACTAACCAGAGACCCAACACTGAGGGTCTTGTACATCTCAGCTACATCAGGGCTGGCAGAGAAGCAGCTTGGGTTTATCAAGACACTGTTCGAGTCTAAGGTTCACCAGAGGTACTGGCCTCTGCACATCAAGACGGAGGAAGGTAGACGCTCCCGCTGGACTAACAAAGAGATTGAGCTTGACCACCCTCGCCGTAAGGAGGAACAGATACGAGACCCTTCTATCATGGTAGCTGGGCTGACAACTAACATAGCTGGCCTACACTTCGACATAGCTGTCCTTGACGATGTAGTAGTCTACGATAACGCTTACACCCAAGAGGGACGCAAGAGGGTTGAGACTCAGTACTCCTTCCTAGCGTCTATCGAAGGCACAGGCTCAAGGGAGTGGGTAGTAGGTACTCGGTACCACCCTAAAGATTTGTATAACACAATGAAGGAAATGCTGGAGCCTAGCTTCGATGAAGGTGGTCAGGTCTCAGGTGAAGAACCAATCTATGAAATCTTTGAGAGAGTAGTAGAGGATGCAGGGGATGGCACAGGAGAGTTCCTATGGCCACGTCAGCAACGACCAGATGGCAAGTGGTTCGGGTTTGACATCAGAGAACTAGCTAGGAAGAAAGCTAAGTACCTCGACAGGACACAGTTCCGAGCACAGTATTATAATAACCCTACTGACCCTGAGTCTCGGCCAGTGGACTACGATAAGTTTCAATACTTCGAGAGAAGGCAGCTTACTCAGGATGGTGGCAACTGGCACTACAATGGCCGTAGGCTTAACTTGATAGCGTCTATTGACTTTGCTTACAGCACTAGGGTTAGGGCTGACTATACAGCACTGGTGGTAGTCGGAGTTGATTATGATAATAACATCTACGTGTTGGACATAGACAGGTTCAAGACCTCAGACATCAGTGAGTACTTTAAGCATATCCTAGCATCAGTAAACAAGTGGGGTTTCCGTAAGCTAAGGGCTGAGACATCAGTAGCACAGAAGGCTATCGTCTCCTCTTTGAAGTACGACTACATCGCTACACATGGCCTAGCCCTATCAGTAGATGAGGTTAAGCCTAACAGGCACCAAGGGTCTAAGGAGGAACGTATGGAGGCTATCCTTGTTCCTCGCTATAGCAACCTTCAGGTGTTCCACTACAAGGGCGGCAACTGCCAGCTCCTAGAAGAAGAACTAGTTACTAATAATCCTACTCACGATGATATTAAAGATGCCCTAGCCACAGCAATTGAAGGTCTAGTAAAGCCAATGAAATCTTATACCAAGAGACAAAGTGATAATGTTGTCCACTTCAACAGTAGATTTGGTGGGAGAGTTTAACTATGGCTGGAACTACACTAGACCTTGAGCACGTACTAGGAGCTGACCGCATAGCAGTCGAGATTGCTTTGCAGTGGGACAACTGGAACTCCCTTCGTAGTAAGTGGGTGGAGGAGAAGAAAGAACTCCGTAACTACCTCTACGCTACTGACACCACCACGACCTCTAACAAGAAGCTACCGTGGTCTAACTCTACTACTACCCCTAAGCTGACACAGATCAAAGATAACTTGCACGCTAATTACTTTGCAGCGTTGTTCCCTCAACAGGTCTGGATGCGATGGTATGGCGAAGATGAGACAAGTGATACGAAGTTTAAGAAGGAGACTATCCAGTCTTACATGCAGAATAAAGTCGATCAGTCAGGCTTTGTGGACACATGCTCTATACTACTGGATGACTATATACAGTACGGCAATTGTTTTGGCTATGTGGCTTTTGAACGTGGGTATATAACTAAGGAGACTGGTGAGGTAATCACTAGCTACGTAGGTCCTCGGCTAACTCGTGTCTCCCCATTTGATATTGTCTTCAACCCACAAGCTGCTACCTTTGAGAAGACCCCTAAGATAATCCGATCAGTGGTTACTCTTGGTGAGCTGAAGCGTATGTCTGATGAAGGAGAAGACGTAGACGGTGTCTTCAATAGGGCTATGAGTAACCGTAAGGCAGTCTTGGATAGCTCTGACCTGTCTAAGAGCTCAGGCTTTATCGCTGATGGCTTCTCAGATATCAAGCAGTACTACGGTTCTGACTACGTTGAGATTCTAACATTCTTTGGTGACATCTACGATAAGAACACTGACACTCTTATGTCTGACCGGATCATTAAAGTTGTTGATAGGGCGTACATCCTGTCCAACGTAGAGAACCCTTCGTGGTACGGCACAGCTCCTCTGTTCAAAGCTGGGTGGCGTGACCGTCCTGACAACCTGTACTCGATGGGACCACTCGACAACCTAGTGGGTATGCAGTACCGCATTGACCACCTTGAGAACCTAGCATCAGATGTCTTTGACCAGATCGCCCTGCCTATGCTTAAGATCAGGGGCAACGTGGAAGACTTCACACAGCAACCCGGTGAAAGGATTTACGTAGGAGAAGAGGGTGACGTAAGCTACCTTCACCCTGACACTACTGCTCTTAATGCAGACTTTAAGATTGATGTTCTTCAGAATCGTATGGAAGAAATGGCTGGCGCTCCTCGTCAGGCTATGGGGATTAGGACACCCGGAGAGAAGACAGCCTTCGAAGTTCAAACATTGCAGAACTCTGCGGGTAGAATATTCCAACATAAAACTTCACACTTTGAACGGGTGTTCATCGAGCCTATCCTTAACACTATGTTAGAGGTATCTCGTAGGAACATGGACCAAGAGGAGGTGATCCGAATCGACGATAGCTCTTCAGGGACTACAATCTTTGATACTATCACCAAGGATGATATCTTAGGTAAGGGTAAGATCAGACCTCTGGGGGCTAGGCACTTTGCTGAACGTGCTCAACGGGTACAGAACCTATCACAGATGTGGCAGGTTAAACAGACTGACCCAACTGTAGCAGCACACCTATCCGGTAAGATGTTTGCGCAGATCATGGCAGACGAACTAGGAGAGCCGGGACTATTCCAAGAGAATGTCGCAGTTGAAGAACAGATGCAAACACAGCGTATGGTCACAGAAGGCCAAGTCTCTGCTGAAGGGGACCAGCAAATAGCGATGGAGAATGGATTATAACATGGACTCTCGTTGGGTAGCAGGACTTACAACAGAAGAAGCAAGAGAGACTCGAAGGAAAGAAGTACAATCCTTTGAGCGAGTATTCTCTGAACTGAGAGCAATCTTAGAGAAGGAGATGAGATCGTCTAATGAGGTTGACTTCACGTCACCCTCTTGGGCGTACAAGCAGGCCCACACCATAGGGCATAACCAAGCACTTACAATGGTGCTTAATCTGATTAAGGATAAATAATTGAGCGTATTTGATGGGACAACCCCACAAGATCAACCACTAGAGACAACCTCGGTAGTAGATCAACTCGTTGGTGAAGGCAAGAAATTCAAGACAATAGAAGATGCTCTTAATGGTAAGATCGAATCTGATAATTACATTACAGAGTTGAAGTCTAAACTGTCTGCGCTCGAAGCGGATGCCCTTAAAGGTAACCGTATTGAAGAGTTGCTTTCACAGTTGCAGGCCAAGGCTACTACTCCAGTAGTGACCCCTGCTCCTACACAAGTTCCCGTAACTGACAGCAAACCACAGCTTGACGTGAGTGACCTTAAAAGCCTTGTAGATAGTGCGATGAGTGAACGTGAGAAAGACTTGGTGAAGACCAAGAACATTCAGATCGTTGAACAAGAACTAGTTAAGAACTTCGGGACTGAGGCGAAAGCCAAGGTAACATCTAAAGCACGAGAGCTTGGTATGTCCGAGGATAAGCTCAAGGCTATGGCGGAGGATTCTCCTGCGGCATTCCTTACTCTGATGGGCCAACCACTTCCTAAACCGAATGGGTCCCTGCCAGTGAGTTCTGTTAACACCAACGCACTTATCTCCAGCGGGAAGCGTAACAATGCTTTCTACTCTGCTCTCCGCCGGGAAAATCCATCTAGCTTTTACTCACCTAAGACACAAACCCTCATGATGAATGACCGTGTCGAATTGGGTAATGATTTTTACAACAAATAAGGAGTGATTACCTATGTCTGGTATGACCACTGGCAACAGCGCTCACCTAATCCGATCAGAACTCTGGTCGAACATCTTGAAGGAAACCCTTCAGGACGAGTTGCAAGCCACTAAATACGTACGTATGTTGTCGGAGTTTCCCGATGGTAATACGTTCACGATCCCATCTATCGGGGAAGCCCTCGTAGATACTTACGCTGAAGACCAAGCTGTCATCTATCGTCCGCTTGATACTGGTGAGTTCCAATTTACTATCACCGAGTACTTGTCGTCAGCTACGTATGTGACGAAGAAGAACATGCAGGACGCATACTATATGTCCCAGCTTATGTCTTCGTTTGTACCTAAGCAAAACCGTGCTATCATGGAGCACTTCGAGAAGACTACTTTCGAAGCCCCTGAAGCAGGTATCTCCGCTAACTCAGCCGAGACTATCAATGGTGCTGCCCACCGTTTCGCCGGTGGCAACTCAGGCAAGATCGAAGTCGCTGACTTTGCTTACGCCCGTTACGCACTTAAGAAAGCAAACGTACCTGATACAGGTCTGGTTGCTATCGTTGATCCTTCGATTGAGTTTGAGATGAACACCCTGTCGGCTCTTACTGCGGTTAGTAATAACCCTAAGTGGGAAGGCATTGTCTCTGGAGGCATCGCTACTGGTACTCGCTTCGTTGCTAACATCTACGGCTTCGACGTGTATACCTCCAACCACCTGAAGACTGTTACCGATGGTGCTCTTAACGAGCGTGATGGGTCAACAGCATTCAACGCTGGGGCTGTTACATCTAAAGCTAACTTGTTCTTCTCCGCCGCTGGTGACGTGACTCCTCTTGTAGGTGCATGGCGTCAGATGCCTGAAGTAGATTCAGAGTATAACAAAGATATGCAACGTGAGGAGTATGTTACTACTGCTCGTTACGGTGTTAAATTGTTCCGCCCTGAGAACATGGTTACTGTAGTTTGTAACACTGCTGTAGCATAAGAAAGGAACTATCAAATGTCTTGGACTAACTCTGACGGACTTGTCGTTCGTTTCGGTACTGAAAAAGGTGCTGAGAAGAATAGTGGTACCACGGAAGATGGCGTACACCGTACTTTGGTGCACAAGTTCGCCTTCGGTGATATCGCTAATACTGATGTCACTGCTGCTGACCCAGAAAGCCCGTTCATTCCGGCTGACTCGGTTATCACACGGGCTACTCTGTATGTAACCACTGCTTTTGCGGGTGCTACAGCTACACTGGATATCGGTCTTAAGGTCGCTGCTGGTACCAATACCAACGATGCTGCTATTGACGCTGCTATCGCTGTTACGGCACTTGACGCTATCGGTGACGCTATCAACTGTAACGGCGCTTATGTGTCGTCTGCTGGTGATCTAACGGGTATCCGTATTATTGCTGACCAGTACATCATGACGACTTGGGACACTGCTGCCTTTACGGCAGGTGCTGCTACCCTCGTTGTTGAGTACCTTCTGCTCGCTTAACTAAACTAGGGGTATCCTTTAACTAGGGTACCCCACCCCACCAGCCAAGGAGAGATAAGTTGCCAACAATTGAACACTCAGCTTTAACAACTACTGAGCTCCACGAACCTAAGGGTGCGGCTGGTGCTGCTGCCAATAATGTTTACATTGCTGATGGCGCTGGCTCTGGTGCATGGACAGGAACAACTTATGTAATTTCAGGCGTTATTGATGACATCTCTACCGCCGCAACAGTGTACATCCCGACCCCAGAGGCTGGCACTGTAAAGCAGGTAACAACTGTCCTTAGTGGCACCATCGCTACATCCGCTGTTGCAGTGGTAGTTAAGAATGCAGCGGCTGCTACAATGGGTACAATCACAGTTAATGACGCAGGTTCAGCGGCTGGTGACATTGACTCAGTGACCCCATCTACTAACAATACTTTCACAGCCAACTCTTTCGTAACTATTGATACAGACGGAGCTTCTACGAACACAGTTAAGTTATACTTCTCACTGTTAGTGGAGCGCAGCTAATGGCTATGAAGTTAACTCTGCTTGAGATTGTCCAGAAGACCCTGAGTGACATGGACTCAGAAGGTGTTAACTCCATCTCGGACACTCTAGAAGCCCAACAGATTGCAAGTATCGCAGAGGATGTGTACTTCGGTATAGTTGCTGGCCACCCTCGGCCTGACGAGATGTCCCTGATTAAGCTAACAGCTCTGTCTGACACAGTCTACCCAACACACTTTGAGTACCCTACTAATGTGAAGAACATAGCTAAGGTCTCCTATAATGTCTCCTTGACTTCTGTTAAATTCTATAAGGAGATACTCTTCCTTGAACCCCTTGACTTCCTGACACACACAGATAACCAGAGCTCAGGGTACACTGATGTGCCAGATAAGAGTGCTGGTACTACTCTGTTCATTGCTAACGATAGAATGCCTACGTACTACACATCCTTTGATGAGAAGTATATAGTCTTCGATTCCCACGATAGTGCTACTGATGTTACTCTACAGGAGTCTAAGACTAGAGCTTACGGTCAAGTGTTCCCAACCTTCTCCCTGACTGACTCCTTTGTGCCAGACCTAGAGAACACTATGTTCCCTTACTATCTAGCTGAAGTAAAGTCTCAGACATTCTCCTTGTTCAAGCAAGCTCCTGATCCTAAGATTGAACAGCAAGCACGTAGGCTCAAGGCTTCACTACAGAATGACAACTATAAAACTACAAGAGGAAACAGATTGAATGTCTATGGCCGTTAACACAAATGAAGATGGGGACCTAGTGGTCTCCTCTGAGCGAACCACGAATACCTTTACTATCACTAAGCATCGTAGGTTCCCCTCTCTGTACATCATTGAGACATCTACTGGGATGAAACCTAAGGCCCTTGATGAGATGTTCACTAGCCAGCCTGACGCTAGTAACTTCTTAAAGAACTACTTAGATAAGATGTCATACACCACCACCGCCTACGCCAATAAGAGACAACTGCAAAAGGAAACCTTAAATGCCGCTAACACAAAAGGCCCAAGTAAGGTTTAATAAAGGTCTCATTACTGAGTCAGGGGAACTAACATTCCCTGATGGTGCCTCTATTGATGAGTCTAACTGTACCCTCTTACGGACAGGCAACCGTAAGCGTAGACTTGGCATTGAGTTTGAGGACTCCTACGTCCTATCCACGGCTACAGTTGACAAGGGTTCCTTGGTGTCTGTGGGTGAGTGGACTAACGTAGGTGGGCAAGCCAATCTACAGTACGCTGTAGTCCAGCTTGGGGGTACGTTGTACTTCTACAATAAGTCTATCTCCCCCGTCTCAGGGGAGGGTATCCCTGTAAGCCTTGTTGACCCTACTATCTACTCCATCAACCTTGACACTTATAAGACTGCTACTGGTAGCCCTAGCCAGAAGCGTGTACATGTAACCTCAGTGATTGGCTCCCTTATTGTAGCCTCCTCTGAAATTAACACCTTTCGTGTTGAGAGGGCTAATGATACTGGTGTGTTTACAGAGGCACAGATTAGCTTCAGGGTCCGAGACTACAGGTATCTAGGAGATAAGACTACGTACGACTCTGAGTTAGCCTTTGCAAGCTTGACAGAAGGACGTAAGTATGATACGGCTAACACTGGCTGGGTAGGTACTAAAGGTACTGCCGCCCTTACTGCGTATAAGGCAGCTCACACTGCTTACCCGGCTTTGACCCACGCTTGGTTTAGTGGTAAGAATGCTGCTGGTAACTTTGATGAGGCAGCTTGGCGTCAGGTGTACTCAGGGTCATCCTTGATTGCTAATGGCCACTTCATCCTAGACCTTTTCAACAAGGACCGTAAGACAGCCTTCGATGCTGAGAGCTCTGGTGCTCCCAGTACGTCACTGACATACGCTACTGAGGCAGAGGCTAGTAGGTTCAAGACTGTTACTACATTTGCTGGTCGTGTATTCTACGCTGGGTTGGACTCAGCTAAGTTGTCAAGTAACATCTACTTCTCTCGGTTACTCCAAGATTCACTAGATGATATCGGTGAGTGCTTCCAGATCAATGACCCTACCTCCGAGGAGATAGCTGATCTACTTGACACTGACGGTGGGTACATTAACATCCCTGATGCTCACGGTATCGTACGCCTAGTGGTCATGGGCTCATCCTTGTTTGTCCTCGCTGAGAATGGTGTGTGGCAGATCAACGGTGTAGACGGTGTCTTCCGGGCTAGTGAGTACTCAGTGTCTAAGATAACAGACTTTGGTATCGCTGCCGCTGGCTCCTACGTTAAGACTGAGGATGCTATATTCTGGTGGTCTACCTCAGGTATACACCTACTGGCCTTTAAGGCAGAAGCACAGCGGTACGTAGAGGAGAACATCTCTATCGGTACTATCCAAACATTCTTTAATACTATCGCACCTATCTCCAAGATTGCTGTTGAGGGTAACTACGACTTTATCAACAAGAAGATATTCTGGATGTACCCCTCTGCTGCTGAACCTCTACAGAATAAGTTTAATGAAATACTAATCCTAGATATCCCACTGACAGCCTTCATTCCTTGGTCAGTAACGGACATGGCAACTACTACTAGCTACATAGCTGGCTCTACAACCTTTAGTGGAGTAGGCTTTGGGGATGTAGTACACAACGTAGTAGACTCAGATGGTAACCAAGTTTACGACTCACTGGGTAACGAAGTAGTAGCTACATACGCTGACACTCAGGTGTCTGCTGACTCGGACATTAAGTTCTTAGTAAGAGATGGTGCTACTGGTAGTGTCACCTTCGCTACATTCTCTAGCACATCCTTCTTGGACTGGGGAGAGGCTAACTACTCATCCTTTGCTGAGTCTGGATATGACTTCCAAGGTGACATGTCTACCCGTAAGTTCCTTCCGTACATCAACGTGTACCAGAAGGTAACTGAGACTGGCTGGACTGGTGATGAGATTAGCGGCTACTTACCTGTACGCCCCGGCTCCCTTAAGATGTCTGCTTACTGGGACTTTAAGACTACTGCGTCCTCAGTGGCACAGCAAGCGTACCTACTTAAGTACCCAGTAGTTGTTGATCCTACTAACCTGACAACCTTCGGTTACCCTCACACTACCTTGAGGACTAAGCTTAAGTTGAGAGGTTCAGGCAGGAACTTACGCCTACGCTTCGAGAGTGAACAAGGTAAAGACTTCGACCTATTAGGTTGGGAACAAGTGGGGCAGCCAAGTGGAAAGTTCTAGGATTACTCTGGTTAACGTACCAGCATTCGAGGTTGAACTAGAGTACAACAAGGATCACGCTCTGCTACACCTACCAAGAGTTACTAAGTACAGCAAGACTGTCTTTGAGCAGATGGTAGTCTACACTAGAAACTTATGGTTGATGCTCACCACTATGGGCTACGAAGACTTACTTGTAGGTGTAGCTGTTGATGACTTGAAGACGAGTAAGCTAGTCTTACAACTGGGGTTCGAACCGTACAATACTAATGATGGTTACACCTTCTACTTTTATAAGGATACTTTTAATGGGTGACCCGATATCGCTTACACTCCTTGCTATCTCAACTGCCACAGGAATTGCGTCTGCAACCTCCCAACGTGATGCAAGTCTAGCCCAACAACGGCAGCAAGAAGTTAACGTAGCTCAGTCCCGTAGGGCTGCTAATCGTGAGACTGTCCTGCGTAGAGCTCAAGCTGCCCAATCTGCTCAAGCTGCTGGGGCTAGTACTGGCTCTGGGTCTTATGGGGGCATGGGTGCACAGGCGTCTAACAATGCCCAAGGCTTAGGGTTCTCAACACAGATGGGAGCAATCTCAAGTCAGATAGCTACAGCCCAGACTAACGCTAATACCTACGCTGGTATCGCTAACCT
>TARA_R110000823_G_scaffold8166_5_pt1 | contig 16479 bp, 15 predicted proteins | sample TARA_R110000823 | Tara Oceans TARA_R110000823 (sample SAMEA4397722) | marine metagenome | biome: Polar Biome; feature: [DCM] deep chlorophyll maximum layer (ENVO:01000326); material: water (ENVO:00002006), including particulate matter (ENVO:01000060) such as... | depth 20 m | reverse complement strand
TGCGGGGCTAATATTAGGGACTATTTCTTTTTCTATTACAGATATAAGTTCACCAAATCTGATGAAATAGTTATAATTGGCATCAATTTTATTGTGATCATACCCAGCATCCCTATAATTTACGGCCCCAGCTAAATTGAAATAACTAGTGTTATTTTTAAACATTTCGGGGTCACCTAATGTTTCATATAAATAGGCTGATAGTCTACTAGAATTTTTATTTGCTAATAATACACTATCAGATACTTCCCCAAACTTTTTAATTTCAGCTTTAGAAGAAGCACCACTTTTTTCCCTTTGTGAATCGGATGGTGGTATGTTTACTTTTAAAGCTTCAATTACATCCCCTAAAGAAATTAAATCTACCTTAATATGATAAGTCCCATCATCTTTAAAATCCCAACTAAAGTTTTTTATTCTACCAAAAAAACCATCGTAATTCCCACTATAGGATTCTTGATAAGTTTTTATCTTTTCTAACATTTCTAATTGGGTTGTACCATTTTCTTTAAAAAACTCATCCTCAACTAAAGTAGAACCTACTGTTTTAATTTTACCATCTTTATCTAAATAGGTATTCCAACCAAATTCTAATAATAATGTAAAACCTAACCTTAAATAAAGTAATTCTATAAGTTCAAATTGAAATCTATTATAAGCTACAAGGTTTATTGTTGCTGAACGTATTGAACCATTGTTTTTGGATGTTACGCTTACATCCCTAATTCCAGGGGAAGGTTGTATTCCTTGAGCCGTTCCACCTAACCCGTAAAGATTATTATTCCAAAAGGATTTAGAAGTATTTACTCCGGATCTAAAAGAATATGAGTTTTTGTCATTTAGGGAAGATAAACCATTAAATAATACTGCTTTTTTTGCTAAGTTTATTCCTTTAAAGTTTTCAGTACTTCCTATACCAAAAGGTAAACGGTTTTCATCCTCAATAAAGACAGAGGAAGCTAACTTAACCCAAGGTATTCGGTTATTGATATAATGTAATTCTGTAGGAGTTTTAGTAACATCACCATTAATACCCTTACCGAGTATTTTTTGGCGATTTTTTACTTCATCTTTTACAAAATCTGGGACAGATTCTCCTAATATATTTCCGGTCATATTATAAACTATTTAAATCCTTATATTGTTGAATTACTTCAGCAATATTTTGAGGGATTCTAATTTGTTCTCCAATTGGAGGGTAATAACTATTTTGTGGTAAATGAGGATTTGCAATAGAGATAACCCACCATAAGGTTGGATCACTATAATATTGCTGAGCTAATATATCAAAACGATCACCAACTGTAGTGGTTACATAAAAATCACTAAACTGTAATGGTAAGTCAGGATATTTTATATTCCCCTTTAGTGGATTTGCTAAACGTTCTAATTCTGTATATCTACTCATTTTTATGATTCTTTAATAGGGATATAATTTTGTTGCTGATTATATTCATTTCCTTGTTTATCCCCATAATTGTTTAATCCTACTTTTAAGGATTCTGGGGTTGCATTTCCCTGTAAATCTCTTTTAACATCGTTACCATTGGATAGTTGGATGTATTGTTCAGGACCAAAAGATTCTATAAAGTTTCCATACTTTAATGAAGAACCATTCCATTCTTTAGACCCATTTCCAAATTCATTTTTCTGTACTGCTGGTACAAAATCATGGATAGGTGTGAACTTAAATCCTGATACTTTTATTACCATAGGTAATTCTTTTACACTAGGATCATTTTTAATTCCTTCTGATGTAGTGTTTTTACTCTTTCCATCAGGTATTCCAATTTCCCAAGGTGCTTCTGTTGGTACAGTATACGAAATCCCTTCGATGAATCCAACCTGTTCGTGTAACCATCCTCCTACAGTTAAGGTAATTAAATTTCCTCTCATATACCCATATTCTGAGTAATCAGGAGCACAAGTGGATGCTAAATAGTTTAGTTTTTGGTACATAGGAATTAATTCTTCCTTTGATTGAGCCGCAACTGTCCAAGATAAACTAATACTTCTATTAAAACCTTGATAGTTATGTACTTGGTCTGCTCTACCTAAATGTTTAGATGAGTTCCATTTTGAATTATAAGTGTCTTTGTAATCATCTATAAATGCTCTAAAATGAATATATGTTTTCTTTTTTGGGTTGTCATTATCTATTACTCCAATTCTAAACTTAACTAAATCATTCTTTACTTTATCTTGAATAACAACAGAGGATTTATATAAAGGTAAGGCATTAATTTTATCTAAGGGGCCTAAGTTTTTACCAGTAGCATCTTTTTTTCCTTGTTGATAGCTAGATTTATCTCCTCTTAAACCAGGGTTACCTAAATTAACTCTACCTTCTAATCTTTGTTTATAATCCGAATAATCTAAAGAAAGGGGTAAGTTGGATACTTGAGGGTTTGGTGCCTTTAAGTCTCTTCTGAAGTCCTTTGTTATGTCTCCTTGGGTTTTTAGACTAACTCTATCAGATAATTGATTGTCATCTAGGGTGATGAAATTTTGATTTTTGAAGTTAGCATTAGAAATATCAAGGAAATCTAAATTATTATTAGTATATGAAGTTCTTTTAATAATAGTGTCCCCAATCCCTAATGTAGAACCAGGACCACCGGGGTAATTTAATATTTGACCATTATCTAAAGATATATTATTCTCTCCCACCACTGCTGTTCCCGGTTGAGATTTTTGAGAGGAATTAGCAGATATCTTTTTGTTTTTTAATTGTACTAACCTATTATCCTCTGATGGTTGGTTAGTTTGTATTTTATTACTATATATAGGTAGACCTAAAGGGTCGTTTTTTAATATTTGAAGAGATTTACCCTTATAATTTAAACCTACTGTAGGATCTAAACCTTGTTTATTTAGGTGTAAACCTATTGGGGTACCTGCTGCTTGTAATAATGTAGAAGTAGGTAGATACGCGCCTTCATTTATAAGACCACTAGCCTGTGTTGCTACTCCTGTTCTTGATAATATATTTTGTTTTGCCGTAAAAAGTAACCCATTAGGTGATTTAAAATCAAAAAACATTTGAGTTAAACGGGAAACATCCTTAACAATTTTCCCTGGGGTCAAAAGTCCACCTCTTAATAGGAAGTCTGGGCCTCCAGTTTTATTAAGACCACTAAAGGTATCTGGGATAGAAGATTTAATATAAGGTTGATTACTAGAACCACCCCCTAATCTATCTTTCCCAAACCTTAAAGACTTAAGATCTGTTGTTAAGTTTACTAACCCCATAATTTATTATTGAGGTAAGTTATCTGAGTATTTTGATGGGGTTACACCATTCAAATCCAAATTTGATGATGATTGTTGAACTATCTTTCCATGTAAAGTAGATGAAGAATGTTCTGGTGTTGGTGGTGTTGCTCCATTCCCATTTGATAAAGGTGATCCTTTTGATTGTAATTTAGATAAAATTCCCATAATTTATTTGTTTTTATTATAAATATTTAATATTTTAATTTATGCTGAGATTTCGTAGTTGTTCAGTGATATTGCTGTTCCTAATTCTTCGGAATCCATTGTTATTTGACCGTTAGAATTTAATATTTGGTTTAGGATTAAGTTTGTTTGAGCAAGACTATTTTCCATATTAGATAAATCCATTGAAACCCCAGAACCAGCTGCTTTTTTCTCATTGAATAGATCGGTTCCAGCTATTATATCGTCATCATTATTTAATTTTATTGCTCCTTCAGGCCCTAACAAAGTTCTACTTCCATATCCTCCACCACCTGTTGATGGACTAAATACATCATCCCCTTTTTCAGCATCTGATGTTAAACTACTTATAGCTAAATAAGCGGCTGCTGCTGCTGCAATACCAAGACCAACCCCTACAAGAGGTATTGGTGTTTTTGCCGCATTGGCACCTGCTTGTGCTGAGTAATCGACTGCTCCCATTAATGCTGCTGCTTTTTCAGATATTGCTTTTCTTTTAGAAAGCATTAATCCAATCTTTGAGGCCATGTTGTAAGCCTTTACCCCAACAACGGCAGCGATAATAAATTTAGAATTCTTAGCGGCGAATTCCATCATTTTAGCCATGGTTTTCATAGCAGGTTGAAGGGATTTACCTAATTCTAGGAAAAGTTGGTTCATTTCGGCAGCTGATTGTTTCATTATGTCCTGTTGTGATGCTTGTGCTTCTAGGTCTTCAAATGAAGTGTCGGCCATAATTTTTTGAGCTTCTTTTAACCCATGTTCTTCAATTAGACTATCTAATAATTCTTGTCTTTTTTCAGCTTCAGCACCTGTAGCGTTCTTCAGCATTTCTTGAGTAAATAAGGTTTGTGCTAGTTCTTCTCTACCCATCCCAACAGCTTCGGCTAGTGCTTGTTGCTCTAACCTATTCATTTTAGAAAAATCAGCGGCGCTTCCTGCTTGTTTTGCTATTTCTTCAGCTACAGTTGCAAAGTCATTTTGCAATGCAGCAGATCTTGCCTTTTCTAAGTTAAGTTCTTTACCTAACATTAATTCGGCTTGCATTTCTTTTTCTATAGAAGATTCAAAATTAAGTAAACTTTCTGATATTTTGTCTACTTGGGACATTTCCATCCCTAAAGATTTTACTATACCCACCGTTTTACCCATAGTAACTGCACTATTACCCATAGATAAAGACATAGAAGCACTTATTTTGCTCATTTCAGACATTAGTTTCTTCTCGTTAAGTGCTACCTTATTTTTAAGAGACCCTAATCTAACCTGGGCCATGAATTCCCCAGTATTTTTCTTAAGAGATTTTCCATTTACTACAGACAATTTAACAATTCCTGCTTGCTCCTCAGCACTCATACCTGCTGCTGTTGCTAATTTAGCAGAAGTTGCTAGCATCTCATCAGACATCATAACATTAGTACCTAATGTTTTGTTAATATCCATCTGAGCATGTTTAATGTCTTTATAGTTAACTAAAGTGTTCCCTGAAGATTTGCTGATTCTCATAAATTCAGCTCCTGTTAGTTTAGCATTATCATATGTCTGGTTCATCCCCTTGGCTATTTCACCTGTGGATTTATCCATTTCAACCATGGCCGTTAAAGCCTTAGTTATAATAGCTACGAGACCAAAAGATTTCATTAGTTCTCCAACACCAGCCTTTAATCCTTTAAGACCCGCTGCGGATTTTTGAAATATATTTAGTTTAGATACTTTCCCAGTTTTTTCATCTATAGTAACCATTTCAGCAGCTGCCTTTTTAGAGGCCTTTGCGGCTGCATCAAATCCGCCCGTAAGGGATTTAACACCAGGTACAGCACCTGCTATTTCTTTTAGACTATCAAACATTTTCACAGAACCTAACTTTGAAAGTTGTTTTGAAACTGATACTTGGGAATCAAGAGCCTTTTTTCCTTCTTTTTGATTTACTACTTGGTCGGTTACTGCTCTTGCTAGTTTTAAAGTATTAGAAATTGCATCCTTTGCTGCTTTTTTCTCTTCCTCACTGGCAGATTTAGACATTGCAGCAAAATCACTTTTTTGCTGTTTTGCTTTATTTATTAAGTCAGTTTTATTTTTTTCTAAACTTAGAAGGTTTTTAGATAAATCTTGTTCTTGTTTTAGAAGATTATTTGTATCTAGTAAGGCGGCATTTGTTCTCCCAGCAATACTTGATTGAAATTCAGCTGCTTTATTTATTCCGTCTAATGCTGATCTAACTGATTTTTTAAGATCTGCTTCTTTTTTTATAAGTTTTAAACCATCACGAATCTCATTATTGATGTCTCTTGTAATCCTAAGATTTGCTTCCTGTTCATAGGATAGCTCTTTAGTTGCTGCTGCTTGGGCTTCAACGGATTTAGTACTCTTATTGATTTCTTCAGAATTAGACATCTAATGGATATTTTGTTATAAATATTAGAAAGAGCAACTATTTATAGCTGCTCTTCCCTTTATATGGTTTTGATGCCTGGAGGAATTCAGGAGTATTTACCTGTCCATCAGTATTTATTAGTGTAGATTTCCCTTGTTCGTTTTGAGGTTTGGATTCTTCATTGTAATAATTTTCCATTCTTGAAAAAGTAAACTTTCTTAACCAAATGGGCATATTATAAACAGTTTCAAAATCGTAACCACCTTTACCCAAAAACAATATCTCATGAATTTGAGTAAACAGACCCATTCTAACCTGTTGTGCTATATCAGAAGTCAGGCCAAAAAAACGTAAGACCCAGAGGGATCTCTACCTCCTCTCCATTGTCTAGTGTATAAGACATATCTACATCAGGTTGTTGATTTTTGATATGTTCACGTAAAGATCTTGAATCTCTGGCTAATAAATAACCATCAACAAATTCTCTTATTGTTTTTTTCTCAGTATCCCCATCTATTGATGTTATTGTAAATTTTAATCGAGTTGTTAGAGTAGGAACGTGTTCTTTATTAATTTTTGCTAAACCTTTTAATTCAGCTTCTATTTTAGCCTCATCATGTCCATCTAACATTTTAAAAGTTATTAAATTTCCACTATTAGGTAAAGTGAATGAAAACTCATTTTGCCCATTTACTATATAAGACTCGTCAAATGGTTTGTTTTCTAATTGAGTTAAATCTACTCTCTCTTCTTCTCCATTAATAGTTACTTTGTATGTAGCTCCATATCCTAAAATACGAGCAGCGATTAAAATAGCGTTTTTATCACCTATAAGAAGGTCTTTAAGAGGTACTTTAGTAACAATAACGGATTCAAGTAATTTATCCAATACTATACCTTTCTGAATATATGATGAATTAGATAAAATATCTTCTTCTTTAGCTGTCATATATTTAATTTCGATTTTTCCACTTTTTAGTGGGTGTCCTTCAGGATATAGTAATCCTTTAGAGGGTAATTCAACTTCTTCAGTTGGGAATTTAAATTCGGCCATAATCTTTATTTGTTAATAACTTTTGTTCGTTGATAAATATCAATATACAAAAAAGCTTGCCCGAAGGCAAGCAATTTTTGAAAATATTTGTAAAGGGGAGTATTAGAAATTTAATACACAATAATCAGGTTGTACTGTCATTGTAATATTTTGAGCGGTATCAGCAGTATCCCAATTGTACTCACCAAAGTTGGCATCTACAATTAAAGCACCTTTAATAATCCATTCTGATACTACATCTCCTACAGGACCTAACACATTAAATGTTAAATCTTTCTTGTAGAAATCACTATACCCATCACGACCAGTTACTGATTCGTGGTGTAGTCTAACCCATTCCATTACAGACTGTGCACCTGATGGTGTAATTGGGTCAAAGAGAGTAAATTGAATTGTACCCCATGTTGTTTTACCTTTTACAAAACGCTGTACGTTAATGTGGTTTAATGGTATTGTACCATTAGTTACTGTTACAGCCCCAACAGCTTTTACTGTGTAGGATGGTATTCCATCCATATACATGATGAATCTGTTTGCTTGTTTTGGTTCAAACGCTGTAAAAAATATTTCGTTAGGATCTAATACTGCCATTATTTTTTGTTATTTTATTATAAATATTCTAATTTTTGTTTTTTATGCCGGAAAAGTAGCTCCAGTTGGTAATACGTTGAAATCTAGAACAATAAATTCAGCTGTTTTAGTTGGTTGTAGGTAAATTTGACCTATTAACTCATTTCTATCAATTACATCTGGTGTATTGTTTGTATCGTCCATTACTACTTTAAAAGCATATAAACCTTGTCTTTGTTGTACTGACTCTAAGTACGGATTAACTTGTGTTAAAAAGTTATTTCTAGTTGCTATAGTATTTTGATCAAATACTAAGTTGTTTGAAACTTGAGAAATATAACTCTTAAGAGCAATTAACAATCTTCTTACATTTACACGATCTAAAGCACTTGCTTTTTTCTGTAAAGTTTTCTGACCAAATACTACAACTCCACTTTGTGGGAAAGTAGCAATTGGGTTAACATTTGCTTCATATAAAGTATCTCTGTTTCCAGAAGTTAATTTTCTTTCAGCTTTAATTACTTGACCTAATCCACCTCTAGTTAAACCCGCTGGTGCAAACCATGGATCCGATGATGCGTCAGTATAAGCGAAAACTCCAGGTATCAATGTAGATGGCGGCGCCCAAACTGTTTTGCCTGTATCTGCGTCGAGTAACTGTAACCATGGCCAATAAGTAGCAGCATATGAACTATCAAAACCACTTGCTTGGTTAGTAACACCTCCTATAAGTGAATTATAAGCTCTTAAATCTACAACCGCTAAACAATCTTGACGTCTTTCAGCTGTTGTAATTAATAAATTAACTGCTGATGGGTGTAATTGGTGAATTAATCCAGGTGCAGATAATACATTAAATTGGTAATTATCTTTGTTACTTAATAAATTAATTACAGCCGTATAATCTGATGGTCCAACACCTTGAATATTTGCTGCAGTGATATTTTCGTTAAATTTAGCAGCTCCACCTTCAAATAAATCTCCGGTTGCTGAACTAAATGAACCTGAACCTACAAATGGTATACTTCCAGTAAATTCTGTTTTTGCAGCTCCAGTATTATCGAAATAATTTGGTGTAGGGCTGTTTACAGCAGATACATAAACATATCTACTTTTATTTGTATAGTTACCATTTTCTTGTATATAGTAATCTCCACTATCGTTAGTGATAGAACTATAATAGCTGTTACCAATTACATTTTCTATATAATTAGATGCTAATGGGTCTAAAGATACATTAGCGAATGTTTCTAAAATTGACTTTGAGTTATTTTTATCATCTCCACGACGTATAGCTAAACTAAATACCCCTGATGATGTGTTTGCGTTTGTTATTTCCCAACGTATGTTATCGGCTGTTCCTTCTTTTAAAGCACCACCAGATAATTCTGATCCTGTGCTATTTAAGATAACTCCTTTAGAGATAGTACTTAAAGTAAAAGGTGTTGAATTTGCGATATCATCCGCAGATAAGGTAATTCTTAAATCGGTACCAACTCCTCCAGCAAATGTATTTGAACCTAAAGATTGTGATGTAAATACTAAAACATCACCAGCAACATATCCTGCTCCTCCCTTTATTTCAAAGGAATTTATACTTTCAGAAGTTGAAAAACTTGCTGTTAATTGAGCACCTTTTCCATCAAAAGCTTCTGCTTTGTGTATATTACCAGGACCATTTCCTAATGATGAGGTAATATTAAAGGCTGAAATTGGTGTAAAAGAACTAGTTGTTCTTGATAACAAAATTTCCCCAGAAGGTATTGGATTAAATAGATTTGCTGATACTGCACTATTCCAGTCTGCTGACTGAGATACTACACGTGTTACTAACAATGAGTTTCCTCCTTGACTAAAGTAATTATTAGCTGCTGTTTGATTTAAGTAAGAATGTTGTTGTGAACCACTAGTTACAGCACCTCCAAATACTGCTAAATATTCGCTATATGAAGTAACTATTGTTGGTACTTCAACAGGACCTTTAATAGAAGGACCAATAATTGCCGCTCCTACTTCTATAGGACCTTGAGTTATTTGAGATTGATCATTTTCTCTTGCTAGTACTCCGGGAGATATTAATGTTTCTGCCATTTTATATGTTAATTAGTATTATTTTGTTATAAATATTAGGGGAAATCTAAAAAATTACTCTGATTTGGTAAATTCTCCGGTTTCTATGTCTATATTTCCATCCCCGTAGTTTTCTTGAAGTTTTATTCCTAAATCTTGTTGCTTATTTTGGACTTCTTGAATTTGGTTATATATAGAAATTTTTTGACTTTCTAATTGTCCTAAAGAAAATAATAAATTATTTCCTTGAGTTTGTAATTCATTTAATTCTTGTAACTCCTTTTTTGATAACTTGATTTTACTCATTTTTATTTTTTTTAATTTATATAATTATAAATATGTTTAAAAGATGTCAAAATTACCTAATTCGACCATCTTTATTAGGGTTTTCAATATTAGATGGGCTACTAACATTACTTATATTAGATACTGTTTCCGATGTTATGGTTACTTTAGCTTTAGTATTATATTTTTTAATAGAATTTAAATCTTTTTGTATGACATCAGGTATAATATACCCTCTTAAATTTATATTAAATGTGCCTTTAACAAGTCTATCTTGCCCCACGGTTAATTCAGTTGCTGTTGAAAAAGTATCAACCGTTGTTTTAAACTTAAACCTTTCAGGATTACCCCAATAGGAATCAGAAGCATATTCTACGGCTTCAATTATTTTATTTAATTGTTCCATATAATATGTCTGTACTATACAACTATATGATAAAGTAACATAATCAGGAACTACTACTGCTCTAAGTTGTTTTACAGGTTTTCTATTATTTAAAAGATTGAAGTTAGAATATTCGTTCTTAGAATTAAAACCAGTTTCAAAACTTCCATATAGATTAGGCATGTTAGAATCTAATTTATTATATGTTGATCTGTCTTTAGTAATTGTATCTCTTTTGATTACAATAATAGGTAACATTACAGCACCACCTTTATCCCTATAATAACCATCTCGTCTAAATGATTTCCATCTTTCAGGACTACCGTATATTACTGGGACTGTTCTTCTTTCTCCACTTTGATATACAAAGGGTTTAATAACGTTGTTAAAATAATAAAATATAGATTCATCTAAATCTTGTAATCCTATACTAAATTCTTTAGAGGTATCACCCTTAGAACTCATTTTTGTAGATCTATTAAAATCAATACCTGTTTGAGACTTATTAGGGTTAGTAGGAATATTTGGATTACCTCTAACCACATCAAATGGTTTTTGTTGGGAAATACTTATTTCCTTTTGTTTTTTTGGATAAGGTTTAAAGTTTGCCATTAAAATCTTTCTTTATAAGGTGATATAGATAACTTATCTGCTGGTATGTAGTGGGTATCGCATATAATAGATAAACTAGCTCCGAAATCTTCTAAACCAGGATTTAATGGATTTGCAGTACCATCGGAATTATTGTTAGGGTAATCCGGGTTTTTACCTACAAAATATTGGTTAGATATTGTAGCATCAACACCAAAATAGTCTCCTTGGTATAAAATTACATCTCCTACTTCAGGAACTATATTAGCGTCAACTAAATCCTCTCTTAAAAATGAAAATCTAATCTTTTGCTCAAATCCTATACCCATACTACTTTCACCATAGGATTGGGGTTGTCTCAATAATAAACAATTGAATAGGAAGGGACCATCAAAATATGTTTCACCAGCTGCCTCACCGTACAAATTAATTACAGTTTCTTCTAGTTTATACTTATAGAATGCCGCTTGTTGGGTAATAATATTACCCATCAATTCCCTATTTAATTTTCTTATTAAACTCACATCACGTGAGCGACCAAACATTGCCATATTATCCTATATAAATTGTATATGGAACTTGTTTTAATTCCGTTTGTTTAAATTCTGCTTCTTGAGATCTCCTTTCAAGTAGTGATTTTCTAGAGGTTTCGTCAAAGTAAGCTCTTAATCTTTCTATTAAAGATGCTTTTTCTGATGTTGCTGCTGCTATTAAATCTGATTGATTTAGTGTTACACTGGCATCCGGGATAGGTATATTGCTATATTTACCTCTAACGTATCCTAACATTTCTTTAGATATTGCTAATGAATATTCAAAGATCCATTGCCTACCAACTGAGTTTATACCTGCATATGATGGGTTTGAATAGGGGGAATTTGAAACATTAGTTACTTGACTAGGTGTGTTTGTAGCACTACCTGATATTCTTTCTTTCCTATTAATATATTCAAACCTAAAATTACCACTCCCAGTTATTGGGACAGGAAATATTGTTAAATTGTTATTTTTTAATTCAAAGCTATAATTTGATCTTCTAACTTGTTCACTTATTTCTATAGCTTGTATCGATGCTATAGTTAAGTTGGTAGGCATCATCATAAATGCACCTATACCAGGACTCATTCCTCCAAAACCAAAGCTATTCATTAAATTAAGACCATTTCCTAGGTAAGGATCATATATCTTGTTTATTGCTGGAGAGCTTTCATAAAATACTTTTTTAACTTCAATACTACCAGTTATGCCTTGGTTTACAGCCCATTCTTTTAAATCGTAAGTTTGTTTACTTGCGGTTAAAGGAAAAGAACCTGTATAGTAAGTTACATTACCACCAGTACCGGCTTCAGCCCCATACATTTCAGTTAACCTAACAATAGGTTCAAAACTAGGGGTAATAATACTAGTGTTTAAGTTGCTACCAGTTGACAATCCTTCTAATGTAAGTTGATTATCTCTAATTTGGTAAGAATATAATTCATTACCGTATACAGTTACTGCTTCTTCAAATGCTGTAAAGAAACTCATATCCTGGAGTTCTACGTCCGTTAGGGGGTACCCTAAACGTTGAGCACAAAATTTTGCTACCTTAACGGCATCAGTTGGAAAATCAGGATCATTATCGTAAAAACCAAAAGGTGTTAAACCTGTGGCCCAACTTGGACTACCATTGTATATGGGAATGTTTGCCATACTATATTTTTGTTATAAATATGATAAAAAATAGTTAATCCCTAAATTTCTGATATACTCCGAGTATTGGGGATACTATGCTATGTCTATGATTTTTTTCTAATGTAATAGTTTTAAAACCTTCTACTTGTTCTTCAAGTCTACTTAAAAATGAAAAACCACTTTCTCTTCTATCTTTAAGGTCTATTTGACCCATATCTCCACAAATTACCATAATAGAACCTTTTCCAAGTCTACCTATTACGGTTTCCATTTGAGAGTGTGTTACGTTTTGGGCCTCATCTACAATAATAAAGGAATTAGTAAAAGTTCTACCTCTCATAAAAGCAAAGGGAACAATTTCTATATCTTCATTTTCTAAATGTTTATCAACTTTTTCTTTGTTGTATAACATATATAAGTTGTGATAGATTGGAGCTAACCAGGGATCCATTTTTTCTTTTAAATCTCCAGGTAGGAAACCTATGTCTTCCTTAGAAACTGTAGGTCTTGTAATTACTATTTTTTCTACTTGTTTTGTAAAGAAAAAATCTAATGCTGCCTGTGTTGCTACTAATGTTTTACCCGAACCTGCTAAACCACGTATAACGGTTATTGGGTTATTTACAACTAGAGCTTTAGCTTCTTTTTGTTCTTCATTTAATTGTACTTGGAACTTAATAGGGTTTTTATTTGGTCTACGTTTTTGTGTGAAAACTTCGTCAGTATGGTGTTTTGATGCCATATATTGGTTTTAGTGATAGATTAAATGTAAGATGGGTAGTAATGTTGTAGATACATTAAAAAACATAAATTTTAATAATATAACATACATTTAACTACAACATATTATTTTTATTATACATATGAAAAGGATAAAAAAACCCGGCCTAAGCCGGGTTAATTTATTTAAGAAAAAATCAATTCCCTATTATAGAGAGTTTAATCCTTCTACTTTAATCTTACCATAGAATTCTGGACGTACCATTTTCTTAGCATAACGAGTTAATAGACCCTTTCTTGGTGTGAAAGTTTCTGGATCGTATACTAATGGAGTCATAATTAATGGAATGTACGGAGCAAATACTGCACCTGATTCTAAGAATTGTGTTCCTCTAAATCCTAATAAAATTTGGTTTTCAACCATGTATGGGTTTTTGTAAACCTTGATCTTACCACCACCTAATGCACCTACTTTTTGTACACCAAATGCATAGTTAGCTTTGTCTACTTGACCATCTACGTCTGCTGCAAATCCTGGAATAGATTCGATAATTGTAGAAACTGCAGGAGAAAGTACCATAAAGTTAGCACCACCTCTAAGAGTTTTCTGGTGAATCTTGTTAGATAATTTCTGGATTTTAGTTCCTAATGTTTGGAACCATTGTCCTTGGCTGTTGTAGAAGTTTAAGTCTGAAACAGTACCATTAGCACCATTATCAACAATTGATCTGTTGTTTACTGCAGACCATACTTCACTACCTCCAGAAGCACCTTCAATTAACATATCTAAAATCTCTAAATCTATTTCTAATGAAATGTATTCAGATAAGATAGAAGTTAATTCAGCTTCAGCATCTAATGCATGGTATGCATTTAAATCCTGTGCGAATTCTGGCGTCCATACTGCTTTCAATTTTCTTGTTTTAGCAACGATTGCAGATGATTTCATCTGTACATTGATTTCTGGAATTGAAATTCCTGGATCTGCGTTACCTGCGTTTAATGAACCGTTTCCAGCTTCAAAATCACCTCTATTATTATCTTTCGGTTGGAAAGAATAATCTACTGTATAATTTCCAGCAGCAGTTAAAGAAGAAGCAAATGCTTCAGCAATAATAAATGAAATGTTAGTTCCATCTGTAGATGTATAAGCTGGTTTGTTATCAGCGGCAACTAATGCAGCACCTTTAAGTACAAATGATCTAACAGCTGTTGCGTCAAAATTAGTTGGTCCAGCCAAAGTAATTTTACGTAAAGTTCCAGCAGTAGCTGAAGCAGATAAATCTGAATCAAAGTTTACATCTGACCAAGAACCTGTTGCTTGAACAGCAGCGATTGTTGCAGAAGAAGTTGTATTGATTGAATATCCAAATCTACCAGCACCATAAGCACCACCAACTGTTGAGTTAGAAGCAAATCCTGAAACATCACCATATAATGACTCACCTTTTGCGAAATCATCTTTTGTAGTTCCGTATTGGAAATCTAGATAAAATACTAGACCTGAAGGTAAGTTCATAGGTTGTACTGATACAAATTCCTGAGCAGCAATTTGACCAAATACTTTACGTACTAATGGTAAAGCTACACCAGCCCATTGTTCACCAACACCAGCAGTAAAAGTACCACCGTTTCCTACTCCTCCACCTGATTGAGAAGACTCAACTACTAATTGCTTAGCTTGGTTTTCAAGAATAATACCCATGTTTGTTTTGTGGGTACCTTTAATTCCTTCTAATAATCCTGTTTTTTCCCATTTGCTAGATAATCTAGCCGCGTCACTCTGTACTGAGTGGTAAGGGTTTGCGCTTTCTAATAATGAATTTAAGCTCATTTTTTTTAAGTTTTAAGTTGTTATTTTTATTTAATAATTCCAGCCAATTTTTGCATTCTCATGAATGCATCGTTTTCAACGATTGGTTGTTTTGCATTAGGAGTTAATCCTGTTGCTTTTGAAGCACTACCTTTTACTTCATTAACTGCTGGTCTTGTCATCTGAGATGAAATACCTTCGTTTAATGTTTCAAAAATAACTTTAGCTTCTTTTACGGTTGACGCTTTATCGAAAGCTTTCAACACTTTTATTTTCTTATCTTCTGATAAGTTCTTAGCTTTAAAGATTTTGTTAGTATAAAGTAATTTAGCATTAAGTAAATTAACTTCGTTAAGTTCCTTTTTAAGTTCCTCAACTTCTGATAATGCATCTTTTACTTCATCCTCTTGAACCGTAGATTGTCCTACTTTTCTTGGGGCTGAATCTAATGAAGCGCCATCTTTTAGTTTTTTGCTTACAGCATCCATTTCGTCTAACTCATCTTTTTCCATCATAGGCTCTACTTCGTCTTCGATTTCGATATCCATTTCATCTTCTAATCCAGCTTCTTCGCCTTCTTCTTCTGATTCTACTTCTTCTCCAGCTTCTAACTCACCAGCTTCTACCATGTCCTTAATTACATCCTCGATAAAAGATTTAAGATCATCTTCAGTCATGTCTTCTAAATCAACTTCTTCATCTTCCATTTCACCTTCAGCTTCTTCGTCTTCGATTTCTACATCTTCAACTTCTTCTTCTTCAGTTACTTCTTCAGTTTCTTCAATTTCTTCAGATTCTTTAACTTCTTCTTTTTCTTTACTTCCTTCGAGTTCTGCAAGTAACTCGTCAAGATTGATTTCTTCAATCTCTTCTTTTTTAGCTTCTTCTACTTCTTCAGTTTCATTTACTTCTTCTACTTCTTCTAGTTCTTCTACTTCGTTAGTAATAGTTTCGTCGATGTCTTCATCGTCTCTATCCATTTCTTCCAATTTAGCAGATAACATAGATTTTAAGTGGGGTGTAAATGCTTCTTCTAAAGCAGCTTTAGCGTTTGCTATTGCGGTTTCTTTAACCGATTTAGCATCAGCAATTGCTTCTTTGAGCAAATCTCTGTTGTTTGACATAATCGCAAAATTTAAATTTGTGAAATACGGTTATTAGGAACCGTAATAGAATTAATTTGTTTTATCGACACCATATAAGAGATGGTGTATTATGCGTATACATATATAAGCATTTTTTAAGAACACAAAAGACGCCAAAAAGGCGTCTAATGTTTATAATCCGTCGGTAGCGTCCGAAGAAAATATTTTTATGTAATAGGACATGAACCCTTTGAACAGAGGATTTCGTGTATTACTTTATTAACATTTGTATAATCATAAGTAATTATATTTTTACCTTCATTTAAGGTAGTCATATATGATCCTGGGTTAGAGGGTGTTGATACGAAGTCCCAACATAATAGTTCGAAATCGTCTTGT
>TARA_R110000823_G_scaffold203197_1_pt1 | contig 16516 bp, 27 predicted proteins | sample TARA_R110000823 | Tara Oceans TARA_R110000823 (sample SAMEA4397722) | marine metagenome | biome: Polar Biome; feature: [DCM] deep chlorophyll maximum layer (ENVO:01000326); material: water (ENVO:00002006), including particulate matter (ENVO:01000060) such as... | depth 20 m | reverse complement strand
AGATTCTGATACGTTTACAGCAGTTGCTCCACGGGTGAATGCAGCACGAACTGTATCTCCCTTGGCAGCGCGCTCTGCGCCATTTGCGTTAATTGTAGATGCAGGGATGAAGCCAACCAGCTCGCGTCCTACAACATCAGCCGCTACATATATGTCTGCGGCAAGACTAGTTAATACGTTAGCCATTTGGCTTCACTCCTATTTAATCATCAATAACTTTGCCGCCGTCACGAAAGAATTTGCCACGTAAACTATGCGACATATCATCGAATTGACTGCGACTGATTTGTTTATTGCTCACTTCGGCCCCGCCATGTGAACGTGCGGCTCCACCGCCTTGACTCTGAATGCCGTCAATCAGAAACGGGTAACTTGTTCTGATTTTAGCTGTCAGCTCATCCATTGTGCTGACCGTTAGCTGACCGCTATCGTCCGTCACTCGGATTTCGTTTTCGATCAGGGTTAGCCTCTGGCTAATCTCCTTTTCTAAAATTTTGGCCTTTGCTGCGTCTTTTGTCAACATAGCCGCTATTCTTGATGCCTCGCCGGTTATTGTCTGCCGCTGCACCTGTTGATTCATTTCTTGGATTTTGCTCCGTAAGATGTCGGCTTCTTCTTTTTGCGACTCGTAGAGCTGCTGGAAATCGTTTTGTCTTTTAGCAACTTCTTCTTTTTCAGCTCTTGCCTTGGCATTTAATTCCTCACTTACTCTTTGAGCAGCTTTCTTCTCTGAGAGAAGTTCATCGTTTTTTGCTTTTAAGCCAGACACTTCTTCGTCTAACTTTTCTTGCAATCTCGATTCAAGCGTCTGGTTAAATCGATTCGTTAATTCTTGCTTAACGGTTTCATCTAATTCTATATCATTTAGAAATTCCATGCTTCACCTCTAGTTTTGCACGTTGTAGCCCAGCTACCTTAGACGCTAAATATCTGCGCCTTCAGGGATTATTATATCCTGTATTGGTTGATTTGAGTCGATTGACTCTTGCAGAATATCTACTTTTGACCCTAAAAAAGCTAGTTTATCTAAATCTGGCGGTGGTATGCCGAATTTTTTAAGGTATTCGTCTGTTAAAGATATTTCTAATTGCTTTAAATTCTCTACAAATTCTGTGAATGTCATTTGGTAATTTCCTTCATTATCTCCACAAATCTTTTAGCCATGTTTGGTGCGATTCTCTCTACCCGCTTCCAGTCTGACGTCCCATATATTGAAAACATATTTGCAAATACTTCTTTTTCTTTTGCGCCCTTGCGCGCCCAGTAGGATTTTGCGTGACCTACGCCGCCTAGATTCCCTCTTACTAGACCAGATGTCATGGCATCTAAAATATCACTAAGATTACCCTTTTGACTCCCCTTGAAATCCCACCTGAGATAACGACTGTTGCCAGTTTCTTGCTTGAATATCTCTTTCATTAACTCATATGCCTTCTTCTTTCTTGTCGCTAATGGTACTAACCCTGCTTGCACCCTATCCGCTTTCAATGCGGCTATGAATGCGGGATCTGTCTCTGACCAAGCCTTGAATTTATTTGGTTTACCCTGCTTTATATAGATCTCATAATCAATATGATGTCCATATTCATGATTAGTAACCGCGTCTTTCTGAGTTCCATCTGGCAGGATTTCTGTCATTACAGTTTTACTGCTAGGTTGATAATACCCGCCGTCTTTTTTCGATAGGATAATCCTCGGCTTAGGCAGCCGGATTGCTGCTGCTAAAGTTAGCGGGTCAAGTTCTTTATTTAGTATCTTTTCAGCCGCCCCACGAACTTGTTGGTTCCCTGATACTGATCCGAAATCTAGTTTCGGTCTCTGGGCTTCTGGCGCTGTTCGCTTAACTACCTGACTAAGTGTCATTCCGTTGAACTGAATATCTTGCGATCTTAACTGACTCAAAGTTAAAGTCTTGCCAGAGTTATCCACAAATCTTGATAATGGCAGTTTCTGCTCGCTAAATAGTTTCTGGCGCTGCTTTCCTAATACTTCTATCTGGAAAGCTTTTGATTGTCTTCGCAACCACTGCTCATAATTGACTTTGCCTTTAATGACTTTGACACCGCTTGAGCCTATTGATGGGCGACTCTCTTCTTCGTCTGCTAGTAAATCGAATCGCTTTTTCACTTCTGGCACAATAGTAGATCGGCAGCCATAATGAGCGGGCGGCTTTGGCGACTTGATTATGTTATTCGAGATAGGGTAAATAATTCCATCTCGGCTCATACAGATGAATGTTGTCCGGCTATCCAGTGTCGCGACCCATTCATAGCCTTCTAATAGATCCTTATTCTCATCCATTGTTTCGCTTCTAGCGACTGTTGCAAGATGATTTGTACCTGTCCTAATCAGAGTCTCAATCTGATTACCCTTGAGACTGACATGCTGCCGGACTTGATTGACCATTTGCTTACTGGTTTGCCCTAGCGCGAACCCATCTCTTAATATTTGATTGAATTGGTTTACGCTTTGCCTACTCCAGCTAGACATTAACTCTTCAAATGTCCGACTATATGAATTCGGGTTCAGGTACATTACATTCGTTCCATACGCTGATCTTAACTGGTTTGGGGACGGTAGATTGAATGATGTTCCTGTCGCTTTAGTGAACGCATCCGAACTAAATTCAGCTTCGTAGTTGATAAAGTCATCAGCGTATTTACCGACTCCTTGCTCGATCTCATCATATATATTTTTTGCATATTGCTGTAAGTCGTACAATATCTGCTGGTATCTGGCTCTTTTATAAGGCGTCAGCGTTTCCCCAAGTTCCTTTTTAACTTTCCTGGTTAATCGCTTGATTCCCGTTTTTACTTTAGATGCTTCTCCACCGCTTAATCGCTGAATCAGTATCTGATGGCGCGTGACCGTATCTAGTAGATCTTCAGTTGCCATCTACTATTTGCCTTTACCTTTCTTCGGCATCAATAAATTCTGAGATAGGCGGCATCACACCACGCTCATCTTGAACAATCTCTAAAGTTCTTTCGGGGTCAATCACGCCAGCCGCCTGCAGCCGGTCAAATATATCCTGCTCTGCAATTATAGATCGGTCTAGTAATGTAATCATTGACATAATCAACTGCGGATCAACTGATTTATCATAGAATTCATCATTGATTTGGAACTTCATTTCCTCGGCATTAACTCCCATGAACTCACCAACCCATTCAACTGCTTCTCGCATCCCCTGGGATAGGTTGTTAACTAGGTCACCAAGAACTGAGTTCTCTGATGCAAACCTAATCCTTGCGCCTTCAGCTGTTTCGTTACCCGCCCTATCCGTAATAATCCTTGCCCCGATCATTACCATGGCGTTTTCCTTCGCTTTCATGGCGTCCATAACTAAGTTATTCGGGTCAGCCTGAAGTAGATTTGCGCTGCCTGTCTCGCCTAGAACATGACCTGCCCGCGAGCCTAGTTTTACGCCTTGAGGATTATATTGCTGGAATTGCTCCTGCGAGAGACTATGAGTTATAAATAACGATGGCTGCCCAGTTAAAAAACAAGATTCTTCGTAGTCTGCTGAGTTTCTGTAATGAGCTATATTGACATCTGCTATATCGGATAGCGGCGCTTCATCAATCGTGGCGTCATTATTCTGAGAGCCGATAAACAAGAAAGGGATCTTCTTCCAATTAGAGCCATCAGCTTTTCTTGGGTATAGCTCATCACTAACAGCTATATCATCTCGGTATAATTGCTGCGTATAACCATCTTCTCTTAATCTAAGCACTCGGTATTGCGTTTTGCTTTCATGCGTAAACTCATCATCTGCCTCTAGGTAAGTTTCTGCTAGAACGCATAGCGTCAGCATTTTCCTTCCTGCAATAGCTTCTGTTTTCCAGTTGATCACCGCCTCAGCCGTATAAGGGATGATAGCTGCCCTCAAATCTAATTGGGACACTTGCTCTACCGTCAGTCCATCAGGCGCTGGAGGGAAATCGACTAAAAATGCCGCCCTACCTGTCTCCAGTAGATTTGATAATTCATCTTTAGCCAGTTGTATTAAGCTCAATCCATCGCCAGTAGCGTCATTCATTAAATACTCTAAACCCTCTGGCACTTCATAATTAGGACTTTTCCTGAACGCTGCACCTACCAGGGCGTTCTTAGTCCTGCCGGTAAAGTTTGTAAACAACGCTCGTTTGATATATTGCCTATATCGAACAGTTTCAGTGCCTTTCCTTTCATCTCCAGATGAATTATCTGGCACTGGCAAGTATTCAAATTTCTTTTCTTTGATTGAGCGAGAGCCTTTAACCGCATCTCTAGTGCGTGTCCAGACAGGTAGGTATTTTATATATTCGGGATGCTGGGTGCTTATTGGCATCGTTACATTCTCAACTGGATTTGGTTATTTGCATTGTACCGCTCTTCGTGCTTATAGCGCAAAATTGAAGTCTACATTAGCAACTGGCCTAATAATCGGCATTTCAAATGCTATAGGGTAACTGCTTGCGTCATTCTGATGATCGTTGCCGCTGCTCTTGTCTGGCTCACCATTCTTATATACCTGCTGTTCAAAACACGCTGACACATTTGGGCAAGCCTTAGCGTTAACTCTAATCCTGCCGCTTTCAAAAGCTGCATTGGTAGCCATGATTCGATCCCTAACCGCTGGATTTGTTTTCTTTGCTCTAACTATAAAACCTGCTTGCTGCAAAAGAGCGATGTCAGAAAGACTAGCATTGACTGTTTTTCGAGCGCCGCCGGTTGCGTCAGGATAAACATGGATTTTGTGGTTATCGTATTTACTTTTGATGATTGCGATCATATCTGGCGTGTCATACATATTGACTAGCTCCTCAACTGCATGCCATACAGCACCGCCTTCCCTTTGCACATAGACTGTCGCTGCTTGTTTTGTGACGTTGAAATCGCAGCCGATAAAGAGCGGTTCGCCTTCTCTAACTGTTTCGTGCGAGTCGTGAGTAGCGCGATCATAGCTGTTGTAAACAGTCCCTGAGATCAGGTTGACAAATTTACCTTCTAAATATGCGTCTAGTAGGTTTGCTGGGTACGCATCTCTCAGTGATTTTATGTAGTCGTCTGGCAAGTGTGGGTTGCTATATGTCGGCGCTTGAATGATCTCGTAGCCTTCTTTCGGATCTCTTTTCCATGTCTCGTATACGAACCTGAAACCTTCTGGCGTAGTTGTCACACCGATACTGTTTGGCTGCCCGCTCGGTTTGTGCTGCCGGTTTCTCGATAAGATTTGCCGCCAGACGTATGCCGCATCATCTCTCTTGAGCGTATCTAATTCGTCAATATCGGCGTCTGCATGTTCATAACCGATAATCCTGGTAGCGTTATCCATAGAGCGGAAAAAGATTGTCCCGTAGCCTTCAACGTGAATCTGATTCGTTGGACTCTTCGTAAGTTTGTAAGGCAAATTTAATTCTGTCAGAACGGCTTCAAACCTAGGCCATGCAATCATGCGTATCAAATCATATGTCGGCTCGTAGAATCCTCTATTTGACTGCGGGTTAGCAATTAGCCCGAATATACAGCGCAGAATAGCCGCTTCGGTTTTACCTGCGCCGAACCCTGCAACGAAAGCCGGAAATTTAGCTTTGCTGTAAATGTAATGCCACTGAGGAACAGTCGGATTGATTCGTGATATTTGATCGGATTCTGATGGTTCCCAGATCTCCGGCTCATCAACTTCAATCCAATGCACTAGGCTTCACAACTTGAACGACTACATTCCCTGTCCCAGTGTTTTCAGATTGGTTCTCTTTCCAGTCTTTGCCGCCTTGCATCTTGAGGTAAAAGATCGTTGCTGTAGTGATCCCTCGTCTGCTTTGAGCAAGCAAATTCATCCCTGCTCCAGCGACTGCTTTGACCTTTCCTTTTTTTAGTGCATGAAAAACTTCCGGCTGTCTCTTTTCTACTGCTCGCAAAGTGTTCTGATCTATACCAAAATAATCAGCTATTTGCTCTTTATTAAGGACTGCTGCCAACGCTTCAATTTGACTGATATCTTTGTCGTCAAATACAACAATCGGCCTACCGCCGCCTTTACCTTGAGCCATATCAACTTACCTTCCTGAAAGCATTTAACGCGTACCATACAAGGCTATTTCTATAGCCGCCTTTATGGGTTTGCTTGATTGGTGTGACGCCGTGCATATTTCGCCATGCCGGATAAACCAGCATTGAATTATCAGCGCTATTCAGCGTTGTCTCATAATCAGGCAAATACAAATTACCGCCAGTTGCGTTCCTGCGTTTAGTTATAATGACATTTAGCGCGCCTTTGACGTTTAGATGATCTTGATGCACTGGCGCACTGATATTGTAATTACTGATTGAACTAGTAAATAGGTTAGCAAACCGCCATTTTTCTGGCACTTTTTCCTCTACAGATTCTTTATGGATTCTATATAACTCTGTGTTTACTGACTCAATTATCTTCAAGCTTTCGATACCAGCAAGCGTCATTGCTTTTACAAAAACTCTAGCAGAATCAATAGCATGGACTGATGACTTACTAGCGTATGAACGGCGCATATGTGGTTTCGGTGGGATCGATCCGATAATGCAAGAGTACTGCCGAACATCCATCGATTGATCTCGTAAGCCGCTTGATCTCTTCATCTCTGATTTCGGCACTCTAGTACTATTTAGCTCATAATCTGCCACCTGAACTAGCTTATGAAGTTTTTCAGGGATTTTAGCGATATAAAAGCCTACTGGCTTGCCGTCTTCAATGAATAGAGAGTCTTCAAATAATGTCGGTTCTAGCTCTTTAGGCTTATCGCCTATCTTGACGTTATGAACTGCTTTTTTTAGCTCTACAGTAATCATTTTTCAAAACAGAATATATTAGCGCACGCTGGAAACCATGATTTTTGCCATTGAGTTTCTCTTCTATCGTCATAACAAATTGAATGCCAAGGTGCTTCCACCCTATAGTATTCTTTCTGCTTATCTAAGACGTCCCACAGGCGCGTAAGGCTCGGGTCAATATCAAACGACCATTCATATACTAGTTTCTTAAATCGGCTCTTAGCGTTCTCTAGGATTGGCATTTCTGCGCCTTCTATATCCATTTTACAGCAATCCCATCCAGCTGCTGCTTCATCGAAATTAATCGCTGGAACTTTAATGCCTAAATTATTCCATTTCTTGACGATTGAATTACGCCAGACATTGTTATTATTGCCAATAAATAAAGTAACAGAGCGGTTGTGATTTGTATGCACTAATGCCGCTTGCTTGATCTCAGCTTTAAATCCATTTAAATCGAGGTTTTTTTCAATCATTTCGCAGTTATAAGGGTCAGGTTCTAATATTTTGACCTTTGCTCCTTTGCTGCAAGCTAACAGAGCGAAAGCGCCTACGTTACCTCCGCAATCTAACCAAGATTCTCCGGCTTCAATTTTCAACCCTTTCTTTTGATAAGTGTCACGGCCTATAACTTCTTCAAATGTTTTAAGGTCAGAAAAGCCGACTCTGTGGATAAATTCAATCCCTTTTAAAACTCCGCGCTCGGTTTTCATAACTTGCTTTTCTCGTCTCGCAATTTATCGATTAAGAACATCCCGATATACGCACCCTCTGAGCGCCAGAATTTAACTAACTCTTGAGCCTCTTCATAATGTTCTGCTTCAAATTCAATCTGGATTGCTTTTTTTACGCCTCCAGCCATTTCATCTAGCTGATCTTCTAAATCTTCGCTATCTAAAATTCCGTAATCAGGCGCTTCAACAAACTCTGGCAAATTACTTCCCCAGCCTAGCAAACTAAGATCGAAATCTAATTCATCTAATTCTTGTAGATTTACTTTAAGTAGATCATCAATCCACGATGAGGTTAGACCCATCTGGTTATCGGCAATAACGTAAGCTTTTCTTTGAGCGTTTGTTAGCCCTATTAATTGAATTGTTGGGACTTCGATTAAGTTGATTCTTTTTGCTGCCAGGAGACGTCCATGACCCGCTATAACAGTCTTCTTTTCGTCAATCAAAATAGGGTTCGTGAATCCAAATTCTTTGATGCTCGCTGCGAGATGTGTGATTTGTTCTTCAGCGTGCTGACGTGGATTGTTAATATATGGGATTATATCTGCCGTCTTTTGATAGACGACTTTTAGCTCTACACTTTCTGTCATATCGGCTCCACCGTTCCCCGTCCCAGACGGTATCAAGGATCACTACCCGATAGTGACCCTTGAACTTAGGATAACCGATTATCTTAGCTTGCGGTAGAGTTTCCCGACTATCTGACAGTAATGACTTTTTGCGTTTCGTGGATCAATTATCATATAGCCCTTTAATGACCTGCCAATGAGAACGTGTGGCCTTGCCTGTTTTAGCAGGAATGATTTAGCCGCCCCTAAAGCTTCATCTGCATCAGTATAATATTCCATTATTCTGCTACCTGTTCTATCCAAGCCCACGTTTCACGGTTCTTGATTCTTAATATAATATTTGTACTGACCTCGAATTTTTCAGCTATTTCACGCGTAGGTAGCCCAGCTTTTAACAAACCTCTAATCAACGGTACATCTTCTACTTCAATCTTTTGCTTGCGAAATTTTTTCATTTCGAGATACCCAGGTTATCCAAAGCCTTTATCGTCCCTTGATCTACTTGATTGTTTTCATATTGGCTAAACCAAGCATCAAATCTTTCTTTTTCTAGCTCACCGTAGGTGTCTAAATCTCGAGTCGGCCCGCAAAAACGACACACTTCATGGCCTGTATTCAAATGCTCTCTAAGCACATTGTCACCGCAGTTAGGGCAAGTTGGATATCTCATGTCCAAAACTTCTTTGCTATGATTGGCCTGCCTAAGAAACGAGCAATTATAAAATTATCTACTGCCCAAACTACCGCTGCTACTGACATCCATATTACAAACAACACTATTAAATAAAATAAGATTTCTATTAATTCCATTATTTTCTCCTTTATTATAAATAAGTCGGATTACTCTGATTCTTCTTCCGCTTCGACTTCTATATGATCTACGCATTTAACGCGAGTCAGCAAAGTCACATGATTATTGTCGCGGTTTTCATCTTCTTCATGATCTTTAACTGTTCCTTTAATATGCGCCCAGTCGCCTTGAGCAACTGGTGCAAAAGTGGAAGAAGTAGTAAAAAATTTTACGACATTTCCGTTTTTGTTTTTCATAATGAAAATTTCATTGCAGCCATACATAGTCTCAAACCGCTTACAAAAAACTACTGTTCCTTGAAACTCAATTTTATCGCCGATTTCGCCTAACCAAATAGAGCGTGAATCAGGCGCTAATTTTTGCTTTGACTTTTTCTCTGGCAATATTAGTGAGCCATTTTCAATCATCTCTTTGATCACAATCGCAGTAAGGTGCAATCTGTTAAGGCGTTTAGTGCGAATCGCTGCTTCAACATCAGCTAGCTCATTTTCTGCTGCAGACAAAATCCAATGAATGTAATTAGGATCGTTTGCACACACTTCAGCAAAAGTTTCCCCTGTGTGCTTTTCACCAAAAACAATCAAGCAATCTTTCCTGAAGCTCATCAACATAGTTTTGTTTGTAGCAGAAAATGTACCCCACTCATTTAGCTCGAAATTTGCGCTACCATAAAACTCGAGTCCATACTTCTGAGCTATTTCACGTGCTTTTTGCTCGGCTTTTTTAGGATCGGTAGAAAGATTTTGAACATAGTGATCTGCACGCTTAAATTCCGCTGTCTTAACGTGTCTGCCATCAAGACAAGGAACACTAATCCACGAAACTTGACGCAAAGTGTAATAACCAACGCCTCTGCCTGTGTCGATGTAGAAATGGGCTTTAGGCTGTTCGATTGCTAATATATTCATGTCGTTTTGCTCCTGTGCATTTATTAGACACGCTTATTATGGTTTACTTGATATTACAAAACAACTCTTTTGGTGTTTTCTTATTAATTATTTTTCAATTCTTCAATTCTTGATGATCTATGCCTTGCTAACCTTACGCGCCTCTTATCCTCCAGTGATAATTTAATACCGTCCTCTTCAGCTGCTTTAGAGATCATCAAGACCATTTCATCTTCCATTAATTGATTATTCATTTTCGCAGTGACTGCTGGCCTCACATAATCTGAATCAGGAGCGAAGATTTCAGATAATTTAAGACCTAGTGTTTCCATTAGTTGCACGCCAGTAGCTCCGCACACAAAACAGTGGACGCCAACAGATCCATCAGATCTTTCGCTAATCATCATATTTTTGTTAGTGCCACCATGAACAGGGCAAGCACAACGCCATTTTTGCTGGCCTGAGGGTGACACTTTATCTAATCTTGAAAGTATATTTTCAACTGGCATTTTTCATCCTTATATGCGCGTGGCGTATATTTTCCCTTTTAATCCAATTCTTGACTTCATCTGATACATCCGTGGATTTTGCAGGAATCATGCGGTTAGGCCATACCCCGAATTTACTGTAATATCGCTGCATTACCCATGCCTCTGCTTTCCCGCGCTCTTTTGCATACAAATTTAATTCGCCTAGCCATTCAGATTTGCGCTCTTTTGAGTAGGTCAAATTAGCTTTTTTTGCTGCAGACAACCTTTCTAATATCTGGTCATCTGTTTTGATCTGCTCATGGAGAGGTAGCTCGTATCCGCATTTGCAGCGAATCCCGACCATCTCACTATAACAATCAGGGCATTGCTGAACTTTTGGCTCTTTTTTTTCTTTAGTCTGCTTTCTCTCACTGAATCTGTGTTTTCCATCGTCTAATTCAGATGGAACGATCCGCTCTGCAAAACCGAATCGCCGGACGTTTCCTGCGTGATCTAAATATATTGCATTTGACTTGCCTTCCGATGTTCGCATAATCCTTCCCGCTCTCTGCACAAAACTGATGAGACTTGCGGTAGGGAAAGCATCTATCAAACACGATACTTGAGGCGCGTCATAACCAACATTCAATAGGCGGCTACACGATAGAATCATAAATTCACCGGCGTCATGGGCCTCATATAACTCCTGACGCATATCTTCAGCCATGTAGCCATCGATGTGTTCTGCTGAAATCCCTGCTCCCTTAAATATTTCGACTAGATATTTAGAATGTTTAATCGATGGGCTGAATGCGATGGTCTGCCGCCCCTCAGCGTGTTTCACCCAGTTCTTGACAATATCTCCGGCCAAATCTTTATCTTTATCGATGCGCTCTGCCAAAGCTTGCGGATCAAAATCTGAACCTCCTGTAGATAATTGCCGGCGTTTCACTCCTTCAATATTCACCTGTCGGCCCCCATAATATTCAACAGGAGCCAGAAATCCTTGCTCTAATAATTCCTCTGGTGTAATCGGCACTACGATATCATCATAATGCGCCCCTAATCCTTTGCTAAAAGGTGTCGCGCTCAACCCTATGAATGGCACTGCGGAATAGGCTTTCATCATTTTAGTCAAAGTCTCGTAATGCGTATGACACTCATCTACGATGGCTATATCGAATATTGGGTAATGCTTTCTTCTCGCGATTGTTTGGATGCTAGCAATTTGAATTGGCTTAGAAATATCTGTCATTTCATGATCACCTTGGATTATGCCAAAATCTAAATTGTGTCCTGTAAACTCCTCTAAACTCTGCTGAATCAATTTGATCCTGTCGCAGATGAATATTGCTCGTTTACCTTTTTCAGCGGCTGATTTCAATATCGCTGCTGCAGTTATGGTTTTCCCAAAACTACATGGCGCTGCTAATATCGGCCTACGCTTTCCGCTCGCCAGGGACGCTCTCAGCATCTCGATTGCTTTGATTTGGTGTGGTCTTAATTCCATTTTTTGCCTATAGCTGTCATTTAGAGGACGTAGGGTGATCCCTGTCCATCTGGCCATCTTTAATGCTCGTCCATGCAATCTCGGTAATCAGCAGTGCTTTCGATGGTGGGTATCTCCATCCGGTAGCTCAACCGTCCCTGCCCGTAGGCGTGTCACCACTAACGCTGTTTGTCCCGTCCTCATAGGTCGGATTGCATTCTTGCTTTTACGCGCTACAGCACAATGCGACTGTTTTGACGTTTGGCACAAATCGGACTGATGTTAAGGGAAACATTGAAATCTAAGTAGATTCACTTAGACTATAACCAGTGCCGGAATGCAACTGGCTGGTTTTCCCTTTCCAGAGTCCGGTTGCTAGGAGACTCACGATCCCCGTCCGGCGCTTCTTTAAATATGCTTTATTTCTATTCGCTTCGCAACTCATCCGACTGAATAAGATATTCAGCGTATCGTTTTTCACCGACAATTTTATATTTCGTTTCTATCTTGTGTCCCTGAAATCTAAGATCGTGAATTCGAGCGGCTAAACGAAAACAGCCGTACTGACGCAAGGCCGTTAAAGGGTCGATCGACCCATGCTCTTCAAGGTGGGTTAAGATTTCTATAGTTTGTCCTTTCATTTCTCTCGCCTTTTTTTATATTTCGCATTCTTCAGAAATAACTTCGCCATTCTCGACAATTTCTTGATCAGAGTGATCAGTAATTAAATTACCGTCCACGCTGACTAAAACTTCTTCGTCTGGCTCCCAGTAACCGCCCGTGTCTGTCTTATAAGTGACAGTGTAGGTCTCACCCTTATACCTGACGGTTTGAATTGTTCTCGGACTTAAAGACATTCGTATATCACATTATCAATTCTTTCCTGAGGAACGATCTCGCGTACAGCATCTTTTGGCGCAAATAACCCAATATGCTTAGACGTTGTTCGACTGTGGTAAACCTCAGTAATTAAAAAATGACTACCTATAATATGAACCGCTACTGGCGTCTCGTAGCTAAATAGTATTGAAAATTCAGCCATGTCAAGGACTCGGGCTGAATTAGAAATAGTTGTTAATTTCATTGCTAGCTCCTTATTGCTGTAAACGCAAAAAAAAGCGGCTTACGCCGCCTCCTTTATTTCAGTAAATGCTTTGTGCGTGAGGCTAAAGATCCAAGCAAAACGCCCATTTCCTTCTTCGCTTTCTACCTGTTCGATAGCACCCTTCTGCAAAAGACTTGAAAGAACACCTCTAATTGCTTTTTGGTCGCCGTCAATCTCTTTGGCGTACATGAACATATCAATTCGTGGGTATGGGTTGCCATCACGATCATCATGCTCTGTGGCAAATTCTTCACCGTGGTAAGAAGCCAACTGCTGAAGGACGTTAAGTTCAAGTTCTGTAAAGCTCATTTTATTTTCTATTTTCATGTCTTTCTGCTCCTATGCATTTATTCGACACGCTTATTATTGCTTAGATGTATTACAAAGAAAACTCTTTTGTTGTTTTTTTATGGTTTATTTATTCTTTTTTTCTTTTAGGCGCTTTTTCTTTCTAAATATACGCTTTATTCTTTCGGCATATTTAGCATCAATACGCGGGCCATTTTGGATCTTTTCAAACGCTTCTACTTTTTCTTGTCCTATTTTCTGTATTAGCCTGGTGCGATACTCCGTAACATTTCCTGATAAATAACGATTGCATTTGACGCATTGTTTGTGCGCTCCCCATAAATGAAACCGCAGATGAGGCGCTGATCCGACTGACCTATAATGACCGCAGTCCCAATTCCCGCCGAACATATCTCCGCTATTCCATTTGCCGCACGATATACATGGTAAGTGAGCGTCCCTAAGCCGAACATATTCATTAAATGCTTTCTGTGCGTCTTTTATATGATCGGATCTAGTTTTAAGACGCTCCTTAACCTCTCTAACAGCTTTTCTGTCGTGTGACCTTACTTGCCTATCGATTTTATCTTTATTGTTTGCTGCAAACGCTTTTAAGCAATCGAAACAGCAAAAAGCCCTGAGATGAGATATTAGCGCCTCATCAGCAGGGCATTTCTTTCTACAATTTGAGCAGCGCCTATTTGCTGCCTTCATGCTCTTTTCTTAGTTTTGTGTACTCGTTATCCTCTGGTAGTGGCAAGAGACAGCCAAGGCCAACTGCATACGCGTTGATCTGCTCCATGTAATGAAACATTTCACCCTTTGTAGCTTTGGTTGTTGATTTTAGCTGAGGCTTTAATGTTATCCGTCCGATTTGTTTTGGATCGTCATAACCTAGAAATGAATGACGCAAAGCATCATGCATATCTTCTTTGCTGAATTCCTGCTTATCAATGTCAGGAATATTATCGACAGTACAAGTTACATAGTCTGCAAAGACCGTCATCCATTCCCAGTACAGTGAATTTTGTTTAGTTGACCGTTTACCTGCTTTGATCTCTACAGTACACCAGCCATGCTCTTCTATCATATGAAGAATATCTCTATATGATTGTTTCGCCATTTCTAAACTAGTCACACTATGTTTGACTTGATCAACCATTTTTCCGCAGCCATCCGAGGATTTTTTGTCCTAGAGTCCTATTGTCTACAATTTCTACAGAAGGGTATTTGACTTCATGGATAAAACTAACTAAATCCCGTATTTCATTGCCATGACGGTCAAGATAATTAGTGATTGATTTTTCTGTCCTGTTCAACTCTCTTGCGATTTGCTTGACCTTTTTACCTTCTGATCTTTTCGCCGCCAGGTCTAAACGATCTTCTTCAGTCCATTTCCTTCTAATCATGCTGCCCCCCTAATTTCAGAAACTCAGAAATATCCATATCGAAATACTTGCTAATTCTTAACACTTGTTGAATTTTCATGTTATCGGTATTTCTCCAGCGCTGAACTTGCTGCGGTGCAATACCCATATCTTGAGCCATTTTCTTGTTCGTTATCTCGTGCATTTCTTGCGCGATTCGCAAACATTTTCCTGCTTTAATCAGTGACATTTTTTTGTTTCCTCTGATGCCGTCAGTTATAATCTTTTCATTAATCCCTGACGACACTTTCATTTGTACCCTTTGCCGGCTCCGACTAGCCGGTTTTTTTTTAAAATGGGATCTCTTTATCTAGCTCAACCGCCGCTCCCTGAGTTGGCGGCGTATCATTTCTTGGCGCGCTTTCTTCCTTCTCTTGAAATTGAAAGCCGAAATACTTCTCTCCATCCTTCTTCTCATTGATCCATCCAGAAATCCAAACCTCCTTACCGAAGATCTTGCCTGAACCTTTATATGCTGGCTGAGAGTCATTCATACGCTTATCATTCTTGAAAACTGACCCAGTATTGGCTTTATGTTCATAACTCATTTAATGCTCCTTATACGCGCTATTCCTGCTTGAATTTCTTCACAGGCTTTTGTTACTTCTTCTTCTAACGAACTTATATATAAATCATCACGCTCTACGCGAACTATTAAAGCTGGCATAGTTTCGTGGTACGACACGAAATCCCACCATTGCCTTCCTGTTATCCACATGCAGCCCTGAATTTGCGGCAAATATTTCACTGGAACTTCATTGTTGTATAGATATTCAACATGTCGGGCTGGCGCAGGGCATTTTATCTCTAGTCCTCCATCGCTGCCTACTAGCCCGTCAGGTGATGCTCCGCACTCCAATACCTCGTGTTTACAGAACCCGATTTCCTGCACGTCTAGCCCTTTAGCAATCTCATATAATTGCCTTGCTTTCGGCTCATTCAAAGTTCCACGTTCCATCCATTCATTCGTGAATGATTCAGGTATTTTCATCATAAATCCCTGGGAAATCAGCTCGCAGATGTATTGTTTTGCTTGAGCTGACGGTTTACCCGTTGGGGTTATCAGTTTGCCGAAATTAGAGGCGCTTGGACAACCTAATCTGGCCTCTAGCCATTCTTTGCTGCCCTGCTCATGATCACAGATCCTCATCAGCAATAGCTCCTGCTTTGCTTTCTGAGCGTTCGGCTTCCTCAAGTTTACGCCTGAGCATCGCAAATGCCTGTTGATACATATTCTGTTTCATATTATTTAACTGATCAATTTCATAGAAACGTAGAAACTTTTTAGTGTCAGTTGCGGTTTCTTTTATCAGGTCTGATAGCGTAATCTCCTGCTCTTTAGTCAGAGGTTTTGTCAGCGCCTCTTTTTCTGCTTGAGGAATATCTTCACCGGCGTAGATGTAAATACCGAGTCCGTACATAGCCAAACATTTTGTCAAGCAACGCATTTTGGCGGTATTAATTGCAAATGAATCTGGGTTGGCTATCGCTTTATTTTTATAATCCATCACTGGTAGCCACATCATGCGCTCTACAGATTGATCCCCGTCTTCAATCCGCATAACAACCTGCACTTCCATAGAGGAATCCGCGAACGTCTTCTCAGTGATCTCATATGTAGCCTGAGGATAATGTTCCATCATCGTCTGCCATGCCCAAGTCCATGACAGGTAAGAAAGATTGCCCTTCTTCTCGATGTTCTTTGATACGTTAATCTGGCTGAGAGTTGTCCACACCTGATTTGCGAGTGACTTTTGCTGGTTCATGTTTTTTTCCTGTTATCAAAACAAGACTATTAAACACCATTTCTACGGCAAAACAAACCATTTACGATTATTTAATGCGGTTTAGTTCATCAACTCAAAATGTGGCGCATCAATGAACGGCCTTCTTCCTGTCAGTCTTCTTGCATCGATGTAGTGGTTCATCGCCTCCTCCATC
>TARA_R110000823_G_scaffold65501_3_pt1 | contig 16547 bp, 33 predicted proteins | sample TARA_R110000823 | Tara Oceans TARA_R110000823 (sample SAMEA4397722) | marine metagenome | biome: Polar Biome; feature: [DCM] deep chlorophyll maximum layer (ENVO:01000326); material: water (ENVO:00002006), including particulate matter (ENVO:01000060) such as... | depth 20 m | reverse complement strand
GAGCACTATCAATAATAACATACTGAATCTTATCGGCACTATTGGTGCTATCAACCACGTTTTGAGGTATTGTTGTAGCGTCCCAGTTTAGATTAGCTGCCTCCCAATAAACGTCTGTCGTATTCCAGACGGCCGTTATAGTCGTTACTATGTTTGCACAAGATTCTGAGAATATAGGTATTCTAATATCCTCTCCACGATTGAATTGTACTATCCTATTATCCATTAAAACCATAGGTGTGTAATCTCCAGTCGGTGTTACCAAAGGATCAGTGCTAGTCCGTGGGTTAGTCCCCTCGTCCCAATATCCATATCCGTCAAAGGCCAGGAATGTTTTAGTATATGTCTCAATTACACTACCTCCGTCATATAAGGTATCATCAACTACTACCCAGACTGCATCGTCTGCCGTGCCTCCTATCCCCTCTGTAACATTATAATATTCAGTGTCCAGGAAATCTCTGATTAATACAGAAAGCTCTAAGTTAGTAAATTCATCTGAGCCTATGGGACCTTTAGTAATCGTGTATGTCGGTGTTGCTGGTTTAGATGCTAAGAGGCCAGTCCAAATATAAATCTTTGATTGAGCAGTAGATAACGAATAACCCTGACTAGATTGGGAATTAGTTATTTTATGAAAATATGGACTTCTTGCGTTAATTATTGTACTCATTTCTTTTGTTTCTTTTTATTATTCATAAAGACCAGGCGTACCAGCTCAGCAGCATCTAAGCCGTATGCCTCAGCTAACAACTCAGGTAGCATCTTATAATGCTTTTGGAAAGGCTTTGTAAAGAACATACTCGGCTTTATACCGTTTTTAAATACCCCTACTGCAATAGCAAACTGAATACTTTTACGTGGTAGAAATTTACCATTCTCGTCTCTCATTGCTATCTTACGCCTGACAATCCACTTATCTAATTTGCTTGGTGGTGGCATTCCTTTCAATCCGTTCTTACCCCCTTTGCTTTTATATGAATATGGCGTATCATATTTCTTTTCAACTCCTGAAACCCCTTGGTCTATAAAGGCTCCGTAATGCTCCATTTTGATAATAAACTCTAAAGCTCCAGACGGATATACAACTACTGGCTCAGGCTTAATACTCTTGCTAAGCTTTCCAGAGGCGTCTATTGGCTTATTATACTTGCCTTGTGGCCTAGCTAGGTTTTCCTTTGCATCGGCTATTACGAGGTCTCTAAACTCCTCTAAAGAGGCTTTTAAGTTTGTAAACTCGTCTAACATTTGCTAAAGTCATTTGCTACAATAATATTTGCAGTCATAGTCCAGCCAGCAATCTTATTCTCAAACCTATCATAAAACGGCTCACACGTCGGTTGTCCTTCTACTTGGAATAAATCCGTATTTAAAGTACCTCGTCTTAACACTTCGTTTAACTTATTCAGGACCGAGAGCTGCGTATTCATTACATCGTGTTCATTATCCAGGCCGTTGAACGTTTCATCTAAATTTACAGAGCCGTCTAATTGGTCTTTATTTTGCCACACAATATCCATTGCCAGGATTGATAAATTAAATACAATTACATTGCCCTGGAGAGCAGCATTATTAACTATAATATGTGATAGTGGAAATATAGTAATCTTATTCAAGTCTATCTCAGTCAGGTCCCCAGACGTCACTGTATTAACATTGGGATCTAATAATAACTCATTTTTAATAATCTCTAACGTCTTATAAAACGCTTGTGGTCCAGCTATGCTCATTTTTTAAATTTACTTTTTATGTTTTCCGATTCCATTTCGGATTTCTCTTTCTCAAAAACCAGCATCGTTAAGCATTGGTTTATTCCTAGTCGTGTGATATCATCAAATCTTCTAACATCGCCTTTAGCGAGTCCGTAAATCGATTGATACCAACCCCATTTACTTGCGAATGATTGAAATCTTGAATAATCCCTTTCTCCTGAGTCTCCAAATAATTCACTATACCTTTCGACAATTCGATTCCTAAACGATAAAAAAAAACCAGGCTACCTACTACTGCATCCATTGGCATATTAACCATTAATTCATCGTACACCCCAGCGTCATAAGGTTTGAGCCGATATTTAGCTCCTACTTTTTGCTCTATTGGTCTGTATAATACGGCCATAGCTTTGTGCATATTATCCCAGTCCCCCAGATGCATATCAAGGTCTATATATTCTCCAAAACTCATATCCTCGAGCTTAGGAATAAAACCAAAATCAACTCCTCCCATACTAAACCTATGAACTAACTCAGGCTGAGAGTTAATTGTATCTGTTAATATCTTTACAATATTAGTAACGTCTTTAATCTTTAATGCTACGGCTTTATCATATGGCACGTGACAGAAGATTTCAAGCATTTTAAGAGACACAAAAGAATCAGAGTTTATATCATCTTTATTCGTCTCAATCAGCTTGTTGTATTTCATATATTGAGCTAAAGTAATTTCAGATAGATTGTTCGGTACGTCGATTTTAAACTCCATATTATTGATTTATTATATAACGCACGGAATTGGCGATTTTACATTTGGAACAAAAAAAAATAGGCATCTTGTTAGACACCTATCTTAAACACTCTCAGAATGCTTTAAAATTACTCTCCAGGCTTTTTAGCCTTGCCTCTCTTTCCTTTCCAATCCTCAGACAACAATTGTTTAAACTTGACATACTTCTTAGTCTCGTGTTCTAAGTCTTGCTTTATAGCTTGCTTAGCCATAGTGTAAAGGCTTGGAATATCCTCTATCAAGGCTTTAGCATCAAACTCGATTATCATACCCTCAGACTCATCATAGCCTACTGTTTCAATGTGTACTACACCAGGACTGGAGTGTAGAGAAATAGTCCTTAAAATAAATGCTTCTTTCTTCATAATATATATTTAATAGTTAATAATTGTATAAATCTTCGTGTGATGTAGGACCTATAGGAGTGCCATATACGTAAGAATATATAGCACTATCCATTAGCTTATAATATTTAGATTCAATAAACTCGCTTTGTTCATCGCTTCTCATTTTAAATCCGTCACTAAACTCTACCCTAAATTTAGGATTAAAACCAGCCGTGATTCTTGAAATATGTGTAACTGTAATTTCCATAATATAAATTTAATGGTTAATAATTGGCAGCTTCACTCTGCAAAAAAAGTGAAACGAGCCTTTGTGATAATTTATAATCCAGCTTAACGGAACCAGGATCATTAAAAACCCCTATTCCGTGTGCCGTTCTTTGTACTTCGTATGTATTATTATAATCTAATATAACTAATAACGTACCTTTCATCGTATGTGTGTGTGTAACTTCCATATTAATTTGTTCTAAATATCCAGTAACCAAATTTTACCCCACTACCCTCTACGTCTGTAAAGTCATACTCTTCCTCAGAGCCGTCATAATGACTAAATTGATGTCCGTAACCGTCATATCTTCTCAGATTCTCAGCCGTCTCTTCCCAGTCAATCACTATCCACGAGTATTTATCTAAGTCAGTACCATTAAGATAACAGTCAGTAACCATATCTTTAACATATAATATGTGTATATCTTCTATGGCAGTATCTGAAATGAAGCGATACGATTCTGAACGGCCGTGGTCCACCTCAAAATCATCATCATAATTCGCCAGCCTATCAAATAATTCTTGCTGGAAATCTTTACAGTCTATGTCCAGGACATCATTACTAAACTCTATAACCTCTCGGTATAATTGTATCTTACTCATAGCTTCTAGTGTTTATTGATTCGTGAATATAATCCTCAAGGTCTTCTCGGTACTCCTCTATCTCTTGTATAAGGTCAAGGACACGTTGTAATCCCTCCAGCTCCATACGGCTCTCCAGAGGCTCTCCGTTGAATATCTCGTTTTGTATTGCATCAAAGCATTCTTGTAAATCTCCAGCCGTATTGTGAAATCGGCAATAACTCATATTACTCATAATTGTTCGTGTTTAAAGGTTAAAAATTATATCTAAATTTGACTAGGTCCCACCAGCACAACTGCTGATATTCCTCTTCTGTGTAAACGTTTACTCTGCCAGACACTTCTAAAGTGTGCAAGCCAGTCCATAATATTTTATGCTTCATCAATCCATTTTTTTAAAGGGTTATTACTATCTAATTTTTGCAGAACTTTTAGAGCAGCGACCAATCGCTTATGCTCCTCTGCCTCTCTCGGTGTCATATCTGTCATTACGCTTCTATTTTATACAAATTAGCATTGCTCAGTATGTGTCTCACGTACCAGCTCTCATATCCTCTTGTTTTACCAGCCAGGATTTTAGCTATGTTGGAATCAGGTTTTATATATATCATTACGCTTTTACTTTAAAAACACCCATATCAAAAGCCTTACCAGTTTGCTTCTGAATAGAATATCCTATGTTAAAAAAAGCCTTGTAAACACGGCCAGCGTAAGACGGCTCAGCACCTGGGAATTCAACCCACATAAAATCACCACCAGACATATGGTGTGTGTTAACAGTAGTAAGCTTCCAGCCTCGTAGGAGCTTATCAACAATCGCTTGCTGAGGATCAGTAAATTTAATGTTGTTTTCTAGTAGAAACTTAGAGAATAATTCAGTTGTCATAATGTTCGTTTTTTTATGTTAGACAAAGCGAAGATAGGACAAATAAAGTTACCAACAAAATTTAATAACTAGAAATTTTACTTCTTAGAGTATTTCATAGCGTGTTCATAGGCCTTAACTAGCAGCACGTGTTGCAGTGGATTCTGAGGCTTAGTAACGCTTATTCTAAGGCCTTTACAATGGTATATAAAATTGCTTATTACTAGAGCCATCTCTTCCTCAGTTTTACTTGATTGCATACTTACCAAATCTAGGTCTACTCAGGAGTGAGTAAGTAGAATATCTCAGGCTATCGATTAAGTGATTGTTAGCGTCCTCAGGTTGATTGGTTAGCTTTCCACTCTTGTCCTCTTTCCATTTATAGCTACGGAACTCCCTAACCAGATTGTCAGAGCTGGAGACCAGGTTTAATGTATATCTCTTTAATAAATCAATACCAGCATTTATACTATCCTTACCTTTTACAGACGGCCTAATGTTCCAACCCATACGTCTAAGCTCATCATTTAATCTAGGCTCAGCTGAGTCTGCGTAAACCAGACTTCTATTAACTCCTATATCCCCTAATACTTTACTAATATCAGAAGCCGTCATATGTGTTCTATAAAGATGCTCTTCAATATATAGTTGATTCTCGTCTTTCCATACAGATACGATTGCGGTCGGATCGTTGGAGTAACCATAATCCATTCCGTAAGCCACAAAAGAAGCCGTCTCAGGGACTTTCATACACTCTTGGTACTTGAATATAGTCGAGCGTGATGCTCCCCTCTCTCCGAGGCCATATATTTGCCAGTATTGTTCATCAGTATCTCGTAACCTTTCAATCTCAGATATAATAGTCTCATTTAAAAACGGATTATCTAGGTATGTAGTCTGATAGAATTCACAATCATCTCTTGTAATAACACGATCGTATATCCAATGGAACTCGTCTGATGGATTGTAGTCTAATATAATCTTGTCCTGTGTTCTAAAGACCAGCTGCTGCCAGTCCTCAAAGAATAATTCATTTGCCTCATTAATAAATAGTAAATCTCTCTTCCGTCCCCTCACTTTCTGAGGCTGGTCCAGGGATATAAATTCAACCAGGTTACCAAATAACTTATACTCAGAGCTGGACTTATTATGATTGGCTTGATTGTAGATACCATAGGATTTTAGTATGTCTATGAAATCCCTCATAACAGTGGCCCTGGTACTAGGGAATGTCTTACGAGTGATTGTAATCACCTTTCCGTTATTACTATTGCAGTAAGAGAATATAATCCATAATAATATATTGTAGGTTTTACCAGACCTTGTACCACCTTGCTCTACTACAATCTTAGACTTAGAGTTATCTAAGTGTTGGTAGATAACGTTTGTATCAATCTTTTTTTCTGCCATTCGTAATGATGTTTACCTCGAATGATGTTTGCTCTCCGTCAGCTCCAGTAATCTCCTGACGTTCTACATAGCCTCTTTTTTTACCTCTTGTCTTCAACAGAAATATCGTAGCTGGCACGCTACCCTCTTTAATCTGCAAATGTAAATGAGACTCAGCAAAATCTAAAATAACATTCTCTATCTCGGTCACTTCTTTTGCATAATCTAAATCCTCTTTCATCCAGCGATAATGCGTATTACGACTTATGCCTATTATTTTACAAGCCGTAGATACAATACAAAGCGTTTTCTCTAATGCCTCGAGCATATTTTTCTTTAGGGTGTCACTATTTGTCATTTTCTTCGTCTAGTTTTATTAATCGGTTAAGCAACCAATAAGCTTCTTTAGAATCATCAGCAGTGACGTGAGCCTCTATATTACTTACTCTAGTTGCAATAGACTTTAGGTGTCTTTCGGTTTGCTTAGAGCCTCTTAAAATACGCCCAGCTTCTCCGTTACCTTGAATCTTGAATATGACTGGCTCGGCTTTAGTAATAAATGTGCTATTGGTAAATCTATCGCCCTCACAAATTACTATCTTACTCCTGGCCCATAGCAGAAAATTGTCTAAGTCTGTATTCAGGCTCATACTAAGTCTATCACTACCCTCAAAAGTACTGCCGTCATATACCCCTATGAGTATTATATCATCGTTATAATGGAATTTAATCTTTCCAATCTTGCCTGGCTGGAGCTTATTGTCTGCTAAGACTTGTTTCATTACCCAGGTTTTTCCTACTCCACACTCTCCTATAATTAGTACATTCATCTTTGTCGTATATAATCGTTTAAATCGTTTGTAAATCCGTCCCAGTCCCTATCCATCATAATGACCTGACCAGTCGTTCTGTAATGATTTTGCTTAAGCTTGCCAAAACCAGGATCAGCTGGAGTTGATTCTAATCTCAAATAACTTGGTAAAACTTCCTCACGGCTATCCCAAAATATCTTAAACTTGCTTTTACTCCTCCATTGCTTCTCAGCGTGTTTTATTCTATCGTGAAACATATCGTTATAAACATTCGGATAACGTCTGTTAGGCCTATGCCAGGACTTATAACAACATAGGGTAGTTTCTAAAGTAAAGTAACTTAAATCTTTATGTGGAAATCTTGCCTCTGCCTCGTCAAGTAGCTTCTTACCCTCAACATCAAGCCAGGCTATTGTATCATCTCCATATTGCACATCATTCTTCCACCAATCCAAATCATCACGGCCCAAAACCTTGCATAACCCATTCCTATGCGACTTACTTCCCCCTATGTTACTTAGAAATAACGTATCACAATCTAAATGGAGTCCTGATATCTTTAAGTATTCTAAATAACTGAATGTAGCCAGACGGCCAAAGGTGTAAAAATTGTTAATAACAAAGGACCAGGTGCGTCTAAAGTTCTCATACTTATCATCAGTGTTGCATAGCTCTTTGAATAGCTCTACTTGTGTACGGCCTCTTAATACTTGCTTGTACTTTATGATGCAATCTTCAAATATGTTTTTTATGTATCGTCTGTCTGTGTCCCAACCTAATTTCAAATAATTGGTACGAAACCAGGTGCTAAATTCTTTAATATTCAAATCTTGGAGGCTTGGAAACTCCAGGAATATAAGGTATGTTGTCAAGACGTTTTGACTGCAGCCGTTTATAAATGTGAACCAGAGCTGCTCCTCTTTTGATAAATTAAGCTCCTTAAAAATGTGTGGAAATGCGTAGTAAACTGCTCCAGCGTGGCCCTGATATTTTAAGTGGAATTCATAAAACCTTAAAAAAACTTCACGCCTATATTGTGGAAGCCTAAAGTCCAGGCCAGGCCTAAGGTCTGACGATTCTGAAAGGCTATTTAACTCACAATATCTACCTATTTTATTCATTTATGTCATTTTTTTATTTACTCTTTCTTATCCCTCTCTCTCTTAGCGTTTTCCGTTTCGTAAGTTTTTGATAGGATTATGTCGCAGAACTATGTAAAGCTCTTAAAACGTCTTAAAAATAGCTTCACGTAACTATTGGAAAAACCTCACGAGGCTCATTTCCTACCACCCAAAACAGTGTCTTTTCATTCAAATATTTGTCAAAAATTTCAGGCTTGAGCTTCATCCAATTCCATATTTTTCCTTCATACCTTGGGTGCAAATCTATGCCACCAAAATTGAACGGCATCCAATCTCCGTAAGTGCAAAAGCCAGTACCATTTATGTCGTGATGAATTAAATCTATGCCAGTATTTTTGTCTTTAAACATTGTATAACAAAATTTAGAATTAAGATTTTTACCAATAACTTTACTAATGATTTTCAAACGCTGAGGTATGTATTTTAAATTGTATGAGCCATTATTACCAATCCCCATAAGTAATATTCTCTTCAAATTACGTGGTGGATTCTGAGCTATGCCATACAGAATGCTTACCACTGAATTACAAGAGCCACACGGAATAATCAAGGTCTCAATATCATCAGGAATATTAGCTACTTGATAACTTCCTATCTTATGAAAGGCTTCTATACGCTCAGGTGGATTCAATCTCTCGTCTACTGTAATATTTGTTTCCAATACTTCGTGTCCTGGCAGCTTCTTTGCTACCTGAAACGCCTTTGATTGCAAGGCCCTAGCATAGCCAATCTTCTCTACTTTAAATTGAGCTCCCATACGATGTGCCAGGATCATATTAGTGTGATTCATATAATGCTTACTCCCAGTGACTATTAAGCAACCTAGTTCATAATGCTTACATATAGAAGATATAAAAGGATGTTGTGGACTTCCCACTACGGAGCCTGAAACTATACCAGTAATATTCTTTGTTCTTACCCACTCATCTACAAGCCAGAGACATTGCCTCATCTTAGAGCCGTTGACTCCGTTGAAGCCTAATGGTGCAAACTTGTCTTCTCTTTTAAATCGTACCCCTCCGTACTCCTCTATTGGTGTCAGGTCCTTTAAGTAATCCGACCAGCGAATCTGAGACCTATCAAAAGTATGTATCGGAAATATACTATTCATTTAAAAAGGCTTTTAGAGGATAAAATACTAACGTGTTACGATACCCCTCGTCTGCTAAAGGGATAATAGGAGTGACTCCGTGAACATTACGCCAGGCTGGATATACAAGCATAGAATTATCGCAGCTATCTACTGTTGCATTGTAGTCAGGAATTGTAGTACAACCCCCCTTGCTATTTTGACGTTTACAAATAATCACATTTACTGCTCCGACCAGGTTAGCCGTATCTCTATGATAGGGTGCTGCTATATTGTAGTTAGATATCGAGCTGGTAAACATATTTCCAAACTTCCATTTATCATCTATCTGCTTAAATAACTCTAATTGCCTCTTATAAATGTTAGGAGCTAATTTTTTAATCAGCATCTCAGATTCTTTTGCAGCCAGGCTCATAGCCTTTACAAAGATTTTAGCCGTTGCTACGGAGTGAACTGAGCTTATGGTAGAATAAGGTCGTCTCATATGAGGCCTTGGAGCTACGGCTCCCAGTATTGTACTAAACTGGAGTACCCCAGAGCTTCGCTTCATTGTAGATTTAGGAACTCTTTCAGACCTAAGCTCTGCATCAGCTAAATTTATTAAACCCCCCAGTTTTTTAGAATGCTTATTTATATCTCTAATATAAAACCCTACTACCTCATCATTATCATAAAATATAGAGTCCTCAATAATGTTAGGCTCTATGTATTCACACGTATCTCCAACCTTTACTGAATGTTCAACCTTAAATAAATTAACTCTCTTCATAGCCTCTCTTGACGTTTCTTAATTCTTCTAACAATAGACCTCCAACGTATATGTTTCGCTCTCTAAAGTGCTTATTATACCTCAGAACATCATCTTTTGACATATCTAACTTAATATGCATAGCTTTTTTAACGTTTGACTGATAATTATCAATCTCGTCTTCTAAATCCTCATAGTCCAGGATTGAATAATCAACCAGAGCTTTACCAAACCAATCATCGAATTGTGGAAACTTATCTTTAATAACAGATTCATCCCACTCTCCAAAGCTAATATTATCTTTAATGACTAATTCTTGCTTCTGTTTCTCTGTAAAATCTTTAACTTGTTTTACCTCAATCTCTTTATTACCCAGCTCTACCCAAGCCTTATACCTCATATTACCAGCCAGTATCGTATTATTCTCATCAATAATCAAAGGCCTTACTTTCATCATATCTGGAAATTCCGTCAAGGATTTTTTAAGAGCTTCATATTTATGCGTATCTATGATGCGAGGATTCTCCTCATAGGTGTTTAATTGACTAACTTTAATCTTCATAATTCTCTTTTAAAACTTTAACTAAAATATCTCCAACAGAGCCACCCAAATCTGTAACGTCTTTTGCTAACTGAAACGCAGCTGGATAGTCGCTTATATCAAACTCTACTACATATACTGGTGGTTTATCATCTACGTCCCCAGAGCCGTCTATATCAGCCATATCATTTTTAGGCTGCTCGTCTTCAAAATCATAATCCATAGCATCGTCTATAGCCTCCTGAGGCTGCCAGACATTTAACCCATACTCTTTGAGCTCGCCAGGATCATATTCATTACCAAGGATATCCCAATCCCAGACTCCGTAATTAACATTGTCTTTAACTATAAACTCTTTTTTACGCTCAGCTGAGAGGCCAGTAATTTGTACTACTGGGACCTCTCTAATTCTAAGCTCTTTCAATGCTAAATATCTCTGGTTTCCACCTAAGATAAATCCGTCTTCATCTATAACCACTTCCCTAAGCTCTAACATTTCTGGGAATTCTTTTAAACTCTTAACTAGCTTTTTGAAATTACTATCTCTAATTACCCTAGGATTATCAGGATTCGGTTTCAAATCACTCAGCTTGTACTTCGATATTCTTTGCTGCTTCATTTCTTATATTTTGTGTTAATAATTCGTGTACTAAATTTGAAACTTCTTCTACCTCATCTTTCCTCATATGCCTCAAAGCAGTATCTACAAAAGCGATTTTCTCATCTGGAGAATCTCTAACCTTACAAAGCTCATTAAACAGAGGCATTATTTTAGGATTATATTTCTGATACGTATCAAACATTTTCAGCGAATGAATAACTGTAGCGTGGTCGTAATTCTTACCATTGGCTATGTAATTATTTCTAATCCAGGTCAAGGATTTTTTCATAATATTATGCAATATGTAGTTATATAACGCTCTAAATTCTACATACTCTCTTTTCCTAGTGTTATCGAATATATCTAAATCAGTATATTCTTTTATATAGGCTGCTAAGTGTAACTCCTTTCTCATAATGTAAATTCTCTATAATAATTATCTAAATCTGCTCCGTCTTGAAAAAACGCTTTATACTTAGAAATACCCTCTCTAACTTTTGCCTGGCCTGATAAATAAAATTCCTCCGAGCAATGTGCTAAAGCCATTTCTAAATTACCCTTGTCAATGACCAGGAACTTAAACTCTTGATAAGGCACGTTAAATAGATTGCAGTATATGTAAACCTGACAGTCATAGTGATATTTCTTGCAGCTATAATGAAAGCCTCCTATATCATTTGTGGTCTTTAAATCTACAATACGATTCCCAGTACCCCCAGACGTGCTACCCAGAATATCGGCCTTACCCCTAAAAGGAAATCCGTCTACCATACCAATGGCTGGAACTTCAAACTCAGAGTTACCTAAATACTTTAGACTCATTTCAGTCCTCAGAAACGCATCAGCTAACCTCTCTGCCTGGTTCTTCTCTTTTATAGTGAAAACCTTGCCGTGTTCAGCTACGGCCTCTTTATATATCTTAGTATTCTTGCTCTGTACGTCTACAAATATTTGCTTCTCAAAAACATCAGGCTCCAGGATTGACGTGTGAAACAACCAGCCGTCCCTAAGTGGCTGAGATTCTTTCTGAGCGTATTTCTGTCTAAAGGCATACGTTTTAGGACTGTCTAATAAGTCTTTAATGGAACTGGAGCTTAAAGCCAGTTTACTTAAATCCCCATAATAAAAGGAATCATCATCCATTTTTTTCAATAGGCCTTTCGTATCATAATCGGTGCCGTCTAATAATGTGATTTTTTTACTCATAATATAAATGTTAAATTTTACTCCTCTTCTTGGCTCGGAGCTTGTGCCATAATTTTACTATACAAATCATCAACAAGTCGTAAAAGGATCGTCTGACGTTTCTCTAACGCTCTAATACGCTCTTGTTGTGTAAGTTTCTTTTTTCTCATAATCCTGAAATATTTTTAAGCCGACCTATCTCAGCTTTTAATTTATCAATTTCTAGTTCAGACTTCCTGGCCCTCATAACGGCACGATTTTTATCCTCTCTATATTGACTCATTGCTTTATCATACATTCTTCTGTCTTGCTGCAAACTGTTTACATAGAAAAATATTCTAGCCAGAGCTTTAGACATTTCGGTCAAGGTTGGAGTCTCATTCTTTTTACACTGAGCTAGGACCAGGGTGCTTAACATATCAATGTCAACAGTGTACTCCATATCTTTGAGTAAATCTATCTTAGCATTCATCAGTATAGTCGTCTAAAAGTTTTTGCTCTCCTTTAGCCTCTTCTAATTTCTGATAAAATAATTCGACTAATACCCTAGCCTTGTTTAACTTGAGATTGTGATAGTCTACATCCCATTGAGCATCTTTCAATTCTTGTTCGATAATTGTAATTTTTGATTCGTTCATAATGTTAAATTTTAAATGTTAATTTCAGCAAAGATAGGAATTATTAATTAATGTTAATAACTACTGCTTCACTTTCTTTCAATAAGTAACAGTCTTTTTTGACTTTACCAGAGTTCCATAACGTTGTTTTTGGACAATATAATGGAGTTACTTTTGGCAGCTTTAAGTCATTAAGCCAGTACATATAATTTCCTTTAGTATCTGCGACAAAATATATAGCAACCACCCCCAAGCTAAGGAGTCTCTCTAATTTGTCTTTCTCTATTAATTTATCTTCATAATATTTATCTCGGAACTTCATTTCTACTACGCAATCGTGTCCCTTTGGCGTCTTACCTTTAGCATCATACCATTCCATTCCCTCTCCAGTATGCTCAAGTTCCCAGCCGTCTAGATTCAAAACCATTATCGCTGCTTTCTCCCACTTATGTATGTCTTTAATTGCCATTATCAAAGACTGAATTAAGTTGAGCAATCCACTTGTTATACGTCTTAGGACTACAAGAACACGGATATTTAAGCTTATGATTAAAGTACTTAGCGTGTAGATTCACGATCAGGTCTATCTCAGGCTTAAGCAACCTATCTGATTCTTTGTTCAAGAACTTATACCAGTCTTGATAATCTTCCTTTGACATTTTAATCTCTCCTTTCATATCTCTTTATTTTAATATTATTCCAGTTTTGTCGTCTTTCATCACACCCACAATCTACACCGAATATCTTGCTAATGGTTTTAACCAGCCAGCGAATACCAGTGTATTTGGTTATATAGAATACTAAATCTCCTAATCTCATATATTTGCTTTTATAGTTTTCTTAACCTTTTGTATAGTACGATAAATAGAGTAATAACTTATACCAGTCATTTCGCTGAGCTGGAGCATAGAAATCTGTTCCTTATAAACCAGGTCAAACACTTTTTTATCATACCAATGTAATTTCTCAAGTATCATTTTAATATGCTTCTCTTTGACTTCTGCATCAATCGAGTCATATATATAATCCTCAGACAATGGCTCAGGCTCCTTCTCTACGCCTTTCGCATTTCTGCTAGCCTTGCGGTAATAATCATAAAATAAAGTCCTTAGAGTCTTGAAAACGAAGTAATAATTAACTTCATCTTTGTTATACATAATCTTGGTCTTATCTTCATTTTTTTCAGACCAGGCGTGTATCTTTAAATACATATTTTGAACTATATCCTCAGCCGTCATTTTATCCAGGCCAAATGTCATAGTGATTTCAACCCAGGTTTTATGTTTTGCTGCTAATAGTTCTAGTATTTTCAAAATGGAATCTCTTCTTTAAATTTATGTACCTCAGGCTTGAGTGGATTCACTCCATTAATCTCAAAACCTACATTATTTTTTATTGACTTGAGACGAATAGGATCGTCCATTGGAGTCGGTCTACCCCCAGTGTCAATATCTTTGACCTTTCTTACGTGAATATGACTTTGCATCCAGTCTTGTGGATGTTGTATATATCTATGAATCACAAAGAAATCATCTGCTCTGTTCACAAACTTACCTCCTCCCTCGACATCAGAAGCCATAGGTGGAATAGGGTGCCCAGCATAAAAATCTTCCTTAGGGTGCCTTTTCCGTAACGCCTCAGTACTTGCGTGAGTATTAAGCCAGAGCGATATATTTTTGTTTTTACAAAACATTCTCATTCGTGATGTCGCTTCATAATCATACTCGTGCGAACTTATCCCTTTTAAGACCTCTCTGTTTTTTATAAGGCTATTATAAGGATCAAGTAAAAACCCCTGATAATCCCAAGCTGCTTTAATATCATCTGCTAATTTCAGGAGCTTATCAAAAGTGAATAAATCTTCACAATTTACGAACTTGAAATAATCATTAATAAAATTTGATTGCTTCTGGTACACGTCTTGTGGAATCTTATTTATCGGCTTCTGCTCCATAAACTCTATTAACTTCTTTATAATACTGTAAGCTTCGTTTTCTGAGCTAAAGACCAGCCAGCGTATTTTGTGCTTTATGGTGTATAATAACATCAGGTATAATACTACTGTTGTCTTACCTACATTTGCGTGACCTAAAATCACATTAAAATTGCCTGGTTTGAATCTGATATGTTCATCTAACCCTTTAACACCTAGGCCTAATCCCTCCTTAAATTTGCCAGTCCTGACGTCATTAAGCTTCTTCATTGTTTGTTCGAAATTTATTAACATATGTTAGAATATTGTGTGTAATTTATAAAAAAAATTTGGATAAAAAAAAAGAGGAGCTTTTTAAGGCTCCCCTCTCTGATTAAAATGGTGTGTCCTCTCTATCAGGACTATGGTCTGACGCTTCAACCTTGTTTGGCGTCCAATCATCGAAACTAGCATATAGCTTGTTAGGGTCTGATTTAGCCTTTAGGATATCTACATTAATCCAACCATTATTATTCTCAATATGAGCTTTTTTCTTGATTAGAAAATCAGCGAACTCTGTCGCTCTAAAACCCAATCTTGCTACTACAAAATCTTTGGGCCCTTTCTTTACTACTATTCCGTCTACGAATTCTTTTGCCATTACTTTAAGTTTATAAAATCAATTAATAATTGAGCATCTCGGATAACTTCCTCAATACCACTTTGCCCTCTTTGAGCGTGAAAATCTGCAGAAGCCTTAACCATACTTTGACGCACGATTATCTGCTCTCTACCATTACCAGCGTTAAATGACTTAGGTGCTGGTGCCTCTGCTCCAGGCGTAGGTGCCGTATAAACCAGCTTAGCCGTGTTGTACTTAGTATCTTTAATCTGATACTCTACTTCATCGCCTATGGCTTTTTTAAACTCGCCAGTGGCTAAAAAAATTGGATCGTCTCCGTTTGCAAAATTGACCTGGAATCGGTTGAACGTTTTCGTTCCGTTAGACCAGGTACCTTTGTTTTCAATGTGAGTGATTTTACTCGTTTTCATAAAAATTAGATTTAATATTAGTATTTAACACCTCGATATTCGCCTCAAGGTAGGCTATACGGCTTTCTAGCTCGTTTATTTTCCCAGCCATCGCATCTATGCGAAACTGCTTTAATCTCAATAAGTCTTCTGCGTATGTCATAGGCCCTCATTAATTAAGTCATAGGCTTCGTGCTCTGCTGCCCACCAAATATGAGCGTCAGAAACCTCATCAAGTGGCTTGCCGTCAATCATATCATAGACTTTTAGTATTTCAACCTCGTGTTCCTCAGGTGGATTCTCATAATCGCCAGAGTTACCTAGTGCGTACTTGAAGTAGACCTCGTAGTCGTCTCCATAAATAAATGTGTGTGTTTTCATATGTTCGAATTAAATGTTAATAATACGGCAAAGTTATGAACAATATTCGAGAAAACCAAATACGTAGAAGAATTAGCTCAGCACAGGACATAAAAAAACCAGGGATATACCCTGGCTTCCTATCTAACATTTAAGATTTACGAACAATCAATCTCACTGCAAATATAATCAAATTTTTAACTTTACCAAACGAGCTGAAAAATAATCTATAATATCTTGTATATCGTGCTGGCTTAACTTCACTGTTTGACGTGATTTAAAGTGTAGCTCCTCAGCTTTACCCTCTCCGTATAGTTTGTCTGTATGTACGCCAAATAAGAATTGCTCTCCGTGCCTAAATATGTTACAACCCTTGCACTGAACTTGACAGTTTTCATCGTCCCAGCGAGTGTTATAATGTTTTCGACTCATAAAATGTCCACAATCTTGAGACTTCCAATGGTCTACCTTGCCACACGTGAAACACGGCACGTAGCCTCTCGAATCAGCATTCCTATTCCGAATGTATTGCGAAAATACTTTATCAGCCTTAGC
>TARA_R110000823_G_scaffold42627_3_pt1 | contig 16562 bp, 14 predicted proteins | sample TARA_R110000823 | Tara Oceans TARA_R110000823 (sample SAMEA4397722) | marine metagenome | biome: Polar Biome; feature: [DCM] deep chlorophyll maximum layer (ENVO:01000326); material: water (ENVO:00002006), including particulate matter (ENVO:01000060) such as... | depth 20 m | reverse complement strand
TCTCATTAAAAGTGAGATGCTCTAACCAGCTGAGCTACCAAATCTACTTGGGTGACTAGTGAGAATTGAACTCACAACCTCTGGTACCACAAACCAGCGCTCTAACCAATTGAGCTATAATCACCATATTGTGAACCAGAAAGGATTCGAACCTTTGGCCGCCTCCTTAGAAGGGAGGTGCTCTATCCAGCTGAGCTACTGGTCCATATCATAAAGATACGAACAAACATTTAAGCTGCCAACTAGTTTAAGGATTATTTTTTAACTTTTATATGAATTATATCATGAATCACTGTATCGATTCTGCGTAATCCACTCTCATTTGTAAGCAATATACAATTGCTATACTGCTCCCAGTCTAACTGGAAAGAGGTATCTAATACACCGCTGTTACACGCTTCAATGGCTCTGTTTAAAGCATTGATTGTATACAGTGTGTTTGTTTGTTTTTTTCTATGTAAAGATATTGTATGTTCTAATTGAGTGTTATCAACTACCTTATCTATATTATATGTACACATTAGATCAAAGGTATTATCTACATCTTCAAGTACAAATATCTTATTAAAAATTACATCATACGCATCCACAACTGTATCGATTGTTTTTCTCAGCTTTCGCTGATTAGTGAATGTGCATAGGAGTTGAGTTTGCATTAGATTTTTCCTAATACCAGATCCATACTTTATAAAACATCAACCAATTTATGGTTTACGTACTGAGTTCCTTTTGGACCTTTAACTCGGATATCAATCCATACACCCACAACTTTATACTCTTTACCACTTGTCAAGGCAGAGCTGAGATTTCCCTTCTCATCAGGAATACTCTTAACAGATTGTCCCTTTTTCGGTATCTTACCTTTCGCTATCTTCCGGCCTTTGTATTCAAAAAAGCTGATATCATACATCATATCGTTTCTTTTATCATTAATAACGCGTAAGTATACATCTGCTCCGGTTGCTGCATATACTTCACCAGGCTTCAAGTCGTGTCGAGCACTAACCTTACCGTTGTATCTTACTTTTGTACCTTTCTTTACTTTCATATTATCTCCGTTTTATTTAATTATAAATATACCACTCTTTAACTTTAACATGCATTAGAGCCTTTTTAATACTAAATCACCTCGTATTATACTACCACCACTTACTGAGAATGATAGTGTATCAGGATCACTGGATCTCATATCAACCTGAGTGTAGGTTACCCCGCTCTCTGTAAGTGATTGTAAAATCCAAACTTTAACAGAGGCATGTCCAGCCGCTTGGACACTTGATTCAACAACTACACCGGGTATATATTTACCGTCTTTGACTGCATCACCCATATCCATAGCGTTTAATCTATCTTCTCTAAACTCTTTACCACTCTTTAAAAACTGGTATGCCTTACCGCCTGGATCAGTTCCGTATACTTTGAATAACGGTAGTTCTGTTCTACCGAAATACATCTCTTTCTCTAACTCTACAAACTCCTCTAATACTGTTGAAACTTCCTTGACATTTCCTGCTTCACTTTTTAACATTGCTGTTAAGTGCTCGTATCCCATAAAATTTGTCATTAGCTTTAGAGCATAATGTGCACCGTCTTTAACGGAAGGTGGAGTTATTAATTTGGGACCGTTTGACCCCTTTGTACCATCAATCCCATCCATAGGAATATCTAGTAACTTTTTGAGTGTTTTCCACTCATCGGCAGTTTTACCGTGTAGTGCTTTCAACTCTGACATATTACCATCGATAGCAAGTTGGCTAACCATCTCTGCATATTCCCAATATGTATATTTCTTGGACTTTTTCTTAGCTTCGCCAAGTTGCTTAACGCCCTTGGCATATCTACCCTTCATAAACTTATCTAAAGTAGAGCTAGGTTTGGTGATTTTGATAGATAGCTTACTTACAATGGAGCTACCGAATGTAGCTACCTTACTCTTAGCTACAGCTAATAGTGACGTAAATTTATCCTTAAGGAATTTTAACCCTTGTTTGAAGTAGTCTGCTAACCCCTCGTTTAGTATAAATAGAGAGTCACCGTGCGTGATTATTTCAGTTGTAAGCTGTAGTCTCCACGTATCCCCTGGTGTCTTAGTTCCATACATATCTCTAAAACTCTTTACAATTCTACCTAATTGAGCACCACCATCAGATTTTTTATTACTAATTTGGTAGAACTCATCTCCTGATTCTGTTGTGCACTTTCCGCTACTATCAAATGTTACTTTGTCTGTTGCAATATTCGCTATCAAGGTGGAAGGGTTGGATTTTGTTATTATTGTGTCCGCTGTGTTATCTTTAAACCCTTTCTTATCAAGATTATCATTTTCCTCACCAGCATCATAAAACTCCTTGATACTCTTATGTATAAAATTCCATCCCTTACAACCATGAGCTTCTGCAAATTTCTGAATACCGATTGCTAGCTCCAAAGCAGATAATAGATCTGGTATCGCAGTTAGCTTGCCCTTTAATCCTGATGCCCCTGCTGATTCATCTGTAAGAGCTCCTTCGAATGCTGATATTGCAGCTTGCTGATCCGCTAGTGTTACGTTAGGGCTAAATACCTTTTTGTAATGAGAGATTGCATCGAAATATAATCCTGTACAAGCAGCTGATTCTAATGTAGCTTCCCCCCAGCTAACATTTGATCCCGACTTACCTTTTTTCACTTTACCAAACATACCTTTGAGCTGTTTTCCACCTTCTATTTTGTATACATCATTTCCTGATTTTATATAAAATAGTATACCTGTTCCTGATACTTTAACCTGTATTGCATCCTCGGTGGGCGCGGCTTTGTAGAATGGACCTTTCGGAGGCGTCACTCCACCACTTTTAAATAAATCATCTGTATTTAGTATAGATATAAACTCCGTTCCAACGGTATATTTACTATCCCAAGCAGAAGCTTCGGTTAATAGGGTGTCTTCGCTGAGCGTCTTTCCAACCTCAACACAAAATTCTTGAAATGTTTTGCATGATGATCGCGATGGATCTTGCACACGAGGTATATACTCCGAAATAAAATCTTCTGGACAGCCATGCTGACGCAATACAGCTTCGAGAACTTGCATATGAGTTCTGTTCTGTGGGTCTGGACATCCGTCGTTGACTTTGTATGCCCAATCTTGTAGTGCTTGTTGTATAAAATATCTCATAAATTTCCTATATATAAATATCAAGTACCTTATTCAAAATTATATGTCTCCATTTTATTATAATTATGCCCCGTCTTACATTTTACAGGGTAAATCATTTGTTCTTTTATGGTACTTAACAGATTTGTCTCACTTGGGTGTAGGTCGAATAGCAAAGCATCGTAAGTATATAATACTAACTTTGTTTGATACTCTTTTAACATCTCTTGTATTGAGTTAATTATGAGAACATTCTGCTCCGTTTCCATGGCTTGGATCATATAGTTAAAAAGTGTTTGTGGCTTTATATCCCTACCTTTAAGATTCTCCGCGTGAAGTTTTCGCTTGAAGATAGGTGTTTCAATATAACCTTTACGTTTATAAATATCCCAAACCTTAAAAATATGCTGTTTAACTTCACTAAAAAATGGTATATTTTCAAATTCTTTTGGAACACCACCATACAGTATCTTAAACGTTACAGATTTTGACTCATTATACTCGTCGGCTGTTATTAAATCTTTACCAAAATAATACTTACCAAGGTATGTGTGTATAGATGTGCCTGGAAATTCGTAATCAATCATTTTAGCAATCAACCTTAAATGGTACGCATCGAAATCAAACTCAACTAATTTACCTTTATCAAATCTACTTATAAATCGCTCACGGGTCCCATCATCCTTTTTCAATGCAGCGTAATTTATACCACCAAATGCATTACTTGGCCTACCAGTAATTGACCATAAATTGTACTTGGTATACTCCACACCACTATATGTAGCTAACCCATTATTTTCTATAGATTTGAACGTTGGTATAGCTAGCCTATTATACTCATCAAACCCTTGCATAGACCTATTCTCCCTTATGTTTAACACAATGTCACGTACCTTACCACAATACTCTACATGCTTTAACACTGGAATTATGTCGTTTATATTATCTAGTCTCCAATACTTACTATAAAAGTATGTATGCGCGGGCGTATATAACTCTTCTTTGTCTATATTATGCAGGTTACTCATATAATAAAGAGCATCTATATTTATAGAGTTTGCTATACCTGCACTGTATGTGTATTTAAGTTTGTCGTTGTTTATAAACTGTAGGCTATCTACAGAGAACACCTTATCAGAATGGTTAATAAGAATTACATACTCTCTACAGGTATCTATAATATAAATATATAGCAGTGAAACGCGATTGACAACACGGTGTTTGCGGATATCACTGTATATAGGAATTACTATAGAATCAGACTGCGCATAATCTCTCATAAGCGCAGATAAAATATCTTCACTATCTACTACCATTTATAACCTTTTACTTAATATAAGTAAAAACTAGCAAAGAAGCAACTATTCTTGCAACAAAGGTGATATATAATTCCGTACATCGGCAGGTAATTGACGAGTCACTCCAGGTACCGGTCCAAACCAAGCTCGAACTGTTGCACGTAATGTCGGATCTATAGATTTTAAAACTGTGATGATTTGCTGCTGGTTATAGTCAGGTCCTGATGTTGATGTGTATGACTCTCCTGGAACATCGACTTGTGTCCAATTAAATTTCACAGGTTGATACACCCCTGTGCATAAGTGACTTTTAAACTTCAAATACTCTTTAGGTACTACTTCCCGTACTTCACCGGTATATCTAACAATTATAACTCGGACGTACGGTCCATTTCGATGCTCTAGGACTGATCCGTCTCCAGTTGTGTGGTTGGTGAGTATAGTTGCCGTAGGGAAGTCTGTTAATTGCTCGTAAGTCGTTGAATCGGAACTGCCTTGGTCATGATAATGGTAGTTCTGATGACCAAATTTGCTATCTCTTTGCATTATGCATAGTCTCCTTTGTTTGGTTTATGCCCTTGCTCCCACCACGGGAAGCCCTTGCCTTCCGATCCTACCTCTCCAGCACCAGCACCTGCCACATAATACCCATCCATGATCGTTTGTACAATTTGCTTTTTACCACCTTTTTTAATTTTCACATGTAGGTGCTTTCCTTTTGATGATCCAGTACCTCTCCATCCCTGTCCATCAGGGCCGTCTCCTCCAGTTTGGCCTACCCAAGTTCCGCCTGGCACCGTACCAGGCACAGTAATTTGTCTCCTGCTAGTTTTCCATCCTTTACCCTTTGCGTACGCCATGAGATCATCCCAATCGGTGAAAGTGGTTCCATCAGGCACCGTGTATGCGTACATGTGACCGTAGTCGATTTCATATGATGCAGCTCCTGCTCCAAATCCTTTACCTATCATCTTTATATAATACCCATACCCTGTATCAGTAGGGGTATCTTGAAAGTGGTAGGACAGTTTTACCTCTGGTAAGCAAACCTGTACCGGTGTGCCAACAGCCGATCCAATATCTAGCCCGGCGTGTATTTTCCATGGTTCTGATTGCCTGTAGTGCCCTGAGTTTACTTTCCACCTATTACCAGCTCCATATGGATTACCGATAGGTAAATCGCCAGGAGGGGGTGCCGATGCATCAGGTGGTGGTGTCTCTCTGTAGTTTATTGTTACAGGCTCATTACTTGAGTCTCCAAGCGGTCTCATTAAAGTCTCTATACTTGTTGTCCAACCACTGGAGTTTACTACGTGGTTAACACCTGTCGCTTGAAGCGCAACATTGTTAAGGTACCTGTTAGGTAATATGCCCCCTTCACTAATAGTTTTTATCATTATAGCATTTCCCATATATATGCCAGAGATTCCATGGAGATCTAAAGACACCTCTATAGGCATAGGTGGTCGATAACCACTGACCGTGTGAGTATCACCGTGTATGTATCTACGTACATACTGTTTAGCAATCACCTCCCCTTCTGTGATGGAGCTATTATTCAAATTTGAAGTCTGAGTTTGGCGGGTCCGAGATGTTAAGTCAACATACGATTGTATCAAAGCTTGCTGTACCTCAATACGAGCTGCATCTGACCCTGTCTCATTACCTAGTATCGTTATATTTGATATAGATTTTAATCTGTCAACAACGCCCGCTCTGTACATATTAAACATTTGGATCGATGAACCCTTTTCGTTACCTGACCCTATTGTAGCGTAGTAGGCCATTGTGGCTAATTCACTGGGTATCTTCGATTGTATCTTTACAGACTGTAGTATGTTATCTGTACCTATACCGGAGAATAAGTAAACTCCCGTCTCCTCGTTATACCCTGTATCACCGCGACCGTAGTCAGATACTTTGTCACTAGGAGTGTAGTTTTCATCGATTATACTTATTTTACCTAAAGCTGAGTTTGTCAGCATCTTGAATTTCCAAGGCTCTCCGCAAGCTTTATTAACCTTATCTAAGATTGTCATACAAAATTTACGAACATTTGGAGCCTTTTGAGCAGCCTCTTCTATTAAATCAGTATTAATCATGATATTGCGTAGACATCCTATGCTTGCATCTCTTTCACCCGAACTATTTAGCCCGCGGAATGGGTTCAGCGCTGTTTTCCCTCGTATATAGTAGTCCACATCCGTTGCAGACATGGTGTCAAGCATGTGAAGTATCTCGGATCTGTTAGGCCATCTACCTTCCTCTAATTTCACAGGAGGTAGAGACTCTTGACCTGGTAGTATACATACCGCCGGATTCATTGATCTCAGCCCAGGGTGGTTTATTATATTTTGTGAGAGGTATATCTCTCTGTCTCGAGATTCCTGATCTATATTCCCATTTGAATCATATGATAATACTCCTGTGTAATCGTAATCCACCCCTTCAAGTATCAGGGCGCTTTTCTCTTTAGATGACGCGCGATTCGCAGATAAAAACGTTGTATCTAAAATATCAACATCATCTGTACTTTCACCATTTTTGTCGACACCCGGTTGAGTAGCTCTAGGCATATACAATTCACTTAGTAAATAATCTTCGATAAATCTCCAGCTTAAGTATGTTTCACTATATGCAACTATACCTATAGGGTATTTGTACTTTATGGGCATATCGGATTCGTCGTGAGGTAGAATGTCATAGCCTAGTTCAGTTGAGTAGTACTCACCGGAGGTTGGTGAGTGCAACTTTGGTGCATATTTTGGGTGCAATTTAGAGTATATACCCGAACAGAACCTACCGCCTCCGAACGTCACGGGCTTACCACCCTGGTCTGCAGGAACAGCCCATGTGACTGCGCCCATGTTTGATGCATTAGATGTTATCTCTGCATCAACTGCCAAATTTTCAGCCGCCACTTCCTCTCTACCTTCTGTGTTACTAGCCTCATGTGCACTAATAGCGTCTCTCATCAGTTGCAGCACCGAATCTAAGCTTGAGTTTTCTACAGACGCTACTTTATCATAAGTCGATACCCCGTCAGAATTGGTTGTCTTCTTATATACAGTGGTACCTTCTATTTGAGTAATAATCATTGGATCACCGTGATCTGATCCCCATCCATCACCTACAACTTCCCCTGTTTCGTCTGTATAGGTTAGTTCACCATCTTCTTCAGTCGCTTCCCACCCATATGTTTCAGACAGATACAGGTTTGCTATCCCAGCTGGAACGTCTTTGTCGTCTCCGCCCATTGATACGAACCCGTCGACATCATTGATAAAATATACCCTCGATCTCTCTCCAAGTGGCAGGTGACCCTGATTTGCTTGTTCCATTTGTGGGAACAGCTGTTCACCATAAACCGTCGCTCCATACGCCCAGGCAAACCCCTCTCGGCCGAGATCTGTACCGCCGTCCAGCCCCGATTTGGATCCATTCAAGTAATAGGTGACACTGTCGTCGGTGAATCTAAACTTGCGTATCCATTTACCGTCGTGCTTTATAACAAGTGCCTGGTTACCTGTATGCTCACAGTTGGCGTAGTAGGTGTAGAATTCACCTTTTCTAAGAGCGTCTCCGAACCTTATCTCGAAGTCGCCGAGATACCAATTCTCCGTGGTATAGAAGGAGAAAAAGGAATCAACCCCGTATTGGGTGTCTGTGTCGCGCTTAGGTCGAAGCAGAGATTGTAAAAGATCTGCATCATAAGTGTGATCACTAAAACGCTCTTTAACATGTTCTTTGAAGTCTATTTCTCCCTTGTAGCATTTTTTCTTGTATTCATTGAACCCTGGTTGGGATATGAAATTTGGGTCATACCCCCAAATAAAGGCCCGGAACATTACCTTATTCCACCACGTACGATCTCCGTAAACTTGTGTGATGACTTCCTTTCCTTGACCTCCCTCGTACCCCCCTATAACATACTCCTCCTGTGCCTTGGTTGGTTCGTCGGTTATAGCATACACGAGCTCACCTGTATTGGAATCTTTAGTGATCTTTACCCCATACCCACCTGTAATTAGTTTGCGTGGGGATATTTCTAGATTAGTGATGTTGTTTTCCAGTTTATCTCCGCTTCCTGAGTCACCTACCCTTACTGCGTCCTGCTTGGATGTGGCAACGTCTCCCACGATTGCCGTGGTATGATTGAATTCGAGTCCACGTGATTGCTTCTTAATAGAAGCTAGTACTGTTTTAATATCTGAAATCGCGATGTGCCTTTCATCGATAGTCATTGCTCCACCCAAGGCATAACTGTCTGCCGGGATACCCACGGCTAATGATCCCGGTGATATTACATCTATCACACAATCGTACCCTCCGTTACCATCATTAGTCCAATTAAACTTTGTCACAACGCCTAATAAGCCATCATAAATTCCAGCTGTGGGTCCCAGAGGGCTGTGTGATTCGTTTGCTTCTTCTTCAAGATTATACAGCGGTGTCGCGTCACCTGGTGCACTACCTTCTCCAACACCAAAAGACTTTTTTAATATCTCTGTGTTAATTAGTGTTGTTGATGCTAGTGGCTGTCCGTCTTCTATATGTTCAATATTGATAGGATCAACTTTTAAATCAGGGTGAAACCATCCCCACTCAATTAGAACAGACATGCCGGGCACCATATACATCATTTCTATAGCTTCTAAATCTACTAGATTGTGTACTTTGATATCGAACGATGCTCTACGTATGGTACCTAAATCCCCTTTGTTACTTACCTGTAAATTAGTTATACCCGGTAATGGTGAGTTTAGTATGCCGGGATTATCCTGACCATCCCACCCTTGGCGAGTTCTTCGATATAGCCCATGCTCCTTGCCCCATCCGAACGTGTTACTACTGTGTAATCCTGATTCTTGCATTCCATACGGTACTTGTACATCGTCGGTTGTTCCGTGGATTCCTGCAGCTTTAGTGCCCCAAATAACCCAATCTCTCCACTGCGGTACTGACCACCCGTCCCCGACCTCATTTGCAAATGTGTGGTTGGCGTCTGTAGTATACTCGGTTTTAGCTATTGCAAATGGAACAACACGCAACCATGCCTGTCGCTCGGAATAATACTTAGTTGCATCAAGGGAGCCTCCTTGCTTTTTAAACGCGGCCGTATCTGCATCCAGTCGTTTAACAACCAATGGATGTATTGAATCTAAAAATATACCTCTAAATCCTGACATTTTAGTACCCTGAAGCTTTGTTTGTGAATGTGGATGGGTCAGCTGGTAATCTCAATACACCACCTTCTTGTATATTCAATGTGCCTTTGCCCAGATTATTAGCAGCTGCTATAATCCACCAATGTTCTCGCGTTCCATAAAATTTATGTGATATTAAATCTAACCTATCTGTCACTGATACCTCGACATACCTATCATCAGCTGATACTGGTATTTTTGGTATAGTAAGTGATTCACGGTAACGCGAGCCGGTCGAGTCCTTATGCATTTTTACCTTATTATATCTCATGTGATTTTCTTATTTAATTGATGGAGGGCGAGTTGGTTTAGTTGTTACGTGGAACAATTGAGTTCCTTCATCTGTTCCCGGCACCTCGTTATGTAGTACGTTTAGCCCTACACTTATTGTTACAACGCGAGGCATAATAAATTTAGGAGCTTTTGCATCCATTTTTCGTTGCTGTTTTCTAGTTAACGGACCTTCCTTTTTAGTCGGATTTCCTAAACGATCATATGCGGTTCCGGCTGCCTTCCGTGACTTCCTAATTTCTTCTTTTAGTTTAGCTTGTAACTTGTTACCTATCGAGGTGTCTAATGTTAAACTAGGGTGGTGTACATCTGGGTCCATTATCTCCCAATAGGATTCTTCATTGGGTGTTATTGTCAGTCCAGTGACAGCACATAGCTGATTTGTTAAGTAATCACCTACAGTAACTTCGGTTAATCTTCCTGCAAATCTAGTGGCAGGTCCATCAGATTGCGGTAATACCAGTTTCATAAGATCATTTATTTTATGCCACATTGGGCGTAGCTGTTGAGGGTTAATAGCTGCTAATGTTAGATCAAAGGACATTGCTCGTGTGAACCCACCATATGTTATAACCCCTTGCGGTCTTCCTACGTATCCAGTCTCGTTCCAAACAGGTGTTACTGTATCTGTTAAAGATCCTATGACTCCGCGGACTGGTATAGTGAGGTTGTTAGTTTTAAAACTGACTGGGATTAGATCTGGGTTAGTACCTGTACCAAAATCGCTGTCGTATGACCTATCACCATCATATTGCAGTCCATACTTTTTTCTAATATCATTTATGTTAGCTTGCTCAGCTTTAAATATGGATTTGACTCTCTTGAGCGGGTTATTAGTTATTGGTATATCCGCGTAGTTATTTGTTAGCTCAGACGGTATTGCTCCTAACTGTTGACCAGCGCGGATTACATCTGTTGCAGCATTAGCTATCTTACCTAGCAATGTTGTACCGACTATTGGTGCTACCGCATATTTAGCAGCTGTATATAATCTAGGTTCAGTGGATCTAAATTGACCTAGTAAATACAGTCCACCTAACACTGCAGCACCGTGCAGGTGTTTCGCTCTTCCAGTTCGACCTAAATGAGGGGCGTTAAGGTATCGCGTGTTTCCCTGCCATGCATCTGTCTTTAGTTTATTGTAATAGTCTTTTATACTATTCTTACCATGTTCACCTCTCTTAATTATACCCATGTTATACTCCTGATGGTGTTTTTGCTAGATGCAGTGCTTCGTTTAATTTATATCCGTCTATATTTAATACCCTACCTTGGTGTACAGCTGTTATGAGCTGATCTAATTTCTTTAGTAATGGTTGAATATCCATACCGGTGCTAGATTGAGAACTGCCTTTTGAGTTGTCCGGCTTTCCGTGTGATGGGCTCATTGATAGACCATCGTTCTTTGTTCCTTGGAATACCCCACCCTCTTTTGGTGACATTACAATAGGACCACCAGCTGGGTCAATAGCGAGGTCACCGGCTTTGCTTACTTTAGGTGAAGGTGCAGGTTTTTTCATTAATGCATACATTGCTGCAATACCGACACCAGCTGCTGCAAGTGCAATTACTGTACCTATACCGAACGTTATTGCAGAGTTAGCTGTTAATGATGATATAGCGGTTGCTGCTTTCAATCCAGCCTCTGAAGCAGAAGCTGCTAACCCACTTGATGTTGCTCTTGCTTTTTGTTTTTCATTTCTTGCGGTTACCATAGATGCTATTCCTTGGGCTATCATAACTCCTTGAATGACCATTTGAATGCCTTGCATGATTAGTGCGTAGTTATTTGCATCATCAGCTTTATTAATAGCCTCTGCAGCTAGATTGTTCGCTAAGTCTAATGCATTATTTTTTCTTTCTTCAGCGGTTGCAGCGGCTTCATCTCGTTCTAATTGCAATCCGAAAGCTGCTATTTGACCATCACGTATCAGCGCTTCTGTTGCAGCGATCTCAGCTGCTGCTATACCTTGTGCTTCTTTTTGTTCTCGTATTGCTCCTGCATTCTTTAGCTTCATTATATCAACACCTAATGCTTCGTTAAGTGCTTTTATTTCAAGTTGACCTAGGTCATCTAAGTTACCAGCCTGTGCAACCACCTCTCTCATCATACCTTCATGATCACCTTCAAGTGCTAATGCAGTAGCTTTGTCTAAGTTAATATTCTTACCAGTCAGCATATTGAACTTCATTTGCTTCTCGATTCGATTCTCTACATCTAATAACCCCTCTGACATATCCTTCATATCAGATAACTCAAATCCCATCTTACGAGCTTGAACTGCCATTACAGCTAACTCTTTTCCAGATACACCGAAGTACCCTGCCACCTCTTTACCTGATGTTGCTATATCGGCCATCACTACATCAAACTTAACGCCAGATGCATCAGATAATGCTTTTGTAGCGGCCATCATATTTATCTGGACCTCTTGAGAAGATTCTCCAGTAGAGAACATTAATTGAGAGAATGAAGCTGCTGTAGTGTTCGATATACCTAACTTTTTAGAAGCAATATCTAGGTTTACAGCCTGCTCAGCTGTAAATTCCATTGAGCCACCATACGCCTCACTTAATGCAAGTTGAGTAGATACCACATCCTTCAGATTAGTATCGAGACCTTTGGCACCTGTAAGAGCTCCTAGAATTTCTGTATTTAAGGCTTTAGCTTCATTGACGTTAACTCCCATCGTGTCAGCTGTATTTCTCGTGTTTTCACTATAAAGCTTTATCATTTCTGAAGCTTTGCTTATGCTACCTAACACCCCAGCCCATAACACGCCTGTGATCTTCGCGGAATCTGCATGATCTTCCATCGCATCTGAAATGGACAGCTCGAGCTCAAGCGATTGGTGCCTCAGTTTATTATTAGTGGCTGTAATCTTGTTGACTTTCTCAGCTTGTGTAGCAATCTCTTCTTCAGCTGCTCCTGATGCCGTTAATGCAGCTAGCATTTGATTTTCGAGCCCCAGAGTTTTTTCGCGGGCTTCCACTTGCAGGTTTAATACCCTTAGCTTTGATTCTTCTTGCTTTAATCCCATAACTTACTAAGAGTTTTTCTTTTTAGCGTACTGAGCCATAATAGCATCAAATTCTGCAATTGTATCTTGCACTGCACGTATTTGCTTTTTTACCGCTGGATCTTTTAAAGCTTTAGCTCTAGAGTATCGATCAAGTAGCTTACCACCGAACCATAATCCTAATATACCTTTTAGTGCGGTGTCTAGTAACCCTTCTCGTAATTGATCTTTACTCATATTATCTTCTCCATTAATGTGGTTTTATATATTATAAATATCAATCGGTTTACTTTCCACGTACGTTATCGACGGGTATGAGGGTTAACTTTTGCGTGTAGCAGCTTTATGCGCGGCCTCGGTTTGCTCGTTAGCTAACTTTATCTTTTGTATAACACACATATGATAAAATTTACGTAGATCAACAGGCATGGTGTAAAGCTCGGTCCACGCGAATCCAGGCATGTGTTCAAGGATGTAGAACAATTGCTCGTGCAGAATGGCCCTATAGTTAGGACCTAGGCCAAAAAAACGTGGTGTCTACTGGCAGTGGTATTGTCTCTAAGTAGTCCTCTTCCGGGATATCAACTGTTATTGTTAAGTCATAATCCGGTGTTATATCTGATACGTAGCTACGGAGCATTAATGAGTCTCGTGCTAGTAGGGAGTTATCAATAAATTCTGCTATGTACTTAGGATCTGTCTCGTTTTCTACACTAACTACAATATGTTTAAGTATTGTTGTTGTATTTCTAACTGCTATACCAGCCTTCTCTTGGGCTTTAATATCTCGCTCGATAGCTTTTTGTTCAAGAGCTGTTAACAATCTTATAACAATGTCTGTTTTGCTTATAGGAAGCGTAAACTTAAATTCACGGGAGTTACTATATAAAGATACATCTAGTGGTTTAGGAGTTAGCGCGTTTAAGTCGACAACAGTCTCTAGCTCCTTACCGGTAGTTGGATGTTTCACCATAATAGAGTAGTCAGGTCCATACCCTAATATCCTTGCAGCTAACATAATCGCGCTTCTGTCACCCATTATCATATCATTAATGTTTACAGATTCACCTTTACCATTACCAACCACGATTGATTCATATAACCTATCTAATGCAACTCCCTGTTTGAGGTAATTTTGATTTGTTAGAATATCCTCGTCCTTAGCTGTCATATACCTAACCTCTATTTCACCGGTCGATAATGGGTTGTCTTTTGGATACACTAGCCCTTGTGAAGGTAGTGGAATTATCTCTGTTGGAAATAACTCTGTTGATTTTGATTTGCTTGATTCCTGTGTTCTTGCAATAATCTGCGCTTTAATTTGCGCGTCTGTTAACTGTACTTTTGACATGTCATAAACCCTTAATTGTTTGTTCATATATAAATATCAGTACATAAAAAAAGTCCTAACGTTTGCCAGAACTTTTTTTAATATTGTGTGGTACTTAGGTTAAATTCCGCTAACTATGGTTGCAATAAATGTATTACCATACCCAGCTGGTTCGATATTAAATGATATTATCTTGTTAGTTGTTGAATCTAATGTCACCGCGTGGGCATATGCAGCACTTGCGAATGATCCAACACTAGCTGAGTCCTGTGTTGAGGTAACCGTGCCTAGTATAATTTTAACGCTTGAGCTTACTGGATGATACAATGCCATAAATTATGCTCCGCTCACTATTGTTACAATAACAGTGTTACCATATCCAGCTGGTTTAGATTCAACAGATATTATCTTGCTATCTGTAGCATCTAATGTAATTATATAATCGTGAACAGCTTTCGCTAGTGACCCTGCAAGTGTCTTATCATGTGTTGCAGTGACCGTTCCTACGATAACTTTAACATTGGTATTTCCTGTTACATACGTAGCCATTATCTATACCTTATAGATCCCAAAGGGCCCAGTCATACTTCATTGTTACAGTAATTTCAAGAGCAGCTTCTGAAGACCAATCGTATTCACCCATCTCTGTGCTTGATATAAAAGCTCCATTCAAGATGAATCTCTCACAAATATTACCAGCTGGATCTAAGCCCTCCACTGTTACTTGCTTCTTGTATTCAGATGGATATCCAGCTAGTCCAGTTGCTGATTGATACCCTAACCGTACCCAGTCCATTACAAACGCCGCGCCAGAGGGTACAATTGGATCGTATAATGTCATTGAGACTTCACCCCAATCTGCTTTACCTTGTAGCTTTCGCTTTGTGTTTACGTGATCTAATACTATCTCTCCAAATGTTATAGCAGGACGTGTTACCTTTTTAATTAGAAACGACGGTATATCACCGACCGTTAATACGAATCTATTTGCCGTCTTAGGTACAAATAATTCTGATGGTCCAGACATAAATGATTCTGGGCTATATTGTTCAAAATTTGTTGCCATTGTTTAGTTCTCCTTGTATATAAATATCTTAGTCTGCAAAAGTTGCACCCGTTGGCATAACATTAAAGTCAATTACTATGAACTCCGCTGCTTTTGCTGGTTGTAAAAATATGTCACCTTTTAAGATATTTCTATCGATAACCTCTGGTGTATTGTTTGTTGTATCCATTACAACTTTGAATGCATATAATCCTTGATTCGCTTGAACCTCTTCCATGTATGGTACAACTGTTGACAGGAATCTGTTTCTGGTTGCAACTGTGTTCTGCTCAAATACCAAGTACTTTGAAGTTGATGCAATATACTTTTTAAGGTTAATTAACAATCTTCGTACATTAATTCTATCTAAAGCAGAAGCTCTCTTTTGAAGAGTCTTTTGACCCCATGCACAAACTCCTACTCCAGGAAATGTTGCTATCGGGTTAATTCTGCCTTCATATAAAGTGTCTCTGTCCGTATGTGTTAGGTTTCTCTCTGCTTTAATAGCTGTGATTCCACCTCTGTTAAGTCCAGCTGGAGCATACCATTCAGCAGCTACAGTATCATTATATGCCATCACACCAGGCATTACAACCGATGGGGGTACCCATATGTTCTTACCTAATTGATTGTCTGTTATTTGTACCCAAGGCCAGTACATTGCTGCATAGCTTGAATTATATGCATCTGCTTGGTCTGTTACAGTAGTTAGTGAAGTGGTTTGGTATCTAACAGGATCAACAATTGCAATAGCGTCTCCACGTGCTTCACACACTGCAATAGCTTTATTAACAACTGCGGTGTGATCTTTTTGATTTACACCTGGTACAATAATCATATTGATATCGTAAAAATCTTGATTAGCTAACAGGTTTAATGCTTCTGTGTATTTAGCTCCTCCATTTGCATTCAATAAATCGTTTGCATCTAGCCCTTGGCTGTTTAAGTTTGTTATCTTATCATAAAATAATTTAGCACCTGCGACCGTGCTACCATCACTTCCACCACCAAATGCTCCTCCTAAGGAACCAGAGCCTGCAGCTGGCAAGCTTGCCGATGCAGCTGCTACTCTAATAGTGCCGTTTTCATCTAAGTAATTAACTGTCTGGTTTAACACCTCTACCCTTACATAGTTTGATTTTGCATCGTATGCTCCATTAGATTGTATGTATGGATCGGAAGGTGTTCCAGCTGTAGTAAGATACGCGTCACCAATTGCTTTACCAACATAGTTG
>TARA_R110000823_G_scaffold210224_12_pt1 | contig 16681 bp, 11 predicted proteins | sample TARA_R110000823 | Tara Oceans TARA_R110000823 (sample SAMEA4397722) | marine metagenome | biome: Polar Biome; feature: [DCM] deep chlorophyll maximum layer (ENVO:01000326); material: water (ENVO:00002006), including particulate matter (ENVO:01000060) such as... | depth 20 m | reverse complement strand
GGCAATTTCCCGCGCACCCGCCAGCGTGGTATAGGCGGCCTCCACCTGGTGTATACGTGCATCTATCTGCTCGCGATCGTGCCCATGTTGCGAGACGTGATGTGCCCACCCGAGCCAGGCGGGCAGGCCGGTGGCTGCGGAGATTCGCGCGTGGGACCCATAGCCTGGCCCATAGGCTTCAAGTATCGGCGGCTGCCCGGGTACCCGCTGCTGTAGCCAGGCGATAGCAAGCGCTTCATCGGGCTTCTGGTGGATGAGATAAGCGAGCCCGTCGAAGGTCGCGTTAGAAGACGCAATGCGCGGATTCTGCCACCAAGCGACCAGAGTCTGTAGTGACGTAGGCACACCCAGCAACAGCACCAGCATTGCAACGGGCGCAAGGAATCGCCGGGTACTGATGATCTGCGCCAGCGCCACGGCGCTTGCCAGCGCAAGCAGTATCCAAGCTTCGAAATGAAACTTGAATACCGTATTCATGCGATCCACGAGCGTAAACCACTCGCTGCCGACAATCACCAGGAGGGCGCACAGCGCCATAGCTCCGGCCAGTTCGGTGGCGGAGCTTCGCGGCTGTTGCCCGAGCTTGCCCGCCAGAAGCACCAGCAGCCCCGCGGCAAGACCCTGCAGGCCGCCCAGTCCGGCCAGCACCAGCAGCGCGCAGGGCAGCAGCATCAGCAGTTGTCGTAGCGGTTGCCCGATCATGCTCCAAACAGCGATTACGGCGAGAAAGGGGCCGAAAATGTACAGGCCCTGCGCCAGACCGATGGGTGCGACAACGTAGCTCATCGCCAGCGTATTACCCGGGAGATTGAAGAAGGGCAATGTCAGCAACACAGTTGCAAGCAGGACTGCGACGACCTGCCTGTATCGTTGAGCCTCCGAGACCATCAGTGCGCCTACCAAAAGGAGCGTCGCGTAGACGGGAGCGGCCCAGCTGTTGGTGAGCGTGAGGCAAGCCAGCGCAAAGGCGAGCAGTGCGGTAGTGGCTGCGCCGGCTTTTCTTTGCTGCAATAGCACCAGCGCTGCAAGGAACATGGCCGAGAACAGCATTCCGAGGAAGTGACTGTGCAGGTCGGCAAACACCGATGTCCAGAACGGGAACTCGTTGATGGTTCCGGGTACCACGCGGCTGGCATTCCAGAAATCCATGAACGACAGTCCGGTCAACCCGGGTTTGAATAACCAGAGCGAGAGGTTGCCTGTGAACAAAACCAGTGCCGTGCCCAGTATCGCGGGCCAGCGGCGTTGTTCGCTTCCCGCGGTAAGCTGGTACACCAACCAGAAGAAAAGCTCTGCGGCAAGTGCCGGCACGAGCGCGGCGGAGAGGTTGTACAGAGTCGCCGGCGGAGTGCCGGCGAGGCGTCCCATATAGGCCAGAACATACTGCCCCCAGGCGTGATAGTGAAGGGCTTCACCGGCAAACCATGGGTCTTGTGGAGGTAGGCTGTCGGTGCGCAGCATGGCATTGAGGATCGCGAAATCCATGGGACGCTCGCCCCACTCGATCGCCGGGTTGTGTGCACGCAGAACCAGGAAGAAAGCGAAGCAGCCCCAGAATACGCCGGCCTGGATAAGGCCTGGCCCGGGCGCTGGTCGCGGGCCGTTACGGTAGAGCAGGACCGCTGCGCTGGTGAGCATCGCGGCCAACAAAAGCAGACTGCCCTGCTTCGCGCCCCACAAACCAAGGTTCATCCCGCAGGCGCACAGGTATGCGCCGCCGGCGAGCAGTATAGCCCTGCCCGGCAGGTGGCTGCCGGGCCAGATCCACTGACACAGCGCGTTGCCGGTAACGCCAAACAGCCAGAGCAGCAGCACCCAGCGCAGCAGGTGCAGGGGACTTTCCCGGCTTGCCGCATCGAGCTCCGCCAGTGTTACCGGCGCCAGGGCACTGCCTGTCGGCTTCATCGGTGCATCGATGTGCTGCGTTTGCGCGGGCAATGCCACGGATCCCAGAGCTTCTTGTAACGCGTCCACGGAAAAGCCAACGCCCTTGGCGAAGATGTACACCGGTGCATGGTCGTGCACCGAGAACGCTTCTTCGGCACCCGCGTCACGAATGGTGACGCCTGCGAGCTTCGGATATGAGGTGAACTGCGCTACCAGTTCGAAACCCAGTACACCGTCGAAGAGCGCCTGATAGTAGCGGAACATCAGTGGATAGAGGTCGGGCAGCCGCGTCATTGAGCCGTAGCCGCGCTGGCTGCTCAGGATGACATAGTCCACTTCCGCCAGAGCGGCCAGCAGGCGTTCCCTTTTTGCTATGGTGTCGGGGCCTGTCACATCCAGCACGGTCTGGCGATACTGGTGGCCGCTTCTTCCGGGGACCGCTGCGGGTAGCGGGTCATCCCAGTACTCTATCCCCAGCGCGGCGTCCGCAGGAATGTTGGCGTCAATCCAATCGCTCGCAGCAATACGGGTGTCAGTTGCGCGATAAATACCCGTGAATGCGAGCGCCCAGAGCAATGTGCCCACGAGCACGAGCGCGAGCGGCAGATAGCGCCAGGCTCCCGAACCCCGAATCGATAGCAGGTAGTGCGCGGCCAGCACCGCCATCACGCCATAGCCCGGCCACAGGTAGCGTAACGTCGGGTTGAAACTGAGGCCGACGACTACGAGCAATGCCACCAACCACAGTAGCAATAGCAGCGGGCCTGCCTGCGCCCGGCGCCAGGCGGAAATGCCTGCAAGTGCGGCGCCGGCAAGTCCGGCCAGAAACAGGAGCGGTCCCAGACCCCACAACGCCATGTTCTCCAGAGGGAACAACAGGCCGCTACGGCCCGCCCACTGGATTGAGGGTGGCATCTGCGCATCCAGTCCCTGCAGTGATCGAAGTTGCTGCAGGACGTCGACGAAACGCGGATCGAGTGTGAGCAGCCCGGAGAAGGCGTAGGGCTGGAACAGGCGAAATGCCAGTGCGGCCGCAAGCAGCGCGTAACAAAGACTGCGCGCCCCTATGCGCCAGTCCCTGCCGCGTGCGCCGAGCAAGGCGGCTGCAACCAGTACCGGGAGGAATGGCAGGGCGCTGAGCTTGCTCGCCAGCGCGCAGCCCCAGAACAGCCCGAGGAGCCACGCGTCACCGGTTCTGCCCTTGCCGGCCAACCGCACCGCCAACAGCAGTGAGAGCAACAGGAACAGGTTCAGGAACGGGTCAACGGTAAAGAAATGCGACAGCTGAAGTGGCAGTACCGCCAGCGCGTAGAACACTGCGGCCAGCAGCCCCGTGCGGTAACTGAAGGTGTCCCGCCCAAGCAGAAAAACGATCACTATCGCGATGCAGTCGGTAACCGCTACCAAAACACGTGCGTAGAATGCGGCATCCGCCAGGCTCGCAACGCCAGTTACATCAATCCACAGCTTTGCCACGAACAAAGGGAGCGTGCCGTAAACGTATGCGCTCACGTCTCTCAGATTCAGAGGGTTCAGCGGTGACTCTGCGCTGTTCAAATACTGGGCAACGGATGTCGGCCATTCGAGTGCCGTCAACAGCATGACGAGATAGCGTTCATCGGCATGCAGCAGTGCCCCGGCGTCCCAGCTGAGCGTTGTTACGCGCAGCACAATCCCGATGCCCACCAGAAAAACCGCAGCCAGCAGACAGGCTTCACGCTGCCAGTCGACGGCGTTGCGCGTGCTGTCAAACATTCGGCTTCCGCGCATGGAAAAAAATATAGGCGCCCTCATCAGGGGCCGGGGCCTCGTAATGGGGACGCAGCCAACGCTCGTATAGCCGGTTCACCGGGCCTATCGGCCGGACTACCCATCGACCGGTGAGACGATAGCTCAGCAGACGCGGCAGGCCGAGGTAATGGCATAGATCAAATGCGCGCAAGCCCGGGGCAGACATGTAGTACTCCCAATGCTCTACGTCGAAACCGTGGTCCTGCAGGCGCACTATCCACTCTGCGGGGGAGTAGACGTGATGGTGTTCGGAGTGCCGGTTGAACCAGCTGCCGTAGGCCGCCGCCCAATGCTGCAGGTGAATTCTGCGCAGCAGCGTCGCGCCAAGCAGCATGTCTGCAAACCTGTGGCTGGGAACACCGAAGATAAAGCGGCCTCCCGGTTGCAGTACGCGCAATGCCTCCTTGAGCGCCAGGTCCAACGGCGGAATATGTTCCAGGACGCAATTGGCCGTTATGCTGGCCATGCTGGAATCCGGCAGTGGCAGCGATTGTGCCTTCGCGGTGAGAAGTAGCCGGTGACTTCGCCTCTGTTTCGCTTCATTCAGTCGCGCCGCGTTCACATCGACTCCCACGGCGGGAGCGCTGTGGTAGGCGAGCCGGGCGAAATGGCCGTCGCCACAGCCGAGGTCAAGCTGTGGCTGATCCAGTGCGCCAGCAGCGGCGAACAGCCGGCACTCAATGCTGCGAAGCAGCGCACGAAAGGCAGGTAATTCGCGCAGTTGCAGCGTTAGGGGGTCTGGCCGCGGCGTCACAGCGGCTTAACCCGGTAAATGCTGAACCCGCCTCTGGTTTGGACGAGCTGCAGTGACGTCGCCCAGAATTCGGGTCTGGCGGAGCCATAGCGACCAGTCTCCACTTCGCCAACAATAATCCAGTCGATGCTGTAGCGTTGCACAAGCTGCATGAATTCAGTCTGGCGATTGGTTCGATAGAGCGTGTCGATGTCGGCCTGGCGTTGCCCAAGATCCACCTCCGGGCCTCGCCAGACGACTTCGTGGTCCCTCCAGCCCAGCACTGCAGTGCAGGTGGTCAGCGCAGACACGCGGCTCGACCACGTATAGGAAACCCCGGCTGACTCCAGGCAGACGTCACCCGGCTGTAAACGCTGTTGCAGCCAGTGAATCAGGGCGATATCTCCGGGGTGCGCCTTTTCCAGGGCGGCTATTCCATCCCACCAGGGTCTGGGCACAGGTTGTTGCAGGCGCTGGGACAAGGCCAGCGCCGGGTAGATGAACATCGCGCCTAACAGTGGCAGCAGCGCAGCGCGCGGTAAAAACCGCCGTTCGCCCGCGGCGCCATCATTCACCAGGCGCAACGCACCCAGCACAGCCGGCAGTACCAGCAGAGGCCATGCGGCATAGGAGAACTTGAACACCGTGTTCATGCGTTCATAGGGGGGCGGATAGCCGTCCCGTACGTATACAAGCTCCGGTATCACGAGCAGTACGAGCCCACTGATCGCGGCCGCCACCCATACAGACCGCTCGCGGGAATATCCCAGGAACAACAGCAATGCCAGGCCGATACAGAGCGCCGCTACTGGTGTAATTAGCGTGAACGCGATGATTGCCAGGAATACGGGCCACCAGCGTCGTACAGCCGCCCTAGTGGTATTGCGGTCGAGCAGCCCGAGTAATAACAACGCGGGTACGCCCCATAGCAACAGGAACGCGGACAATGGACTGGTTTGATCAAGGGGCACCCATGCCAGAGTGACCCCCTGGCCAGAGACGGGCCAGAGCAGGGGTAGCATTGCCAGGCTGGGCAGGCATGACCACCACGGCATGGAGGTGCAGCGCATTATCCAGCTAACGCCGAACAACGTCAGCATAGCGGCAAGATTCCATGGGTTACCCAAAACGGTGGCGACCAACAGCAGGTTCAGTACCAGCAGCGCAATGGCGCGCGCGATGGCAGTGCGCTCCGCCTGCAACCACAGCAGGAAGCACAGCACGGCCGGGAGTAGCAACATGTGCGCATGCAAGTCTCCGGTCAATAGACTGTATGCGGGGAATTCAGTGATTGTACCCGGGATGCCGCGCGCACTCTGGAAGAGCACACTATCGATCGCGCTATTCGTACCCAGATGCAGCCACGGGTAAAGACTGCCGCCCAGGCCCAGCAAAAGGCCGCCAAGCATAGACTGTCGAAATGCGCCGGTGACACCCAGCAACAGCGCACAGCCCAACTGCGCCAACGTAGCGAACCAGCCGGCCAGTGCCAGGTTGTAAAGCACCGCAGCCGGAATGCCTCCGAATGCGCCGTGGAGCGCCACCATATGATGCCCGAACCAGTAGTAGTTCAGGGCCTCTCCTGCCAGCCATGCATCGCCAGGCGGGAACGCTGATGCCGCGCCGATCGCCCGCAAAATCGCGAAATCCATCAGTCGCTCGGTACCGTGAATGGCTGGATCGTGCGCTGTCAGCACCGCCGCCCCGGCATAGGTGAACAGGAATAAAAGTTCCAGGCCCAGAAGTGATTTCCAGGCGCCGCGAAGCCAGACGGTGATAGCCAGGCGTTGTTTGAGTACCCACACCAGCCAGGCCGTGACGATTGGCACCAATACGGCTGCCAGGGTTAGCGTGGACCATGGTTCCGGGCCTGTGTGTGCGATGGCCCGGTGTAACAGCGCAGCCAGGCATATGCCCAGGAAACGGGCGGCGGCCCAGCCACGCTCGGGCTGATGGCGCAGGGCGTGAAAACCAAAAGGTAGAGCGCTGACGAGAAAGAGCAGGCCTACAAGGTAGTAAGCCAGAAACGGGTTCATGCCCTTCGCTGGTTATCCGGGTGTACTGGCCTCAGGCCTGCGCTCGGCCGACCCGGGGAATAATGCACTGAGTGTTCAGTTTGTAGGCTTTCTACGCAGAATAAACCAAATGGCCACCATAGCGATCAGGAACGCGGCAATCGCCACGGCCTCCGAACCAATGGGAACCGCCGTAGCACCAGGTGGCGCAGGAGTGGTAGTGGGTGGCGGCGTCATCGTGGGAGTTGGCACTTGTGCCGTCGCCAGCATGACTGGGGCAGCGAAGCCGATCAGGACGAGGAGCATTTTATTCCATGCGCTTTTAATCATGCGTTCGCATCCTTCCGCAAATTTGGGAAACCAACAATATCAAGAATAAATGAGCTGGTGTCAGAGGTCAATAATGGTGGATCGGGGGTTGGCCAGCGGCGGCGGCCGGACTCGGCACGATCACCCTCGATCTCGTGTTCGCGCAACACGGCAAGGTCGTGCTGGTGAGCAGGCTACTACGGCCGGTCCAAAGCCTATAGCGACAGCCGGGTGGCCTGTGCGGCGCGTATCTCCACCGGATTGCTGCGCCCTGCAACCTCGACGCTATAGTTGCCGGGCATGAGCGAGACTGGGTCCCCGCCCGCGACGCCCGTCGCGACCTCCTCGCCCTGAGCGTCACGCACCGTAAACACGGGATTCACGGCGCTCACCAGCGCGGCACCGAGAGCAGACTCCTCGGCCACGGGAAAATACGCGCCACCGCCCAGCTCTGCCCAGCGGGCAAAGGTTTTCTCCAGGGCGGCATCGTCAATAGCCAGCCCGACGATACTGATGCGAACCTCGTTGCCGCCCGCGCGCAACGCGGCGATCACGTCGGCCGGGCTGCCATCGCAGGTCTCCTCGCCGTCCGTGAGCAGCACGATCACGCGCTCGCCGGTGACCCCCGCCAGGTCTGCTTCGGTTCTCGCCAGGGAATCGGCAATCGGGGTTTTAGCCAGGTTCATTGCCTGTACACCCGCTATCACGGCACTGGCCGCCTGGCGATCCAGCGGAGCGAGCGGAATCTCCAGGTCTGTGCGACAGCTATCTGCTTCACGATGCCCGAACACTCGCAACGCAAACGGTGTTCCCGGAGGAATCGTGTCATTGACAAGGGACTGGAGCGTGCGGCGCGCTATCTCTATACGGCGCTCACCCGCAAGCCGTTGCAGCATACTGCCCGATGCGTCCAGTACCACCTCTACCGCGTCATCCGGGTCGAGTACCGCAATTTCCACCGGTTCCACCAGAAGGGTTCCGGGCTCTCGTACTGGCGGCGTCACAGTCACCGGCCTGCTTGCCAGAGTGCGCCCGCCATGCGTGATATACCGCAGCGTATAGTCGCCGGGTTCCGACGGCGCCAGAAGCATGACCGTAGCACCACGCCGGGCATCGAGGTAGGCATAGGCGACATCGTCATCCAGGCGCGGATCGATCAACTGCACGGTATCTCCACTGTTGCCCGGGCCTTCCCACGCGACCTCGAAACGCTCTGCCCCGGCCACTTCAGCCGGCGCGTCGAGTACCGCACCGGCGGGCACAACCGTAAACGCCGCGGTCCCGATCACCCTGTCTGCGGTGAGGTACACCACCTGATAGCTGCCCGGTTCCTCGGGCGCACGCAGCTGCATCGTGTCTGGATTATTGCCGGTATAACCGTAGCTACCTGTTGCCACGCCGTCGGCATCCCGTACGCGCAACATATCTCCGCTGTTGTCCGGCCCCTGCCATCCAACCGGGAAGTGGGCGCCTTCCGTGACGGTATCGGGCACATTGAGCAGCGCTTCCACGCCAGTCACCTGCACCGCGACAGAGCCGATAGGCTGTTTGCCAGTGAAGTAGGCCACCGCGTATGACCCCGCGTCGGCTGGCGCACGCAGGCGAAGCGTATTGCCCTTCGCATTGCCCACATACGCGTAGAGTCCACGCACCGGTACACCGCTGTTATCGGTGAACTGAAGGTAATCGCCGTTGTTGCGCGGACCGGTGAAAGATACCTCAAGGTGGCCATTGGCCTGAACGCTTGCAGCGGCCTGCAGCGTTGCTGTCACGGCGCGCACGGTGAGCGGGTAGCGCGCCACAACCTCCCGCTCGGCGAGATACACAACAGCGTACTCACCGGACTCCACCGGGGCCGTCAGTTTCAGAACACCATTTTTTGCATTGCCCACATAGGCATAGCTGCCTCCCAGCACCTTACCGGCCGCATCGGCAAAACGCAGCATGTCGCCGCGTCCACCCGGGCCAGCCACCTGGATTTCGAAAGTTTCGTAACTGTTTACCACCGGGGGGACCACGAGTGCTGGCGGCTCCGATGCATAGGCCAGCATGGCGCTGCAGAGGCCTGCGAGCAGCGCAATAACAATGCGAGGTGCAATCAGGCGCAGCATGACATCGTCTCCCATGAGGTATCGATTGCAAGGCACAATCAGACCGCCAAGACGACAAACCTGCCCAATTACAATGGTTATTGCAAGCCTAAATCAGTCGCTGAAAGTGCTCTGGACTGAAGCCACGATACTGCAGGAATCGGGCGCGCCGTGCTTTCTCGCGGAGATCGCTGGCTGGATTACCACCAAACTTCCGTTCGAGCACGCTCCCGGCCAGCTCATGCCAATCTACTTCCGCTTGCGAAAAAACCTGCTGAACGATTGTGTCGTGTACCGCTCTCTGACGCATATCCAGCCGGATACGCAATGGACCATGCCCGCGACTGATCCGCTGGCGCAGGAAACTTTCTGCGAATCGTTCATCGCATTGCAAACCATCCGCTACCAGTCGCTGCAGCTGTTCTTCCACCTGGCTGCTGTCCGGGAAGCGTCTGCCCAGTTTGCGTCGCAGTTCCCCGAGGGAATGCTCTCTGCGGGCCAGCAGATTCATCGCTGCCAGGCGAATAGCGGCAGGTTCTACGTCGCCCTCGCCCTGTTCAGATAAGGAACCGGAAACCATACCGCATCAAACGTGACGAAAATCCGACAGACTGTTATTCCTCAGGCGTTACTATCTCTGAGTCGATAGCCTCGACTGCATCATCAGGCGCCTTTTTCTTCTCGGGTACCTGCACCGTCATCATCTGGGTACGAATCTGACTTTCAATTTCATTCGCTACAGCCGGATTATCTGACAGGAACTTCGCGGCGTTCGCCTTGCCCTGCCCGATCTTGTCGCCCTTGTAGGCATACCACGCCCCGGATTTATCCACGAGATTCAGTTTCACACCCCAGTCGATAACTTCTCCCATGCGGTAAATGCCATGGCCGTACATGATCTGGAATTCCGCCTGCTTGAACGGCGGTGACACCTTGTTCTTCACCACCTTCACGCGAGTCTCGTTGCCGATGACCTCGTCGCCATCCTTAACCGCTCCAATACGGCGGATATCGAGACGTACCGAGGAATAGAACTTAAGCGCATTACCACCGGTGGTGGTTTCAGGGCTGCCAAACATAACACCGATTTTCATGCGGATCTGGTTGATAAAAATTACCAGGCAATTGGTCTGCTTGATGGCCGCGGTGAGCTTGCGCATCGCCTGGCTGAGGAGACGGGCCTGCAGCCCAACGTGGGAATCGCCCATCTCTCCCTCAATCTCCGCCTTCGGCGTCAGGGCGGCAACCGAATCTATCACCAATACATCCACCGCGCCCGAGCGCACCAGCATTTCCGCCACTTCCAGCGCCTGCTCTCCGGTGTCGGGCTGGGACATAATGAGGTCGTCTACCTGCACACCGAGTTTTTCCGCGTAAATGGGATCTAGCGCGTGCTCTGCATCGATAAATGCAGCCGTGCCGCCGCTTTTCTGCGCCTCCGCTATCACCTGCAGCGTGAGCGTGGTTTTGCCGGACGACTCCGGCCCGTAAATTTCGCAAATCCGGCCTTTGGGCAAACCACCGATACCGAGGGCAATATCCAGGCCGAGAGAACCCGTGGAGATGGCCGGAATTGCAACGCGTTCACTGTCACCCATGCGCATGACGGTGCCTTTGCCGAACTGGCGCTCAATCTGGCTGAGTGCGGCGTCGAGTGCTTTTTGTTTGTTGGCATCCATGATTAACCCCCTTCCGTTTTCGTAAGTGCAGGCCTTGCGCCGGCCCGTCCCGCTGCTGCCGACCCTTTTCACTGCCCGGCAAACTACTGTACATATACTCAGTGTTTGGAAAACGGAATGCAAGCCCCACAAACCACTAAATTCGCCCACTCGCCGCCGCCTGAATAAACCGGCCTGAATTCGCGACAGGTGAAGCGATCGCCTCCAGCGCACCGCGTCCTGCTGAATAGGCCGTGCAGGGCTCGGAAGGCTGAGATACTCGCCCTGAACGGCCTATTCAGCAGGACGCTAGCTAGCGGCGTCAACCCGACCAGATTCTCCGGGACCTGAAAGGGCTAATTGAGCTGGCCGTGTGCCGCTACCACAATGCGCGCATCCCCCGAACTTGCCCGCATCGCCACTTGAGTGCACAGTAGGCAACTAGACGCAGCAAGGTTTGAAGTATGCAGCAACTGACTGAAATGGACTGCAATTTCCTGCAACAGGAAAGCGTCCACACGCCGATGCACATCAGCCCGGTGATCGTGTACGACCAGTCGCACCGGTCCAGCGGCCGCGTTCGCTACAAGGAGATTCTAACGGTCTTCGAACGCAACCTGCACAAATCGGCAATCTTCAGGCGCAAGCTCGCGGGCGGCGCGATGGGGCTGGATACGCCCTACTGGGTGGAAGATCCCAACTTCAGTCTCGAATTTCACGTGCGCCATCTCGCCCTGCCCAAGCCGGGCGACTGGCGCCAGTTCTGTATTCTGTTGTCGCGCCTGCAGGCGCGCGGGCTGGATATGAGCCGCCCGCTGTGGGAGGCCTACGTGATCGAGGGCCTGAGCGGCGTGGAGGGCCTGCCTGAGAACAGCTTTGCCATCATGCTGAAAATTCACCATGCCGCCATTGATGGTGTCTCCGGCGCGGAAATACTCACCGCGATTCACAGCCTGAGCGATGAGGTGGCGCCGCCGCTGGTGGATGACCCCTGGCAGGGAGAGCGGGAACCTTCAGCATGGAAGGTGTGGTCGCGCGCCTACCTGCACAACCTGCAACGGCCGCTGAAATTTCTTGATACGCTGGGGCACCTCGTGCCTGCGGTCATCCGCGCGAACAGGCAGAGCTCGAGAGGAGACGCGAGTCAACACAAACCGCTGGCGGCACGCACGCGCTTCAATGCGCGCGTCTCCCCCACCCGGGTCACCGATTCGCTGATTCTGCAACTCGACGACCTCAAGGCGATGCGCAAGGCGCTGGACAACTCCGTTACCATCAACGACATCGTGGTGACCATCGTCGGCGGCGGCCTGCGACGTTATCTCGCGAGTAAACAGGAGCCGCCAGAGGATAGCCTGAGCTGTGGCGCACCGGTAAACACCCGCGCAGAGCGCAACAGCGATGCGACGGGGAACCAGGTGAGCCTGATGGTGATCGACATGGCCACCGATATCTCCGACCCGCTGGCACGCCTGCAGGCGGTGCACGCCAATGCGGAGTCTTCCAAGGCCTACAGCAGCAGTTTGGGATCCAGCGTCATCGTGGATATCAGCGAGATTCTGATCCCGCAGGTGCTCGGCTGGGGTTTTCAGGCGGCGATGCTCGCCGCCACGCGCTCGCACATTCCCATCCCTTTCCACACGATCATTTCAAATGTCCCGGGGCCCCAGTTTCCACTGTACCTCGCCGGCGCTCAGGTGCACCTGATGATGGGCATTGGACCGCTTGTGCATATGATGGGGCTGTTCCATGCAGTCATCAGCGGCGCGGGCAAGATCACCATCAATTTTGTCTCCTGCAGGGAGATGCTGCCGGATCCTCAGTTTTACCGTGAATGCCTCAATGAATCGTTCGTGGAATTGCAGGGAGCGGTATTGGAAAGCCTGAAAGACCGCAAAAAGACGGCAAAAACTGCTAAAAAGCCCGCTGCAACGAAGCGCGGGGCTGGCCGCAAAAGCAAGGCCAAACGAAGCCGGGGCGCTGCCGCAGGCAGCAGCCGTAAAGCCCGCTGAGGAACGCTCGTTTCAATTGCAGCCCATCCGCTCCATCTCGTCTTTCAAACCCTGCAGTAGCTCCCGCTGCCGCTGCTCAGACACGGATTTGCCATCTTCCTCGATATAATGGCGCACCAATCGACCGTCAGCGCCAATGGTCGGGGTGGTGAACTTGCGTAAATCTTCCGCATGGCGTGCGCAGATTTCCTCGAGTTGATCGCGCCGGCTGGCCCGTTCCCGCTCCCTGTCCGCCCGCTCCCTGGCAGCGCGCTCAATCTGATAGTCAAAAATTCGTTCCTGCTCCTCACGAAAGGCCCGGGCTTCCTCCTCGCTGCGTTCGGTGGGCCGATACGCTTCCCGGATCTCCACGGGGCTGGCGGCGGCCGCGGCCTCGGGGTTCAAGGGCCTGTCGCCGAAATGCACCTTGCCTTCCTCATCTACCCATCGGTAAATCTCAGCCGTAGCGGCAGGCGACCACAGAGGCCCGCCCAGCGCCACACCAATTGCGCAGCAAAGGGCGGCGCGCCGACACGCTCGCATATGGCAGGCAAAAGCACGCTCAATCATTGACCTCTCCCGGGCCCGGTAAACAATAGCGAAGCCGACAGCGCGCCTGTGGTGCCCATGCGTCTGCCCTTGCAAGCTTGAAAATAGTTTACAGCGCCCTGGACAACAATCGGCAATACCCTGGTTGGCGCGCAGGCAGAAACACGATGCAGCGGACAAAAAAAACCCCGGAGCGCGAACGCTCCGGGGTTTCGACTGGCGATAACTGTGGCAGGTTTAGAAGTTGAAACCCACACCCAGCGTGTAGAAGAACGCGCCATCGTCAAAGCTGCTGTCGATGTCGTCGCTGTCGTCAAACAGGTACGCGTACTCCATGCCAAAACCGATGAAGGTCTTTTCCTGAACGAACCAGCGCACACCCGCTTCCAGACCGGCGATACCAGTATCTTTGGTGTTTTCACCGTAGATGCCACCGATGTTGGCGCCGATATAGGGGCGCGCATCACCGCTGCCGAAGTGATAATCGACGAAGCCGCGGGTCGAACCGTTCCACGAGTCATTTACGTCGTCGCCCACCAGGCCGTTAAAGCTCTGACGAACACCCCACAGCAGGTGCTCGGTGGCGTAAAAACCCAGTTCGCCGGAGACGCCGTAAGCGTTGCCATCGAAGTCTTTGTCGCTTGCACCGGTACCAGAAATCGAGAAGCTCTTGTCGCCGGCTTCGGGGGTTGCAAAACCCGCCATGGATACAGACATCAGCGCGGATGCAAAAACCGCTGCTACTTTTTTCATAATTTCTAACTCCTGACTTTCATAGTAAATTGCGGGTGACGATTACGAGTCCAAACTCCATCGCCAGTGCGCGCATGGTAGACAGAGAATCGGCAAGTTTCACGGGAAATTCGTGTACATATTGACACTATTTTATTGACTCTCTGCGGAACTCTCGTGCCTCAGCCGCATGCTGATCACTCCCGCTCAGCGCAATTCAGAGGTCAGGAAATCCAGGGTGGGCTCAAGCCCTGTGCCGGGCGCCGGCACCACCGCGGCGTTGAAATCGGTCACGCCGGCCTCCCGCAGGCGCGCCAGCTCCTTGCGCAGAACCCCTTCATCGCCCACCAGCGCCAGATCGGCAGGTCCCGCGACGCCCTCCCGGTCCAGCATCGCACGGTAGGAGGGCAGCATGCCGTAGACCTGCAGGGCGCTGGCGATATGCTCGCGCGCCGCTGGCACGTCGGAAGTCAGGCAAATGGGCATGCCGCAAACGATGCGCGGCGCCGGTCTGCCCGCCTCCGCCGCCGCGGCGCTGATCAGCGGTACAATGTGGGCTGCGATGGTTTTTGCTCCCGTCATCCACAGCGAGGTGCCGTCAGTGTATTGTCCGGCGAGCTTCAGCATCGCGGGGCCGAGTGCCGCCACCAGCAGGGGCACGCGGGTATCGGTAATCTCCAGTTGCAGGTGTGCGCTGAGTTGGTCGCCGGCAAAATCCGCGGCTTCGCCACGCAGCAGAGGCCCGATAATCTGCAGGTACTCGCTCATGTGGTGCGCGGGCTTGTCGTAGGACATTCCGAACATGTCCTCAATCACCAACTTGTGTGAAAGCCCGATACCCAGGGCGAAACGTCCATCGCAGGCGAGTTGCGTGGTGATGGCCTGCTGCGCCAGCGCGGCGGGATGTCGCGGATAGCTGGGTGTCACTGCGGTCCCGAGCTCTATCCGCGCGGTTTCCCAGCCGACTATGGCGCAGGCGCCCACGCCGTCCAGCCCGAAAATATTCGGCAGCCAAAGGGATTCGAAGCCCCGTGCTTCCACATCCTGTGCGAAGGCGATCAGCCCCTTGAGGTCAAAACTGGTTGCGGGCGTGCTGCCGGCAAAAATTCCTATACGCATGCGCTCTCTCCTGTATGCATGGTGGGGGATAAAAAGGCTGTCGATCGATCGCAACCGATGACGGGCCGCGCTGCGATCGGCTGCTCAGGCAATGGCCCTGCCGTCATAGGCTACGGCATATAACAGGCAATCGGCGCTGGCGATCGCGGCGTTATTGGTAATCATGAACAACTTCAACGGCTGGGCGGGAAATATCTCTCCATCGCGGATGTGCACCAGCCTCGAAACGGCGCAGCGCCCTCCTTCATCGGTGGCGACAAACAGCGAGCGGGCCGGGCCCCGGGCCCAGCCGAGCAGGGTGTCCGGCGTCACCGATCCAAAATTCAGGTTCTCGATATCGGGGCGGAGGGTAATGTCGTAACTCGGATCCGGCTTCTCTTCGTAGGTAAGCGTGACATGCTCCTGCAATTCAAGCCTGATCGGATCGTGCAACAGCTCTATGTCCGGATCTGCAGCCGCACCGGCGAATAGCTGGTCTGCGCTGAAGTAGCGTTGCAGCCCCTCCCACGCCAGTTCATGGGCTTCATTGTCGAGACGCCCGCCCACCTCCACTGTGACCGTGGGGTAGTGGTGCTCGCTGATGTCCATCAGCGCGCCGAGCCGGAGATTGGACACGATCAGGCGCCGGGTAAACAGACTGACCAGCGCACTGTGCTGTCTGTCCATAAATGTACAGACGCCGAAGGCGGGCCCGGAGCCGGATGTGTTATGCATATCAATCACTGCTTCCGGCTGGTGTAAGTGAAGTATTTCCAGCAGTTCCTCGGCAAGTGCACCCTGGGCATCCTCATAGGGCGGCCGAAAGCAGCGGTTGAGATCGCGCGCCCGCGGCAGCATGCGGTGACTGAACAGTGGCGGCTCCAGCGCGGCGACAACGGAGGCGATGATGCACAACACATTCACTGCCGGTTTGCCTGAAGACTTCAGCCAGCGAAACAGCGCCATCACGCCGGATGGCTCATTGCCATGCAACAGGGTCACTAGCGCGCGCGTGCGCGTCGCGTCTTCACCATCTATGAACACACAGGCCGGCCCGTCCAGCCGGCAGAGAAAGTCCTCCACGCTATCGCCCAGCTCGCTCGACAGCGGATTGCGCAAAAAGCGGAAGCGTTTCACAGCGGCCACTCCGCCACGGGGATATTCTGCTCGCCAAGGGTCATATACGCTTCGAGCATCGTACGCTGGGCTTCCCCGGCAGACAGGCTGCGGCGCAGCGAGGAAAGTTTGGCGCGCTGCCAGATTGCGCCGCTGCGACGACAGTCCAGTCGATGCCTGATGACCTGCAGGTAATGTTGCGATTCATCGGCATGGATACCGATGGCCTCCAGACCCTCAGCCGCCACCGGCAACAGCCGCTCTATCAGGTTGCCGACAGGCTGCTCACGATAGCCGGACTGACCCGCATCGGGCCAGACCAGGCGGGCAAACAGCCCGTGCTGCGCAGCGCGGTAGAAGTTGTACTCGGCGATTCCGAAGGGAATACCCGGAAGAAGTTCCTCGAGCCGCGGTTTCAGGCCTTCGGCGAGACCTATCAGGAAGGCCGCGTTGGCCACCATGTCGAGCGCCGTGGGGCCCGCCGGCAGTGCGCGCATTTCAATCCGCAGGTGGCCGCCGTCGATGTCGTCATAGATAGGTCGATTCCACAACCACACCGTGCTCTGATGAAGACGCAACTCCGACAGCGGTGGCGCCCCCCGGCTCGGGGCCGGGCCAGCGTCGCTGCAGATCGGCAGCAGGGGCGGATAAATGCGTACCACTTCCGCGAACAGCTCGAGCGCCCCGCGCCGCGCCCAGCCCTGACCAAAAT
>TARA_R110000823_G_scaffold210943_2_pt1 | contig 16835 bp, 7 predicted proteins | sample TARA_R110000823 | Tara Oceans TARA_R110000823 (sample SAMEA4397722) | marine metagenome | biome: Polar Biome; feature: [DCM] deep chlorophyll maximum layer (ENVO:01000326); material: water (ENVO:00002006), including particulate matter (ENVO:01000060) such as... | depth 20 m | reverse complement strand
CTGTATCTTCAATTGCGTCAGACTTCAAACGAAAGCGGGGGGCGGGTGCTTCCGAGTCCTCAACCCTGGACAACCTCAACCCAGGTCTAGTCAGGGGTATAGTCCCGTCTCCAGTAGATTCAGGATCTACATTGGATTCCTCAAGATCCCCTACTCTGTCCCTAGTGCCCCGCTGTCTCTCGACAAGCTCTTTCGCTATATCGGCAGACTCCCTGTCGCCTCCGGCTTTCCTTGCGTCACCACCACGGGCAGCTCTCTGATCCTTTAGCGTTCTGACTTCGTTTCTTTTCCTGCCCTTAACGATATCGATACCAGCAATAACATCAGCAGCATTGCCAAACCCAACACCATTCATGGCGTTGACAAACTTCTCTAGGAATCTTTGTATTCTCTCTATCAGAGTTCTCGGCTGGCCTGCAATCTGATTGCGAACCTTCGGGTTGGAATAGAATTGGGAATACATTTCCGCGACAGCTTCTTCGCGCTTAGCTTCCTGCGTCTCGTACCCGGGTATGCCATCGTATTCTTCTTGCGCCCACTCCGTGAATGTTCTTCCGTCATCCATCAAGACTCGGGAAGCCGAGTTCTCCAAGGCTTTCCGTTCGTTTTCCGTGAATAGATCCAGCTCGTACATTGCGTGAATCGACTCATGGTTCACGGTGTCCCGTACAGCGATGCTTACTTCCTCTGAAGTCTTAGCGTTTCTTACGGGGTAGGTATCCAGATTGAACGCGATAGTCCTGACACCCCCCATAAACGGGTCGTAGAATCCAGCAGTCTGTGGGTCAACGGATACAATTTTAGCTGCCACGTCGTTGCTTAAACCAGCGGCAACCAGACCTTTCTCAAGCTCTGCTAATAAAAACTTGTCGTTTGGGAAGACGCCTATCGATCTGACATTACCGTCACTACCTATACCGAGTCGCCTTCGCTCGATCTTGCGCTCTTCGGATGCGGATGCCTGCTCATCGATGGTTGTGAAGTTCTCTCTAGGGGTGGGGTCTAGTCTCGCCCCGCTGTTCCTGAGGAACTCTTCCAACTTAGCTTTGGATCTATCCTTAACTGCTTTGCTTCGGACATCCCATTCGCTTGTCCCCGGCATCGTTAGCTCTAGTATTCTTTGATCCCTGAGAGATTCAGATATCTCTCTAGTGGGAGAGAATCCATAGTCGAGTACCCCTACGCTCTGTCCCTTGCCTTCTGTTATTCCTGACCTAACCCGCTCGATAGTCGCCCAACCCTCAGACTTCTTGCGGTCCACGGTGAACTTCTCAAAAGCATTATCGACAACCTCGAACCTGCTCTGCGGGAATCTCTCACGCATATCAGCCATAGCTCTGTTAGCTGATCCCTTTTGCTTGTAGGTCTTTATTACTTGACCATTCTCTTTAATCGAAAAAGTCTTACCTCTCTCTTCAAGCATCTTCGCAGTGTCGATGGCATCGCTTCTTTTTACTGCGCCAGCGGTTGCTCGCTTGTCATCTCCTCGAACGAAATAACCTTCAGACGCTTCTGATGTTACGTCGTATGTACCAACTGAAAGAGTTCTGTCTTCTTTAGGATCCTTAGACCACTGGATACTGTTGTAAGTATCAGGGATAAAGACTCCCTTAGTGATATCTTTCTTGGGAAGATCACCTCTGTTCCTCATGTCAGAGATAAAGCTCTGGTAAGGCTCAGAACCGTAGGTGTTGGTTGCACCCTCGAAATCTGCTTGAGTTATCCTGCCGTTCTCTTGCCCTATGTCTAGGACTTTTTGATAGTTGGCTTCGGTATACCCAGTTCTTCGGGGCTTGGTCGGCCTCTTCCCATTCTTCTGTTTGACTTCCGCTGCGTATCCCCTGGTTTTCATTGCCTTGATAATGCTAGACGCAACTTTCTTGTCTATATCAAGGGCTCCAGATCCAAGAATCTTCCTGACGGAATCGTTGGTTATCTCTTTTGACTTACGAGTCTTACGCACGACAGCTTCAAACTGCGCTTCAGTGAACTCCGGCATGAACGCGCCGCCGTCCTTAGTCAGGTACTCTTGAATCTTTAGGCCAGACAGGACTGACCGAATCCTTCGCCTCTCTGTGTTGTCTGTGTTGCGGAGACTTCCGGTTCTCCCACCAGTCATACTGAGAACAAATGCTTTGAAGCCAGTTGTTTCTGTCAGAATATTTCTGGAGTCAGCAGCTTCGATGACATCAGAAATCTCTACAGGTGTGTCTTCCGCAGCTCTTAGCGCAGCCTTCTTGATAATATCGTTGTTGTTATCAGCCTCTAGGTTGGCATCTATCCAACGCCTCTCATTATCAAACTGTATTCTCTTGGCTCTTGCGAGATCAGCGTCCTTGGCTTTTTCCCTGCGATCATCCTGACCCTTGCGTAGGCGGCGCTCTTCGTCGGACAGCTTCTCCCAGTTCTCCTCTGCCTTCTTGTTGGCTCTGTGAGATCTGTATGCTCCGACAGGACCAAAGGCTCCAACGACTGGGATAGTCATTGCAACAGTGTCCTGCATTTCCCTAATGAACTCAGCATCATCTATGCTTATAGATTCACCAGCCTGGGCTCTTGATATAATAGTTTGAGATAATTCTGTGGGGAACTCGGTCAGTGATTCCAAGACGCTTCGACCAACACCCCGGCCAGCATTTTGACTCAGTGCCTGCTTGCCAACCTTTGTAGTGGTAGCCGCCAAGGAATCTTTCAGTACCTGAGCCGCCGCCGTCTGGGGTCCGCGACCGATGCCGCCCATCAATCCAACAAAAACATATTCCATTGCAGCCGATGGACCTGCTGCTGCCGCAGCTTGCCAGAGCCTCATCTCATCAGGTGTGACTGCCGACCCATCTGATCTTCCATTTTCATAGTTTCTGTTTAAGTTCTCTCCGAACATAACAGGTAGCAACGAGGCTACGCCAAGAATACCACCCGTGACTTTGGCAGCTATACCCCCTGGACCTACGGGTGGAACCGCCATCAGGGCTCGGCTAGTCATCCCTAGCGCAGAGCCAATCCTGGCCGCAGCAGAAACCCCAGCAGCCACAACTGGCCTAGATGCACCGATCTTACCAGCGGCACCGGACAGGGCTAGGTTGGGCACTTGAGTGCCAATGCCTGTAGTGGCAACGTCCTTAACGAATCCTAGTCCGCCGAGGACTCCTTCTTCTTCGAACTTTTCAGGAATTTCTCTCCAGTTGGGACCACCATCGGGGAGGGCTTCCTCCATCCTGGCTCTGGATTCATCATAGATATTCCCTGCTTCACGAAGATCACTCTCGTTGCCCAGCGCTCCAGACACAGCAGATGGAATCGCACTGACGTTTCCCTTTAGGTTCTCATATCCTGATATTGCTCCGGCAATAAATCCCGAAGGCTTTTCAAATACTTCAGGGTAGTCTCGCTCCAAATCGGCGAACGCTTCAGCTTCTCCTACTCCCGCAGGGAACCTAACGACCTTGCCTATAGTGGATAGGTAGACCTCATTCTCTAATCCTTCAGCCCAGGGCATTATATTTCCCTTCCGCCGTCGCCCACCACGACCCTGTTAGTCCCTCCGCTACCAGACCCAGCCATCAGAGCTACCATCTGTTGAACCATGTCCTCCCTCTTAGAAGCGTCTGTTTCCATTAAGAAGGAGTCGTTTTTCATAAGAGATTCAAGAGCCATTTGCCTCATCTCAGACATACTCATACCGGCCTTCAGTCTTCTAGTCTTCTCTTCACTCAACGCGATAGTGGCTTGGCTTGCCCTGTCCTGCAAAGCTCTTCTTCCTGCCTCGTTATCCATGACCTGCTGCTCTCCTAGATAACCAAGACCAGCCACTCCAGCTTCTCCGAGGTTGCTACCTGAGGCATATTGAAGACCAGACATCATCATGAAATCAAACAATGATTTGTACTTACCATCCTTCAGACTTTCCATGAATCCAGCGCCTTCCGGTGCGGGTAGCGAGCCGGTAGGCGGTGTGTCCCCAATCACTTTCTGCTGAGAGCTTTTCCTTTCTATATCTTCCCATGCTTTGTCGGTTGCATCGATCATTTTCTCGACAGCAGGGGTCTCCGGGGTGTCATCACTAGTATCAGGAGGGGTTGTGCGATTTACCGTCAAGCCATCGGTGGCAGTGGGGTCTCCGAATGTTTGGATACTTGAGGTCGTTCGCTTTGCAGCGCCCAATTTCAGTCGCGCTTGGTTGTCAAGATCCTCTTGCTCTCTCGCCGATTTCATTTGTGGACTATTTAAATATGCGTTATAAATCTTTCCTACTTCAGCAAAAGAATTCGGTGCATTTGCCACTAAGAAGCCAGAAGGCATCATGTTCTGAATCTCCACCCTTTTCCTTTCAAGGTCAGGGGTCATAGCGCCAAGTCTCTCGACTTCCTCAATCCTATCCAGTTGCTTCACAGCTTGATCGTATGCCTCAGTCCCCTGCTCTACCGATGGGCCAAACCCAAAATTAATACCCCTATGGGAATCACCGAACATAGGACCGGCGTTGCCGCCGAAATTAAGATCTGGCGTGATCGATGCGTAGTAGTTTGGATCCTCTTCCGGGGGATTTCCCTGATAAGTCTTTAAGACATCAGCTACGGCAGGCGGCCCCCCTACGGCAGCATCGATGGGAGGAACTACCGCTCCGCCAGGAGGAGATACAGCAGGGCTCGATCCACTCGACCGACCAGCCTTGATTCGATCCGTAAGCCCGGTAATCCTCGCGATATAGTTATCCGCCTCCGGGTATTCCCACTCTTTGGAACCAAATTTTCTGTCTACGTTTCCCATTCCTGCATTATAAGCCGCTAGTTGCCTAGCTGGGTCGTTGGCATATTTTTTGTCAAGCATACCTTGGTAATCGCCCCAAGCCCTTATGCTGTCCTCGGGATTGAATGGATCCTTTAAGTTCATATCTTTAGCAGTTGGATCCATAAACTGAGCAAGGCCCTTCGCGAAGGCTGGCGCTGGAGATATCGCATTCGGATTGAACCCCGATTCTTGCATGATCTGAGCCACTGCCCGATCAGGATCCATTCCCCTATTTATTGCTTCTTGCCTAACCAGGGCAACGTATCGCTGCTTCTCCGCGTCAAGATTCAGAAGGTCTTGATATTGAGTATCCAGGCTTGCCATGACCTTCGGGTCTCCTACTCGGGATCCAGTCGGTCCAGCGTATCCTCTCACTGAACCGCCACCGGCCATCCCCATCTGAGGAGGTGGCCCTTGAGGCATACCCTGTCCCATGCCGGGAGGCATACCTTGACTCATGCCAGGAGGCATACCCTGAGGCATCTGCCTTTGAGGAGGCGGAGGCATCATAGATCCTATGCCTTGCTGGCTAGGAGGTGGTCCTTGTGGCATCTGAGGCATCTGAGGCATACCCTGAGGCATACCCTGAGGCGGAGGCGGAGGGCCTTGACCCATCGCCTGCTGAGACATCTGTAGATACTGATCTATCATAGGGGGCTGGCCTTGCTGAGCTTCAGCATCTGCTGCCTCAGCCTCGGACTGCATATCGGCTCGTCGCCTCAGCTCGTCCATAGCCCATAGCCGGTTAGCTTTACCGGACAGCCCCGAAGCAACTTGCTGGACTTCTGGCAAAGAGAAGTTCCGAAGCATCTCTTGAACTTTTAAAAGATTTGCACTTAACGCCATAATATCACCCGCTCTTGTAAGCGCCGTATGCACCAGCACCAGCTATTCCTAGACCAGCCAATGTTTGACCAATCCCTGGTCCACCACCTGCGGTTCTCTGTGTTGTACTCATTGCCGTTGCGTATGGAGTTCCAGACAGAAGTCCTGAGAACCAGTTGAGCTGCTGTCTCTGCCAATCTTGCTGATCCAAGAAATCATTATAGGCAATATCTCTCATGGACTGTTCCATTTCCCTTTGTGATATGCCTGATTCTTGGAGGGCTGAGATTCTCTGGAACGCTTGCTCTTGCTGGGTATTCGCCAAGCTCTGGAGCTGAGCCGATGACTGCAACGCTATTCTGGCCCCATCTTGCTTGGCAGACCTATCACTGTCAAAGTTTTGGTAAGCCCTGTCAACGGCTCCGAATCTCGTATCGGCCTCGTACTCATTTGCAGTTCGAGCAAAAGTGTCAGAGATCTCTGCCGCCTTTCTTGCGCCCATCAGATTTGATCTACCGCCGTAGCTGCCAGATTCGACTGCGGCGTTCCGTGTTTCTCTTTCTCCCGCATCCATCGCCCACCCATAATCTCTTTTCATCCTGTCTCTTCCGAGATCAAGAACATTTTCGAGATATGGATTCTGATATTGCTGTAGGGCTTGGCTGCCCCATTGAGGGGTGTTAGCTCCAACACGAGCAGAGTTCTGGGCGATCCCCTGTGCTTGCCCTAGCTCTTCCCTCGGGCCGCTGTCATAGATAGACTGAACGCCCTGGAAAGCCTGTCCTTCTTCAGGAGTGAACCCGGCAGTTCTGTCTCCGCCATAAGATTGATAGCGTTGTCTAGCGATCTGCTTGCCTTCAGAAGCTATGCCTTTCCAATAGGGCTTCGACCATGCCGGTAGATCTTGCGTGCTGGTGGTGTTCTTGGGTGCGCCGCCTTTAGCCATTGTTATCTCCTAAAATATTAGAAACGATCCCGTCGTTTATCGGGGCAGGTTGCTCCACCATTCCAGTCTTTACTGATCTGACTTCATCCAGTAATTGGTAAAGCTTGGAAGCACCGTTTTGATTGTTTCCATCGCCTAGATGCGAAACAACATCAGCAGGAATAACAAATTCCCCACTGGACAAAGCAGACATACTGGAACCATCCGTGATGGCTGGAATCGTATCGTCCATGCCGCCATCGATACCTCCGACGTAACCACCTGAGGACATCCCTGTAACACGAAGATCATGACCGCCTATATGGCCGCCCGCTGATCTCCCATCGTCGAACGGGGCGAGCATGTCAAATTCAAACTGGGCCGGAAGAGACAGGTCCCCCGTGTATGCAGTATCTGTTCTGGATTGTAATTCTTTCTGCAATCGAGAGTGTATTGGCTCTAGTAAGACCGCCGACATCACGGCAAACCGCTTGAGGGCACCGGCTGTGGACAAATCGTCACGTGTACCGAAAGATCCATCAAGAGATGTCGATAATTCTTGCAACTTACTTATCATAGTTCCTTCTTCACCGGCCCAGTCACCTGTTATGAAGTCTTCTACATTGAAGAAATTTCCGTCTCCGCCATCCCCGAAAATGTCTTCTGGCTGACTGTTCACTACAGCCTCTAGTGATACGTCTTTCTCGGACATATAATCTATCAACTCTTCCACTAATAATGTTTGAACCGTATTATTGTAAACGTAATCAAAGTCGGCTTCGGTGACTTCGTGATCAACACTAAAAGCCCTGCTGTTGCGTATGCCGGGGAAAAATTCGTTTGTCTTGTCGTGTGCGAACTGGCCCGGCAGGTCGTTCGTCCCCGCCTTAGGGGTGGGCTGCAAGAAAGTACGTCCGTCGTAGACGACGAACGGTGGTGACTCTTCGTAGCGGAGAGGTATCACTCCATCCGGAATTACCTGATTTAGATACCCGGGACCGGGGTTGCTACCTTCACGTTCCCCAGGGGCGAACTGGCTGAACACGGTGCGCCATCGTCCCGGCTTGTCCAAAAACTCAGCCATTACTTCAGGGCTGACAGTGACCCAATCACCGCCAGAGTAGAGTGGGGAACCTGGATCACCCAACCCTTCAGCCCAGATTGGGTTTTGATTGTAACCACTCAATATAGATTCACTCAGGTTTAGCGCGGCGGGAGATCCGTTTTCTCCGGTAACGAACAGATGCAAAACATCCTTTTCCATTCTTGCTGCGTCGGCGTCTACATCATAAACGCCGTTCACCATTGGGAGAGTTCCGAACCCGATAGGGTCTACTCGATTGAGCGTGCCGTCTGCATTGAGCGTGTCTAGCCGACCAACCAGATAATCAAACTGCCCCCTGACGAACCCGGTGTTACTGTCTACGACCTGACCAGCGTTGGCTCCAGTTGTTACTACTTGCTGATTAGCCCACAGGACTTGCTCCCATTCTCCCTCCCCGAGCGGCCCCGCCAGCGGGTTCCACTTCCAAGGTCGGAGGCGGTCTGGATCATTTGCAAAGAACTCAATCCCCTCTGCCCTGAGCGCATCTGACTGTTCATCCGTGATTAGTTCGTACTCTCCAGTCGTGGCGTTGAAAGTCCTGACGGGTCTACCGTCGCGGAGCAGTGTATCCAGATCAACACCATCATCATCATCATCATCAGCAGGGCCAGCAGCAGCAGCAGCAGCAGCATCGTCGCTGGCAGTGCGGGCTGATGCCAGGGCTGAGTTAGCAGAAGCAAGTGAAGCGGACATGAGAAAGGTAATCGGATCCCCAGCCTCCTCCGCCGCATCGATTGCCTGTTGAGCGGCTAGAATACGAGCCTCGACCGCTGCTAAGTTTTCGGCAGCTGTGCGTGCCGCCGCGTCGAGGGCACCCTGATCAGTAACCGTGACTATGCCCGCAGCCACACCACGACCATTGAGCCGGGCAATGTTATCCGCTTGTAATTGCGCTAATGCGTCGAGATCTGCCTGGGTGTACGCATCGAAAATTGCTTGCTCTTCATCGGTCGAGTCGCCAAACCCTACTGTGTATGCGTAATCCCGGATGAAAACACTATTATTGTTTTCATCCAGACCGAAAACCGCAGTGCCTCTCAGCTCTTCCCCTGGGTAAAGGACAGGATCTCCAATCGATCCATCGGGATTAATCTGATAGGGACGAAGTTTAAGCGGGTCATTCTGATAGTAATGAATCCCTAAGTCTGCGACCTTGGGACCATCATCATTACCAGCTCCATCCAGGGGGCCGTATTGAGAAGCATCTGGCCTGATTTCTCTGATTATGGTTCTCTCTATGCCATCAGCACCCGTTACCTTCTCGCCAATCACCAAAGCGCCATTTCCATCAACATACGAACCGGGTTCTCGGTACGGCACATACCCGCTAATAGACCCATCATCATTGTAGGTGGCGACATACGGTTGCAAGAAGTTGATATCCGCATCATCGTATGCGAAGTCGGGTACAGCACTTTCTAAGCTAGGCCCTCCGGGCAATGCAAATTCCCCATCCTTAAACATTGAAAACAATATGTTTGGATCTTGTGCAAGTATCGCCGCTTCCTCTTCCGTGATTATATTCGATCCGAGAAGGTCGCCGATGAAGTACATGGCATTTTCATTGACCTGTGCGGTAGTTAACACGCCGTTATCTGCAACCCTTTCAGCTTCTGAGATGTTTCTCTGGAATCTGTAGAGTTCTCCGAAGTCATTCAGAGCAGAGACGCTGGCGTTAAGATTGATCGTATGACTTTCGAAAAGAGCTGCGTTACCTTCGCTTTGCGAGAGGTGTATCATATAATTATTAACGTCATCAAACCCAGCGCTCTGAGCTTCTATCACCAATGACTGGATAAAGTCTTCTGCATTGCTAGCCATGTCGAACTGCTCTGGGGTGAGCCAATCGCCCTCATAACTATCAGCGTCTCTAAATTCTCCCTCGGCCCAATCACCTCTCCATGTGTCACGAACTTGCGGAGCATATATAGACTCAATGCCTTCAGGGTTTTCTGGCCGAACGAACCTGTACCCAGAGTCTGCTGCTCCAGAGAAATCAAAATCTCCTGGGTCAACGTAGTCGTATCCAAGCTCATCTTCAGTGAAGTCTGGACTCCGCCAAAGATCAGGAAGGCGGGGGTCAATGTTATCAGGATCTACGCCAGCTATGCCTTCTTGCGCCAAGGGATCGATATCGGTAGCCGTGTCCCCGTCCCAGAATCCCCTATCGTCCGGAGATACAGTGGACGAGTCTTCACTAGTCCTAGCGAGATCAGACTGAGAGACTAAATTTACCCGAGATTCTGGCGCATTAAAATTGATAGGCATTAGGCAATCCCCCTTCCGCGAAGAGAGTTCCCGATGCGGCCTCTCGGCATACCGCCCGGAGGTCTCTGGAGAGAGGCTATGCCTCCCGGCCTTCTGCTTTGATTAGGTGAAACTGGAGGTCTCGACATAGGCGAGGGGGCAGAAGCCATCGGCATCTGCGGGGGCGGTTGAGCGCCTCCGCCTTCACCAGAACCCATCGCCATCGGCAACGTCGACGCTGCGAACTTGGCTGCGCCAGCGTAGTTGAGTCCAGCCGCTGGTGCAGCGGTGGTGGATGCAAGAGTAGTTCCAGTCGCTGGGAGTAGCGACCCGCCAGACATCGTGACGCCAGGGATGGTGGACGCGAACCCCGCTCCGGCAATAGGAGTTGTAGAACTAGCCACAACAGGAGCAGAGCCAGCCACAACAGGAGCAGAGCCAGCAGCAGGAGCGCCAGCGATCCCACCAGTCACTGCACCCAGGGTTCCACCAGCCACCGCGCCCAGGGCAATATCCCCGGCGTTACCTCCTTGAGCATTGGCAGACAGTCCGCCAGCCGTAGCCCCTAGAACCATCCCGGCAAGAAGCGCACCCGATATCGCGAAAGCCTCAGGATTACCTGTTTCTGGATTGATCGTGAGTGGGCCAAGCAACGACTGAAGACCTTCAAGCTCTTCCGGCTGTATGTGCATGAGCATCGAGTCGCCATAGCGACCCTTGGAAGCAATCTCCTTGGACTGCTCCACTAGTCCGCCTTGGGCATAACCGCTCACCCCTCCAGACTCAAGATCCCTCATTGTCTGATGATAGATGCTCATGTCTGGGCCAACCGCTCCACCAGAGGCGTAGCCTCCCATCTGAGGAGAAGCCATCTGAGGGTTCATAGGATCCACAGGGTTCATTGTGAGCCCTTGCCAAAGCTCTCCCATCCACCGACCGCCTAGTCCTCCCTGCTGCTGCTGCTGGCCCTGGGGAGGCCCCTGAGGCATACGGCCCTGGGGCTGTCCCCGAGGGGGCCCAGATGTCAGTGGCCCAAGGGGGGAATTCCCCGGGGTTTGCTTCATCCGCTTCATGGCAGCGTTCTTGTCGGCAAACTCTTGAGGAGTGAACTTCTCCTCGGGTGGGAACACATCACCCATGCTCTTGTTCCTGATTCCCGTATCGGGGAAACCGGCACCGGCAATCGATGGCGTGGCTATGTCTGGAGTATCTCCATACATCGTGGACTCATCCACCATTCCGCCTGCTGCAAATCTACCAAAATTACGTCTGATCATAATTGTTCCTAAGTGGATTCTGTTCCGAATATATTCATGTGGATCACAGCACCGCTACTGCAAGATGCCTCTATCGAATCACCAACAACTAAGCCTATGCCCAGTGACAAGACATCGGTGCTTGTAATTGTGATTGACTTCTGAAAGAATATTATTTGCTTGTCGCTGGCTGCATCGCCAGACTTCTTGACTCTTATAGAATACCTGGGGTTAGTGCCCGAAACACAGCATACAACTATTGAAGAGATCACAGACTGAGCCATGCTCCTCGATGCCATTGAGGAGCCTGAGGCAGGAGGAGCTTTGTACACGGTGGCTTCCGAAACGGCGAGCGTTGCTTGGCCCAAGATTTTGAATCCTTCAGCCATGACGCACTACCCCTACAGTCGGAAATGCCATAGTCAAACTAACCACTGGTCTTTGCTGAACACTATCAAGCGCTTGCTGAATTTCACTACGCAATATTGAGGCATCGACTGAACTGACTTGCTCAATGCCCTGTTGGCTTATTCTCGTATCACGTCTCATCATGACTGATCACCTCTCCCCATCAGGCTTCATCCTGATCCTTGGATCACCCAGTTGCCATCCTGCATCAATCTTAGTGCTGGCGTTATCTTCAAACCTCAGCGAAATCGTTCTCCCGCGTATTCTTATGTTTGCATACTCAGTATCGAGAGTTGCCTCAACTGAAGAAGTTTGAGATTCGCTTGAAAATGGATAGTCTTTCGCTGAAACTTTTATAGTTAGTTCAGGATCCAATGAACCCAGCGATCTAAAGTCCGGAACAACCCTGTCCATAAACATAGAAACATCACCATCGTCCGCGTCGATAAATCCACTCTCTACATATGAGTTCATCTTTACCTGATCATCCATGTAACCAACTTCTTGATTGTAGATGATAGACCGTTCGATTCCTTCGTAGAGTCCGGATTCGTATGGCCCTCTACTGTAAGCAGAGTTTGGATTCTCTCTCAACCCAGCGTCCGACCACCCCGTCCTCGCCATTAAGCCGTATGCCCAAGTCTGTTCGACGTAGTTATAGATGACGTAACTATCAGGTTCATCTGAAAACGATGATGGGTAGAACCATATTATCTCGTTGAACAAAGAGTTCAGAGCGCAAGTAACGGTCTCTCTTTTATCGTAGTTGAGACTATCGAAAACTTTACTAAGTACAGAACACTCAAGATCTTCTACGCCACCTCTTTCAGAGTAGACGTAGAAATTATTGTCTCCCATCCAGTAGACGCTTCCTCCAGCAACCCGGTGAGCATCCCTGGAGGCAATGGAGATCGAATCTGAAATCTCAGAAAAATTAAAAACAAGATTACTGCTCGTGTAGTTCATGGAGTAAAGAGATTTGTCAGTCCATATAATAATCCCGCCTGATGCTCTGGCCGCAGCAATCATTCGAGAACCGTTTTGCAGGGGATTGCCGCCCGCTCTATTCCCGTTAGTGGGGAGCGGCCTCCATGACCCTGGTGCGTTTTCATCACACCATCGGACAAGCATAGGGTCATAGAAGCCCAGTGTATCCGTCGCCCCGAATGCAATAATCTGCCTTGAGGCAGGCCAAGACATTAAGAACCCAACTTGATCAGGAACGAGTCCGTACCCATCGTCAACTGAACCATCATCTCGGAACCCAGCACCGTATGAAGACAACGGGACTGCATCGGAAAGCATTATTCCTGATGCGTAGGTCAGATCAACGGATGTACGAGTTTTGTAGGGAAACCCATTGCTCATCTTGAGAGGAGTTCTCCATATATATGGCGTGGATCTATCTTTAGCAGCTATTAGGTTTTCCCCGAACGAGTCAATGGACCACACGTTCAGAGAAGATGAGCCGTCTGAGAAAGGAATCGTAGGGTTCCCCCATCCAGTCCAATACTGGTTCACAAGAAATACTGAAGTTCCATTAGCATGAGGAACTCCCAGTCCACCCCCGCCTAATGCGCCTCTAACTATAGGAGAAAATGATATATTGCTTGCTATCGTGTAGGATATTAGTTCACTCTCTATGAGCATCGTCCCTGTAAAAGCCGCATTCCCGAAGGATTCAGTCGAGCTGACAGACGCAGAAACGGCACCGGCAGTCAGCGGGGAAGACAGTGTGGTGGATACCGTCGAGCTGGGTATGCCGCCCCAAGATCCCGATCCCCATCCACTAAACTCAGTGAATGTCGATTCAGAAGCTTTTATGTCTCGCATAATTATGGTGTTGCCACCTTGACCAATTCCCGCATTGCCAACCTCGGACACGTCAGATCCGTCAGGGTGAGATGCTGACATCGATCCGAACTGAGATCGCAAGCATCCCGTGAAAGCCGTTGGGCCTCCTGTCGTTAGCTCTATGTACTCGCTACCAATCTTCACAACGTCCCCAGCAGCCCACGGAGGGGTAGACGCTGTTAGCGTTATATCTGTATCGATATTAGATATCGCCCCACTGAGCAGCGAGCTAGATAAACCAGTCGGAGCGGTGGCTATCTTGATCTCGAAATATCCACTCGTGAGCATCTTTGTGACAGGAAAGCTTTGAGTTGATTTCGTGGTGTCGTACCCAGTTATGCCGGACGAGAATGACGGGGAGAACAGATCGTATCGGGTTATGCCAGTGACCCCGAGTATTGAGTCTATCCTTAGAAAGTTGACAAAATCCCCAGTCGTTAAGCCGTGTGCGTCATACTTTATCAGGGCAGTCGTGGAATTTTGGACTAGGCGAATGGGGTTAGACAGATTCTCTAAAAGGAATGCAGATTCATTTAAGTAATGAGCAGAGACAACTGTTGATATTGAGCCTCTCTCTATGCCGACATTACCACCCGATGCGGCACCGGCTGTCACAAGCATCAACTCGTCGCCCACTGCGTTGGCATCACTGGACATTCTTATCACATCGTTCGTGGCAACATCAAAATCAAATGTAGCCAACTGAACTGCGGTATCGATGTCAGCAGTTATTCTTCCGGTGGTCTTGTACCTCATCGGCGTTATGTCGTAGTAAACACCTCCGAGTTCTGCGTACAATTTCTTCCCAGAACCAACTGCCATGAGGTCTGATCCGTCGATGGAAGACCAGTTGAGCAATGCTCTGGATATTCCAAGGAACTCGTTGGTGGAATATTTCTCCCACCCACCGATCTTCTCGGGTCTACCCTGACGAAACCGAATCAAGTCACAGTCGAACCAGTTTCCCTCAGCGGAATACTGTGTCCCTTCTCTATTTATCCCAGGAGGGAGTGTGATCTTACTATACGGCATTTACTTCCAAGCCATGATCTGGAGTTCCCAGTTGCTGGTTCCTAAAACCTGTTCACTGTTTTGCCCGAACGTGTCTCGCTCAATAACGTAGATTGAACCAGAACCAATCGACCAATATAAATTCGTGGCATCAGCAGAAACGCTGATGCCCCTAGACGACGCGCCCTGTGATCCTGAGGAAAGATAAACAGTATCTCCTGGGGTGTACCCCCACTGGGAAAACAGACAGACAGCTCTCACTGTTATAAGGCGAGGCGTCGCGCCGAGGGAGTGCGCGAGCGGACCTCCGTCGAGGTTGCCTTGGACAGAACCTCCAGTCATCTCAAAGTAAGAACCATCACCACTCACCATGCCGGAGTGGTATGCACGTCCCCAGCCGTCTGCACCAGTTGCGCCAAGGGCTAGATTCTTAGACCTAATCTCCATATTGCCACTGGTGTCATTCCTGAACCCAGACGCTGCCTCACCCCCAAAACTGGACATGGATAGGTAGCGATTACCAGATGGAGCCGTTGCTACATAAGAGCCTGTGCTGTTTATTACAAACTTAGTGTCCGATACGCCCGAGCCGAAAGTCCTAAGTAAGATCAAGGACGAGGCGGCGGTCGCCGAGGCCGAACCGGCGGAAATCAAAACAGGATTATTCAATGAATTGATATCTATAGATGAACTCCCGCTCGCCACGCCGGAGGCTGTAAGATTCAGTTTGCCAGTCCCATTCGGACTTATAGTCATTGCCGAGTTAACGGATCTACTAGTGTATGTAGAAGAACGAAACCCGCCTTCTGAGCTAATGTAGGTAGCACCAGTTATGTTTGAGCCAGCTCCTGCTTCAATTATGTCAGCAGTTGCAGTTCCTGTAATATCAGGAGAGGCTACAGTGGGGGATGTTAAAGTCTTATTTTCTAGGGTCTGGGTATCTAATAACTGAACAATATCATTATTAGTGATACTAGTAATCTTACCAGCGGTAGTCGCAGTTCCAGTGACTGATCCCGCTATAGGATTTGTAACAGTTAGATCTGTCAAAGTTCCTAGAGAAGTAATCGTCGGTTGAGCAGCATCGATGTTGAGTATCGGGATGGGGCCATCAGGGTTGGTTGCGGTTATACCAGTGCCGCCATTTACCCTAGTGATGTCGCCAACGAGGGATGCCTCCCACGTCATACTGCCAGAGTTGTTTGCCGTCAAGACGTAATCAGCGGTAGGGACGTTAGTAGTATTTAACTTTAACCCATCGATAGAACCATTCGGAACATTTAACTTTGAATAAGCTATCGCAGCACTAGCATTTACATCATCATTGATAATAACCCCAGATGCAATTTGAGTTGCGTTTCCGGTAGTTGTTTGGATATCTCCTGTTAAGGCTGCATTAATTGTGACAGTGGCCGCAGTGACCGCGTTGGTTGCGTTTGCCGCAGTGCCTGTTGTGTCTTGGTCCCATGTGGGAGCCGTGTTGGCAGCAGCCATCTTTGAGTAGGCGATACCAGCGCTAGCATTTATATCAGTATTAATGATGGCACCAAGTGCTATAGATGTCTGATTGCCTACGCTTGTCACATCCCCTGTAAGGTTCGCGTTGTCTGTGACATTACCTGCCGTTAGGTTTGCTGCCGTCCCAGTCAGACCGGAACCAGAGCCTGAGATGGTCCCGCCTGAGATGTTCCCGCTGGCGGCTATCGTCGTTGCACCCGTTATCGTTCCCCCAGCGGTCAGCCCTCCACCTGAGATCATCCTTCCAGCAGAATTTATAGTGGATACGCCTGTGGTGGATATGTTTCCTCCGAAGGTTGCTGCGTCCCCGTTTGCGTTAATCGTTGTAACACCAGCGATGGTCCCAACGTTAGAAATATTCCTATTACCCACATTGAGAGTACCTGCGTCAAGCGTCAGGCCACCTGAAGTAATGGTTCCGGTAGAGTCAACCGACCCGGCGTTGACCTGCCCTCCGAAAGTTACTGCGTTCCCGTTTGCGTTAACTGTCGTAACGCTGGATATAGGACCTACTCCAACGATACCACCATTGTTTAAGTCGGTGCTGCCGTTAACTGTTAGACCACCTGCATTTATGAGGAGGCCGCTCGTCTGGGCTACAAATCCAGTAGCAGCCGTTACCGTCCCACTGGCAGTTATGTCCGTTGCGCCTGTGATGGTCCCACCAGTAGTTAAGCCATTGCCAGATGTAACCCGACCGGCTGAGCTGATCGTTCCAGAGCCTGTAGTCTCGATGTTCCCGGTTGTGGATATCAAACCGGTTGCACTTATATTCCCGGGGCCTGCTGCCCCCGCTGACCTACCAACCCCTAAGTTGCCGTTGCTAGCTTGGATATTTCCACTATCGGAAACTATGTTACCACTTGCAGTGATCGATCCAGCACCTGAGATCGTTCCA
>TARA_R110000823_G_scaffold29275_6_pt1 | contig 16840 bp, 18 predicted proteins | sample TARA_R110000823 | Tara Oceans TARA_R110000823 (sample SAMEA4397722) | marine metagenome | biome: Polar Biome; feature: [DCM] deep chlorophyll maximum layer (ENVO:01000326); material: water (ENVO:00002006), including particulate matter (ENVO:01000060) such as... | depth 20 m | reverse complement strand
TCAATGGGTTGAGCAAGGTTCGCCTTTTTTTATGAATTTTTCGGGTTAGGCCGGCAAATAAGATCGCAAGGGCCGAGCTGGAGCTTTCTGGAGAAACTTCCATAATTCAACCTATATAACGAACCATAGCGGCGGCTGTGAATTGGCGACGGAGGCTCCCAGGAAAGGGCGTTCGGCGACCATAGCCCGATGCTGCCGCGATTTGTTAAAACGGCTTCTCTGAGTTCAGCCTTTCGACCACTGAGTTTACTAAAACCACTTCAGCCTCTTTTATTCCAATCTTGGCGATCAAGTGTGGGCGCTTATCCATTTCATCAACTAACAGATTGAATATCTGCCTGTCATTTGCTCTAACATTAAGTGCCGAGCTGTCGAGCACACTACCTACAAGGCCGGACAACCAGATTTGGTCCTCTCCTGATAACGGTTTATTGACACTCTTATCGTCACTTAACCAAACGGTTGCCCATGAGACCATTGGTAGGATAAAGGTATTTATCAGGAAAATTGAAAGTAAGACAAAAAGCGCACCATTAATATAATCAAAGAAGCTTGAAGCCCAGTTTACAACTGAATTTGGCAAAACAGGATAGTCACCCAGCAAATCATAGGCTGAGTATGGAACCCACTGCTCCTGATCAAGGGAGGGGATGGCCTGCTTTGCGATAAATATAAACAGCGCCACCAGAGAGCCCGCCCAAACAATCGGCTCGGCGAGATGGTCGTAGATTCGCAGTGCTTTCGTTTGGGTATCTTCACTCATAGAGTCACCGGTTTGATGGCCTAAATTTGAACGCCTTGGTTCATCGACAGCCTTTGCAGAGCGAAGCGGCGACAAGGCTGTCCGGTGGTGGGCCTTAAGGCCCGGAACAAACTGGAATGATTTGTCAGCAAAAGATTTGATGCCGGTAAAAAAATCCCTTCCATGCCTCCACTACACCATTAACGAACTCAAGCACATCATATCTTGCTCCATCGTCTAACTCGATCTGGATTGCCTCTTCGCCAACACCATAGCCTCCTTTTCCATAGCGGCCGACGCTATACCCTTGACTGCTCGTAGCAGACCGCGTAATGGGTTGTCGCTTAGTCAATTTGAAGTGCTTACTGGCCGTTGCGAGATCGCCGCATATTTTGAGCCAATAATCTGCATACAGACTGTCAATCTCGGTTTCAGATTTGGCCGGTTTGGAAATACTTGGATCATTTCTGACCCAATCGATCATGGAATAGCCAGTAAGTACGAAGTTAAATAGCCGGTCGCTAGTAACTTCCTCATCGAGGAGTTTGGCATCGCGTTGTAGCTTTGCGAATAACTCACGAACCGATCTCAAACCGTACGTTAGACCCATAATGCAACCTCGTTAATGCCGCTTAGTAAGCACGGCTGAGGGATAGAAGCACCCTCAGTCCTCCGTCATCGATTTGACAGCATCCAGAACGGGCCCGGGATCTAGGCCACGAACTAGCCAGGCGCGAGGACTCAATCGTCCGGTACCGACGTCTAAATCAACGTGTGGTGTGTCTATGAATCGCGCCAAGAAAAAGGGTTTTACCTGCGGGTAAGCCAAGGACAAGAGGTCCGACAAATGGGGGATCGCCCCCGACTCGGTAAACTGCCACCGCGGAAATTTTAAAGTTCCTTCATCTAGCTCCAGCACAGCCAATGATGGTGGCACTTCGCGTGTCTTGCTGACTATGCTTTCTTTCGAGAGGCCAAGCAGTGAGGCCGCGTCGGTTGTATCCCGAGCCTCAGTGACGAACGCGCGACATTCTTTGATGAGTGCGTCCAAACTCTCGCGGAGACATCTCCGATCGTCGGTTGAGTCATCAAGCCCCCGAGCTCCGCCACGCCTGAGAACAGCGATCTCTGTGTCGGAAAGACCACGGCCGGTCGGGCGTAGTGTCCCAAGCAATGTGTCAGCCAGACCTTCCAAATGCTCCGGTAGAGCCTTGTGGATATACGCTTTGGAGATGCCTACCTGAACCAGAAGCTGGATATCCTCTGCGGTGATATCAACCTCACAGTTTTCAGTACGCATCATGCGCCCCATTGTCGTTCACTGCCGAGTTTTGATTTTGCCCAGCACTCCAGGTCATCTGCATAAAAATACCCCGGTCCTCCGATTGCCAGCAGAGCCAGGACGAATGTTGAGAACCCAACGAAACCTGCCAAAAGATTCATGATTCTCGCTCCCTTGTTCAGCCAATGGTAGCTTTATCGTTTTTATTATCTTACGAAGTCTTAGGACATTTCTCACATTGAATATTCATCAAACATGATTGCGTCTATCCCGAGTCAGTTAGCAGCTAGGATGGCTAGAGCTCAACGTCGGCACGGATGCCACGCAAACGCGACACCTGCCCAGTGGTATGACGCGCCGGGGAGAGGCCTGGCCCACTTCAAATTTGCTCTTTCATCAAAGCAATGGGCGAACCATTTTTACACTGTGTGCAGAATAGGCCGTCTAACAAAACCAGATTTCATCAAAGTATGGTGGTTTTGTGATCGAATTGGTTGATTTGCGATCAATTTTGAGGCGCTAGGTAGCTTTAATCAGAGAAAAGTGGTTCGCACACCCCCCTGAACGGTGCCCATTGCTCCTAGAGAAAATACTGTTGGTCCCTGGCTTTAAAATAAATTCAGGGCCTGCGGCAGGCAGTGGGGTACGCCCAACATTCTCTGTCGGACATGATGCTCCGGATGTTTGCTGATCTGGTTGCGATGATGGGTGAAAATGAACCCACCCTGAAAACGCAGCTAATTGACAGAGACGTAATCTGCAAAACCTCAGTAAGCCGAGACACTGAACTGAACCGACCCCGAAACCGGGAGAGATGTGATGACCGGACGTGTACGATTCATCCGCCAAAGCGCTGAAACTAGCGAAAGCCAGCAAGACGATACTGATTAGCTTCATTCACACTCCAGATTGCTTTAACACCAAACATTAAGTGGTCGTGCGCAGCATGATTTCTACATGCCTGGGACTATATGCTGCCTATAAAGGAGTAAGCAGGCGACGTATGAAGGGTTAAGTAATCTGAGGGCAGGGCTTGGAACAGTGCGGCTGATTGCGGAAGGCACTGAGCACCAGTGCATGTGGATCGCGTTATATCCATCCTGGACCGATTTCTTGTTATTGTTTTGCTCAGCCCACCCCGCAGGTGTCGCTTTTTCGAGTCTTGAGCTGCACTCAAGCCCAGTTCACAAGGAACTGTAGGCGCTCACTTGTCAGTTCGAAGCAGCCTGATCGCCTGCCTCTGGGTGCCGCGGCTAATCTGAAGCGCGGGATCTGACAGGCTACAGCGGGTGCCCTATGTCGCAATAAAGTGGCCAATGGTAGTGCAACCATAATTTGGCCGCGCCTTGTAACCATAAACTGGCCGGGTATAGCCTGAATATGGTGTTATCAATGCGAAGTGTGATATCAAGCTTAAACAAAAGCGAACGTTCGCGCCGACCCGCACCAGTCCCAAAATTCAATAAAACGCACTCGCTTTCCTTGAGGCTGGATTTTTCATACTGTGACACCGGTACAGGGTCAGTAATGAACATTACTCGGTGGAAGACGGTTAAGGCAGAGGAGAGCAGGTCAATGAGTAAACGCCTGCATTTGGATAGAAACTAGAAAAGGAAAGCAAATTGTCTTACATCAAAAAGCACTGGAACGGCGAATTCTCACTAGCAGTTTCATTCTGGGTGAACCTGGTATTACTCGGCTTTGCACTGAGGGCAATCGATATTGTGCTCTCACAGCCAACGCTTATCGAAAGCCCGGTCTCTCAAGCAAGGGCGATTCTGATATTTGTGGCGGTCTCTCTTGCCGTTATTTACCCATGGCAGATCATTGGCGCCTGGCGTGCGGCCGACAATCACGTAGAGAGAACAAAGAAAGGCGGCTGGGCAATGGCAGCCAAAGTCATGATTACTATCGGTGTTTTGTCGACTTTCGGTAATGTGACAAGTGCACTTCCAGGCTACAAGAACCTGTATGAATTGGCGACGATCCAAGATGAATTCAGCAATTACAGCATCGAAGTGGTCGATGACGGGAGAGTTATCCACTTTACCGGCGGAATGGGTTTTGGCGCCTCAGAAGACATCGAAAAGACCATTGCCAAGCATCCCAATGTGGAAGGCATTATTCTCGACAGTATTGGCGGCAGGATTTACGAGGGTCGAAAGTTTTCCGAGATCATCCTAGAAAATGGTCTGAACACATACACGATCAAAGGCTGTAACTCAGCTTGTGGAACGGCCTTCATATCGGGCAAAAAACGCTACCTGGCGAGTGGTGCCAACTTGGGATTTCACCAGTACTCCCTTGCAGAATGGGAGGAGGACCAGCCGATGAGCATGATGGTGGAGCAAGAGCTTGACCTTGGCCTATTCCGGGAAAAGGGGATCAGTGAAAGCTTCCTGGATCGTCTGTTTAATGCTGAAAGCAATGACATGTGGTACCCGACAATTCCAGAGATGAAAGAAGCAGGCGTGATTCACGGTGTGATTGAGCCGTCGACACTCAGGCCGATCAATTACGCTTCTGCTGATCGAGGTCGAGTTGATTCGATGATGCAGAGTGTTCCTGCACTGGATGTCATAAAAGAGTATGAACCTGAAATTTATGGGGCCATCCTCACAGAGACCGAGCAAGCCTTGAAAGACGGAGGTTCGATTGTCGAAATTCAGGCTAGACTTGGCGGTTATGGTGAGCTGATTGCAACCAGATCACTACCCAGAACTAGCGATGAAGCCGTTATAGAATTTACCGAGCAGATAGTGAGCTCAATGAAAACGCTCAGGGATATTGAGCCCGTCTACTGCCTAAAACACATTCTTCCAGAGCAATTCGGAACGTTGGACATCACTGCGCACCTATCGAAGGATGAAATGCGCCCAATGCTGAATGCTTTGGGGAAAGTTATTCGCGAGCGATATGAAGCAGCCACAACTCCGGTTGTTGGCGAGCAGGAAGCTGAAGAGCTACTGGCTCAAGTAAGAAATCAAATGGGCGATCGGCTTGAGCTTTTAAATGCGCAGGGACTGTCAAACAGCGATGACTATCGCCAAGCCTGTAACGCTTTCATCTCCTTTTACGAGATCATTCTTCAAGCAGAAAGATCCGTTGCTGCGAACGCTTTACGCTGGGTATACACCCCCTTATAAATAAAAAGCCCTGTGTAGTGGTTCAATGATTCCAAACACCAACGTAGGTGGTAATATCGCCACCATAAACGAGGTGTCTGATAACCAGAAAGCGACGTTCTTTTTCTCCTGAGTTCAAACAGGAAGCAGCCAGCTTGGGAGGCGGCCATTTTTGCTTGCATATTCCGGCCCATCATGAACACCCATTCCGGACGAACGTGAACACCAGTTCTGGTTTAACGTGAACAGCCATTCTGGTCGAAGATGAACACTTTTCCGGATTTTCCGGGATCGGTGTTCACGATGCCGGAATCAGCGTTCACATTCCCGGAAACGGTGTTCACGTTCGCCGGAATACGCATTGCTTACCTATGTAAGCAAAAAGTGGCCAAAATATGATGCGAAGAAACGCCAAGACTTCTATCCACTGAATCGGTGGATAAACCTGTGCATAACTATAATTTATACCGCCCAAAAGGTTGTCCACACAGCCCTCACCTCAAAGTGTTTACACTTTAGCCATGAACTTACGTTTCGGAGTTCTTCGTTTTGGGTTGATCGAAATATATACTTTTATCTCAGATACTTATAGGGCTCTTCCCTCTCACCCTAAGCGGCGATTCACCCGAGGTATTTAAGGACCAGCGATGTTTTGAAAGAGTTTCGCGGCGGTTCAGGGAGAGGTCCTAATGGCCGCGACCGGCGATGAAGGGTGTTGCGCTGCTTTGGCCAACCCCGAATCGCTTTTTCACCCGAGTAAACAGCCGATATTGGTGAGTCGCTTTGAGGCTGAGTTTCCTTTCTTTATGGCGCTGTGAATTAACGCTGAGTCCCCTATCAGCACAAGCTCCTTTGAAGGTCGAGTGATAGCAGTATAGATGAGGGATTGGTCCGTCATGCGTGATGCATATTTTGGGAGTAGCAGAATGCACTTGGGCCACTGCGATCCCTGTGACTTATGGATCGTTATGGCATACCCAAGCTCAATGTTGGTGATGGTTTCGTCGGTGATCTCGACGAGCTTCCCGTCTATGTTCATGACACCGTAAACGCCTTCTTGAGGGGCTGTATAAACGTCCGTAATCTCGCCCAGGTCACCATTGCGAATATCGGCTTCATAGTCGTTCCGGATAACCATGATGCGGTCACCTAGTCTGATCTTTGTCCCGCTGCTCGTTATCCAAGGTATCCATTCCGCTCCAGGGTCGTTGTAGCAGAGTTCTTGGGGTTGGAATTCGTCATACTGAGCTTGGATGAGCTTGTTGACTTCGGTAACACCAAGAGGTCCCTTGCGGATTGGCGTCAGTACAACACAGTCGGCTGGATTGTTGGTTTTAAGGTACTCTTTTAGCAGGGATTCGTGACTAAACTCGGGAAGATAGCGTGTATCGCCACATGCACTGTTCAGTAATGTCCTGTCCATCTCTCCTTTTCGCACGGCAGTCGCCAACTGGTGAATACCACTCTGTTTACCTTGCCGCTTCACCTCCGTCAGCTCGAAGACGGGAAGCCCGCTGTCCATCGCCGCATGGAAGATTAGCCCACCACCAACTGGAGGCAGCTGGGAGACATCACCAAGCAGAATGATACGCGCGGCGTAGGGGAGAATTCCTACGATCTTATACGCCGAGACCAGATCCACCATCGAGGCTTCATCAATTATTAGTAGAACATGCTCTCCAGCATCGGGTTTTCCATCTCCCAGGTGATCAGAGATGAACCTGGCAATTGTTTGTGCCTTTCGGCCAGTGCTCTCAGCCATGCGTTGAGCAGCCCGACCTGATAGTGCTACTTGATACTTTGCAAGACCTGAAGACAGTTGGTCGTAGACCGCGAGTATCGCTAACAGGATGGTGGTTTTACCCGTGCCAGCGCCACCTGAGACTATGGATACAGGCGATTTCACAGCGCCTATAACGGCCGTGCGTTGCTCAGCAGTCATGCGAAATGACAGCGAATCCTCAAACGAATTCAGGGCTTCTTCAATTCGGTCATCGGTAAGGTCTTTCTCCCAGGCTGCCAGCAACGAGCCAGAACCTTTTGGCCGCTCATTGCATTTGGTCAGAAGGCGACCTACGGTTCGCTCCTGTATTGCAGCCCCAAGGCTCTGATAGCCATTCCCGACTTTCAGAAGTGCGCCATGCTTCAACGCAGCATCTGTAATGCCCTCTGGGTTGAGGTCGATCGTTTTGCAGATGGCTGCCGAACCGGAAACGATATCTTCCTCAGGGACGACCGTAGAGCCTGTCTCGAAACAGAATCGGGCAGCTACTTGCTCAGCAACAGCGCTCAGCACACGACTCTCTCGCACGTCCAGCTTGGTGCGTTTGATAATATTCAGCGTGTCTTTAAATGACACGCCAAAGGCCGTGAGGATCAAAGGATCTTCGGAGATTGTTCGGACGGGATCGTCATAGACTCTTGCCAAGCTCTGAGCGAGCGAGAGGGGGAGCTTAGAGTTTTGCAGCCACTCCAGGGCTGCGTAGAAGCTCTCTGACGGCCACTTTTCGATAATTGCTCGTGCAGATTCCTCTGAAACCCCTGCCACGCTTGAGAGGGCTTTCACGTCCTTCTGACGCACTCTCTGGTCAAGATCAGGAAAGTGGCGTATCAAGCGTTTGGCCTTCACCTCTCCGACGCCCTCGATGTTCGCGCCGATCCAGCGGGCCAAGAGTTCACCGGAGGGGCGCAGGAACTGCGATTTCTTCACCTTCATGTAGCGCTCGGTGATCTCGAAGTTCCCCGCTTTGAAACTGTGGGATTTGGTGATGCCGTCCACATTCCAAACGGTTCCGACTTCGGCAGCCTCCATCACTTTCTTAGGGAAGGTAAGGCACAGCGTATGCTTATGTCTGATCACCGAGCCGTCTTCGGCCACCTCCCAAGCGGTGCGGACTCCCGACTTACGTATTTTCGCGATCTGAACCTTAATCATCGCGGTTGGTAACCCGTTTCCAGAAGTACCTCTTTCATTGCCGCATACTTCTCGTTTTCACGTTTCAGTTGAGCGTTCTCCGCCTTGAGTTTAACGATCTGGTCCATCAGCTTGCTGACTTCCGCGTTGGTCACCGCAGCCTTCTTCTCCGAACGCTCACGGGCCGCTTTGTGAGCTTTCGTGTCGGTCTCTTTTTCCCCGTACCAGCGTGCGTCGGCATCCTCAATGAGCTTCCTGATCTCTCCATTTGAACCAAAGGTGGATCGGGAGATATTCAGCTCCGCAAAGAGCGCCGAACGATTCACAATGCCGCGTCGCTCGTACTCGCCATAGTCCTGTTGGGCGTCGCGCTCAGCGATCCACTGCTTAACAGCTTCCAGGTTCTCTTGCCCCTTCGCCTGCCCATTACTCATCAACTTCCCCCAATATCTTTTTGAGCCCCGTCAGGAAGCCGCGAGGTAAGATTTCCATACCGTACTCATCCTTCACCTGACCCAGAGCATTTGCCTGAAATTCCAGTCTCTCCAGCCACTCTTCGGTGCAGACCGTCCGCAGGGCTTTGATCTCGTTGTCAGAGCATATCCCCTTCAGCGATGGCAGCAGCTCCACCCTAGCTTTGGATTGGGGCTCAGTGAAAGCCGTGGGTCGTTTATCAATGATTATTTTTGTATGATTTTTGAGCATGTTGGCTTCGCTTTTGTAGCGATCCCGCTCACGAATGATCTGGCCGAAAAGGGCACGCACAGCTGTATCGTCAATACGTTCCAATAGTTGATAATCTCGGCCGTTTTGCTTGCCTGTGCTTTTTGGGGGTTTTTTGGTTGTTGTTCGAGCCTTGGAAGCCCAGGCTTCGATCAGGTCACGGTAGTGCTTGTTCGCGGTGGCCCGGATAGATTCATAGCCAATACCACCGCTTTCTTGGGACACACGACCAATTTTGGTGATAGAAAAGTCTCTGGCACCTGATTTGTAATAATTCGCGATCGCCTGATTGAGCTTATCCAGCGAAGCTTTAGTTCTTTCCGTTTTGCCATCCTTGAGTGCTTCCAGAACGGCATCGATATCAATGGTCATTCGAAAATCTCCACTGATGGAATTCGCTTCATGGAGCCCGATGACAGCGAGATCGGTGTAATATTTTTCACTGCATCAAATCCGGATTTCAGCAAACCGGCATCGGTTAGGTACTCTTCCGCCTCAATGTAATTTGCGGCGACCCGATAGCCCTCCAGCTTGTCATTAGGGTCAGCAATCTGGGCCATTTTTCGCATGATTGCATTGCCCGCGAGCAGCTGGGTGTGTTCGTCCATTTCAAGAAACAGAGGCCGGTAGCCTGAGCGGGCCATCATCCGACTCAGCGCATTGGTGCGCTTGGCAATAGCAGGCGTTTTGCGAAGGTCATCGTGCAGATCTGGGTAAAACTCAGCATCGTCACACAGTAAGGATAGATGAAGTAATTCTGAGTCTGTTTCGATGAACTTCATGCTGACGCTTAGATCATCTGATGAGCCAACAGCGATAAATTTCTGTCCTTCATCCGCGCCGTCCCGTTGATTTTCTATTTCAATGACCCGGTTGATGAGGTTAAAGATCGCAATATAGTCCTTGGCATACTCATCTGCCTCAACCCGCTGCTTCTCATAACGACGTTCAAGGACTTGAAGCTCGTTATGCTTTAAAAACACTTCACCCGCTTCCTCGGCCATGAATAATTCATCTTTGAGAGTTTCCAACTGGAACTCTATTTCAGTGGCTAACTCAGCCGCTTGATGGGCTTTGTAGCTAATCTGGTTAAATGTTGAGTTGAGTGATGGAAGATAGGTTGCATCAGTGGCATGCCATCGGCAGCGAGGGCAATTTTCAGGCCCGTGCGGCACGGGACCGTAGACCCGTTGCGTTGCTGCTTGAGCGTCTTTGAGGATTGGCCCGCCATTCCAGCAGCCACCAACAGCGAGATTTTCGTCAGTGCGGACTGAATTGCCCCCAACCAAACACACGCCTGTCGAGCGTTCTTCCCATCCGATGGGATTGCGATTACTGATAGCTGCCTCAATTGAATTGTAGATATCAGGCTGGTAGGCAACCCGTAGTTTAATTTGACTCATCTCGGCGTCAACAAGAAAGTTTTTTAGGGATTCTTCTTCCTTGTCGTTCAGAGACAGATGAGCTTCCCGCATTTTCGTAGCCATAACAGATGGAGTAATCTTGTTATAGTAAATCGTCATCAGAAGACGCGTATGTCCTGCCAAAAGTTTTGAGATCACTGGTAAAGGCAGTTCTGTATCCATCGTGTAACTGGTAATTAGTGATACCCGCAAACTATGGAGAGGAAATTCTGTTGCCGTTCTGTTTTTCTCCTGACGTACCTTGTCATAATCCTTTGTAAACCGAAGGCGCTCGCCGTTAGCGAGAGTCTGACCCGATGCGAATACATCATCTTCCAGTTTGGCGAGTAGCCGATACCATGGGTTTGTTATCCTGATAACATCTGCAGGAAAATGTGACCCCCTTATACGGAACAAAAAAGCGAACTCACCCATTTCCCGCAATGCCTTTTTAGATTTTTTTTTGCCGCCTGTGTGTATGGGTCTGAGTTCAGTGCCTTTGGTTAGTTGATTGATAGCGTTATATTTTTCCTGCCAGTTCCGGAGCTTTTCCAGCCAATACAGAAGTTCTTCATGCTGCCAAGGAATAGTGTAACCGCGTTGATTCTCCTCGTTTTTGTTCTGATCGGCGGTCTTGTTGGTGCTGATATAGAGCCCTGTCGAATAACGCTCTGTCATTGAGTCATAGATTCGCCGGAATACGCCCTTTCCATACGGACGTTTGGGCGTTCCATATTTAAAAGAGTGCTTTGTATTCTCCACCCACTCACCCTGTTTATAACGCCAAGTGTCCCCCTCTCCGGAATCCAAAAGTAAGACTTGGTATGATCGAAGTGGCAAGTGAAGTTTCGTGAATAAAAACATCGCTATGACAGGCGACCAAATCTCATGAACTTTTAGCTCCTTGCCTTTTTCTTTGATTCTCCGCGTTCGGTAGATGCAGTCCGGGTCATTTGGATCAATAGTGTCTCGCGACACTCTCATCCAGGCTGAGTTTCCACTTTCAAGGTTGTCGATTGCCCAGCTCCAATCACTGAAGTGACGGCCCTTCCATGGGGTTTTGTTGTCGGGGGTGCTGGCTGGATATGGACAAAGAATTTGTCTCAACTGTTGGATGTATCGATAAGGTAAGGGGTTGTGAACGGTTTCCGTTCTGCTTTTAGCAGCCTTAACCTTTTGAAAGGGGTTACTAAAGAGTCTTACCTTTTTCCCGCTGTCATCTTCTTCGGTCAGATAGTGGTCTAGAATATAGTCGATCAGGCTTACTGCGTAATTAATGTATCTGTAGCGCTCATGCTCAGAATTTATACCTCGATCCTTAAGGTACGCTACCAACTCTTCAGAGGAAACTTTATGTCCACTTGGGTGGTCTTTGAATATGGATATCACATCAAATGCGTAAGGGGCCTTTGTATTGAGATAATTTAAAAATTCCCGCACCCCCAGTAAACGGCTGGTGATTGCTTTATCGTGCCCTGCGACCCATTCGGATGCATAGACCCTCCAATAATTCCAATCAATACCCAAATCTTCAATAACCCAGCCCAAGTCTAAATCCCGGGTATAGCCTTTGCCCAAAAACTCTCTTTGCTTATTCATTATGGCTTTTTCCTAATCTTGGGTTTTTGCCTGTGAAATTGCCTTCTGGGTCAATATCCTCAAAACCGTGTTCGGCCAATGTTTTCCAGTCAAAAGAGATAGAGGCCTTGTCGTTGTTCGATCCCGATGCTAGTTGCTCCGAGGCCGCAGAGAGTGCATGTGAGACCTCGGTGCTTGACGGCAGCGTGTAAACCAATTGGGAATTGATGCTTTTGTGGTGTAGACATTTTTTTCGGATGAGCGGATCTACCTTGGCATCCGTTAGTCTGCGGCCATAGTTATGGCGGTGACCATGAGGGTCTAAGCCCTCGGCCTTATTGGGTTCCAGGCCAATTCTCCTCAATCCCGCACTATAATTCTGGTTGAAGGCGTTATAGGTATAGGGATTCCCCAGGTAGCGAGAGTCAAAGCTGATGAAAGCATAAGGGTGGTGGCATTCTACGGAAGCGCGGTAAACCAAATACTCTCGCCACAGGGACATGAAGACCTTCGCAAAATCCTGTGGGAAGAAATGTGCCTCCAGGTAGCCATCCTTATCGTCTGCCACCTTAGACTTCCAACCGAGATGCTGAGTGCTTTGCGTCTCCTGCCGTGGCGCACGAGCATACATTTCTTGCAGGTAGGCCTTGCGCGTCCTTATTCCATTCCGGGTTTTCCAGCTTTCAGGCGCTGCTCCTTCTACTTCATTATAGATCCTCACGATGGCGAAATCGGGATCAGAGCGGGCCTCGAATACGTCTGTTACCCAAAGCAAAAGGGCCTCACTTCTCCTGAATCCTGCTCCGTGCATGAGGAGCAATATCAGCTTATCTCTCAGTGCAACGCGAGGGTCTGTCGCGCCACCCAAACCGTTCAGGTAAAAATCTTCAAACGTACTCGTTGGAAAAGCAAGGGCATCGTCGTCTGTTTTTGACAGGGGCGTTCGGCCTTTGATGCTTCGGGCTCTCTTTACTGTCGAATTAAATGATTTGTCCTCGATGTGCCCGAGAAAATTGCTCCGATTCTTCCGGAACCAAGCGGCATGCAGGATGCGCTCTTCATGTCGAGTGGCTGCATGAAGGGTGTTAAGTGGTTTAGCTAGTCCTTTTTCTGAGATCCAGTCGGTGAAATGGGTCAAGTTGCTAATGTGTCGAGATACTGTGCCAATGGTGGCAGGTATCCAATAGAGTCCTGAAGGGTCTAGCCCATCTTCGCCTACGGTTCCGCTATATAGCCTTCTAACAAAAACCGAGAACATTTCCTCAGGGTTATCGAAGATGTCGCTGTTGGCATCCATGAATTCGATGAGAAGGATAATCGACTGGATATGCTTACTGATTGTTGAAAGCGAGATACCATTGAGCTGAAGGCTGAGAACATAGTCAGTGACTGAGGCCAAAACGCCTTCGTCGGTTAAAATGACCGGAATATCTGTGGTCACTCCGCTCCTGTCCTGGGCGATTTTCGCTGTCACTTTTGTTGCAAACATCCCTATTCCTACATAAATTACACATATTACACTATGCAGATTAATGGTCTTCAGAGAAAAAGCAACCTTCAATAATAGCGTTCATTATCGAAATTACACACTTCTTAGTACTATACGTAAAGATTCTGTGGGTAAGTGCCTAAGCTATTAATCTGGACAAAAAATATCCGATCCCAAGGAGGTTTTTCGATGTACAAAATGTGTTATTTCGTTCCGGAAACCCACGTCGAAACGACCAAGCAGGCAATGTTTGAGGTCGGGGCAGGGCGAATTGGTGATTACGATAGTTGCGCCTGGCAATGCCTTGGCCAAGGGCAGTTCCGTCCTCTGGACGGAAGTGATCCTTTTCTCGGAAAAAAGGGGGAGGTCGAAGTGGTGGATGAATACAAGGTGGAACTGGTTTGCGAGGATGATCTGGTCAGGGATGCCCTGGTGGCGCTTAAGCGGGCTCATCCTTACGAGGAGCCCGCTTATGAAATATATCGACTGGCGGACTTCTAATCATTCCGCGCTTCGCCGCGCTGATGACATCGGATGCCGAATATCGCTGACGTGAACCCCGAAAGAGTCGGTTTTGATGTCGGCAAGAAACAGTTCGAGAGTTCGTCGCACGGTCGGAAAGGAAATCTCGTCCCAGGGGATTGCATCAAGCTCGAACAGCCTGGTTTCCAGGGACTCCTTTCCGGCGCCGAATTGCCCGTCCTTTAGGCTGGCGCGATAGAACATGTGTACCTGATTGATATGAGGGACGTCGATGATGGAGTAAAGGCCCTCGATGTCTACTTCTGCCAGGGCCTCCTCGAGGGTTTCCCGTTCTGCGGCTTCAACGGTGGTTTCTGCGTTCTCCATGAACCCCGCGGGAAGTGTCCAGTAGCCATAACGCGGCTCAATGGCGCGCCGACAAAGGAGAATCTTGCCCTCCCACACGGGAACTGTGCCGGCGACGATGCGTGGGTTCTGGTAATGTATCGTATCGCAGCTGACACAGACATAGCGGTGCCGGTTGTCGCCTTCGGGGATGCGCTGTTCAACCGGGTGGCCGCATGTGCTGCAGAACTTCATGATTTTCCCCGTATACTGAAATTGGTGTGGTAGTCAGTTTAACGATCCCGGCTGCCTCTGTCTCACCCTGTATCAGGTAGTGCTTGGGATAGTACCTTGGAGACAAAACTTGCGTGATCTACTTGCCGAGCGTCTGGCCGGTTATGCACCCCGACAACTGGCTCTGGATTATCCGGAAGCTGGTATATTGGTACCTGTAACGGATGATCACCGGAACCCTGAAATGATTTTTACGCTCAGATCTGAAAATCTGAGCACGCACCGGGGTCAGGTGGCTTACCCGGGAGGGAAGCGCGATCCTGGTGATCCCTCGCTGGCGGCGACCGCATTGCGGGAAACCCACGAGGAAATTGGCCTGCCGCCGAACCAGGTTGAGATTATTGCGCCTCTCAGCCAGGTGATGTCGCGTTACGGTATCCTGGTTACTCCCTACGTGGGCGTGATTCCGGGGGATTATACTCTCGAGCCTAATCCCCATGAGATTGAAAGCGTATTCAGAGTGCCGCTGTCTTTTTTTCTCGAGGATAAACGGGAAAGAACGGATGCTCTGAACTTTCTTGACCATACGTTTTATGTGCCCTGCTACCGTTGGGGGCGCTATCAGATATGGGGGCTGTCTGCAGTCGTTCTGGTTGATTTCCTGAACGCTGTGTACGACGCCGGGATTGATTTGCTTGAACCGCCCGAAGGTGCATATTCCGGCCCATCGTGAACACCCATTCCGGGCGAACGTGAACACCTAATCTGGTTTAACGTGAACAGTCATTCTGGTCGAAGATGAACACTTTCCGGTGATTTTCCGGAATCCGCGTTCACGTTCCCGGAACCGGTGTTCACGTTCAACCAGAACCTTTCTTAACGCATTGTATATTCAACCGTTTACTATTCTGGTTCCTTTTTTGGGGATCAGGGTCATGTCAGCAAAGAGAATTCCAATGCGCAAAATCAGAGAATTGCTTCGCCTGAGGCTGGAAGCCGGGCTCTCAATCCGGCAGATCAGTGCCAGCACCAAGACCAGTGTCGGGGCCATCCAGAAGCTCCTGGCCCGGGCCAATACCCTGGGGATTACCTGGCCATTGCCAGAGGACCTGGACGATGGCCGCCTGGCCGCCATGTTCTATCCCGGCTCCGATCCCACCTCGTCATCCCGCTATCAGGTGCCTGACTGGACAACCGTCCACCAGGATCTCAAACGCAAGGGTGTGACCAAGCAGTTGCTGTGGGAGGAATACACCGCCCTGTATCCCAATCGCTGCTACAGCTACTCACAGTACTGTGACCGCTTCCGCCACTGGCAAAAACAGCAAAAGCGTTCCATGCGCCAGATCCACAAGGCCGGTGAAAAGTGCTTTATTGATTACTGTGGCCCCACCGTACCGATCATCAATCCGCAAACGGGTGAAATCCGCACCGCTCAGGTGTTCGTGGCGGTGCTTGGAGCCTCCAATTACACCTACGCCGAAGCCACCTGGAGCCAGGGGTTGCGGGACTGGCTGATGAGTCACGTGCGCACCTTCGAATACTTCGGAGGTGTTCCGGAGATGGTCATTCCAGATAATCTCCGGAGCGGTGTCAGCAAGGCCTGTCGGTACGATCCGGACCTGAACCCCAGCTACCAGCAACTGGCGGCGCACTATCAGGTCGCGGTGCTGCCTGCGCGGCCCTACAAGCCCAAGGATAAGTCCAAGGCGGAAGTGGCCGTTCAGATCGTTGAGCGCTGGGTTCTGGCCCGGTTGCGCCACCACACGTTCTTCACCTTGGCGGATATCAACCAGTGCATCCGGTCCCTGCTGGAAGATCTGAACAGCCGACCATTCCGAGCGCTGCCAGGCAACCGGAAGGAGGCCTTCAAAACGCTCGATCAGCCAGCCCTGAAGGCGCTACCGAAACACCCCTATGAGTACGTCGAGATCCGGCGTTGCCGGGTCAACATCGATTACCACATTGAGTTCAGCCAGCATCACTACTCGGTGCCACACCAGTACGTTGGAGAGCAAGTGGACATCCATGCCAGTGAGCGACTGGTACAGATCTACTTCCGGCAACGACAGATCGCCAGCCACCCACGCAGTCATCAGTACGGCATCACTACCGAGTCAGGGCACATGCCCACCCGCCATCAAAAACAGCAGCAGTGGTCCCCCGGACGGCTTAAGAACTGGGCCCGGGACATCGGGCCGGACACCCTGATCTGGGTCAGTGACCGACTGGATGAGCGGGAGCATCCGGAGCAGGCCTACCGGGTCTGTCTTGGGCTGCTCAACCTGAGCAAAGAATATCCCAGCGAGCGCCTTAATGCCGGTTGCCGCATTGCCAACCGCGAAGGCCTGGACCGGCTGAAACACATCAAAGCCATTCTCCGGAGCAACCGGGACAAGTTGCCCGAGCAGCTGCCCTTGCACACAGAACTGCCCCAGCACCACGAGAACATCCGTGGCCCGAAGAGCTTCCACTAGGATACCCGCATGAACACCTTGCAAACCCTGACACGACTGAGAGACCTGAAGCTCGGCGGCATGGCC
>TARA_R110000823_G_scaffold256240_1_pt1 | contig 16862 bp, 13 predicted proteins | sample TARA_R110000823 | Tara Oceans TARA_R110000823 (sample SAMEA4397722) | marine metagenome | biome: Polar Biome; feature: [DCM] deep chlorophyll maximum layer (ENVO:01000326); material: water (ENVO:00002006), including particulate matter (ENVO:01000060) such as... | depth 20 m | reverse complement strand
TCTCGTTTTCCAAACAAAAATGATCAGTAAGACTACTATCCTCGCCCAATGACACCAGGGCATACCACTGATTCAAAAAGGAATTTATGAGTTCTTTCTGATTCCGCCGGGTTCATGGTCGCAACGACCATTTTCCAGTTGCCAGCATCCTTAATTCGACATAGACTGTACATACGTACAGCATTATAAAGGACTCGTACTCATGGACGACATTCCTGTCCCGCTACCTGCCGTTCCCATTCGTTTTATGGATCGGTTCCGGGCGTTCATTCGCGCTCGCCACCTGGCTTACCGTACCGAAAAAACCTACTGCAACTGGGTGCGCGAATTCATCCGTTTCCATAACAAGCGCCATCCGGAATCCATGGGGGCAATGGAAGTTAATGCGTGGCTCAGCCATCTTGCGAATAATCGCAATGTCGCGGTTAACACGCAGAAAACCGCGCTGAACGCGGTGGTTTTCATGTATCACCAGTTTCTAGGCAGAGAGCTGGGCGACTTGCAGTTCACCAACACGTCCCGGGGGCGAAAGCTGCCTACCGTCTTCAGTCATGAGGAAGCAATGTCGGTACTATCCCACATGCATGGCACCCACAAGCTGGTGGCCAGCCTGATGTATGGTTCCGGCTTGCGAGTGATGGAGGCGGTGCGGCTCAGGGTTCAGGATGTGGATTTTTCCGAGCCGTGTTTGTTTCTGCGTGAGACCAAGGGCGATAAATGGCGGCGTACAATCTTGCCAGGATTGATCCGTGAAAATCTGAAAGCCCAGGTTGAACTTGCTCTCGCACTTCACCGGCAAGATCTGGATGATGGTTTCGGTGAGGTCTATATGCCCAACGCGTTGACAAAGAAGTACCCGGGTGCCTCCCGCAGCCCTGCCTGGCAATATGTTTTTCCGGCAAAGAAGCTGTCGATTGACCCACGTTCAGGGGTTCGCCGTCGCCATCATATCGGCGAGCAGCAGGTTCGCCGCTCGGTGAATGAGGCCTTGAAGACTGTGGGCATTCGCAAGAAAGCCAGTTGCCATACCTTCCGCCACAGCTTCGCTACCAACTTGTTAAAAAGGGGCACAGACATTCGCAGTATTCAGGAGTTGCTGGGCCACAATGATATTTCCACAACACAGATATATACCCATGTTGTTGGAACTCACGAACGTGGTATCGGCAGCCCGCTGGATGTTTGAGGGAGCTTTTCGCATTAGCCGGGAACAAACACCGGAAAGCCATCCAGTTCGGCAGAAAGCAGGCGCTGGCCAAACAGCTTCTCCAGCGCCGAGGCAACCAACATATCCCGGGCCGGTCCCCAGCAGGCCTGGCCGTCAGGAAACATCAGCAGGATCTGGTCACACCAGCGGGCGGCCAGGTTCAGGTCGTGCAGGCACATGAATACCGCCCGGCCGGATGCGGCCTGATTGCGCAGCAGCTTCATCACTGAGGTCTGGTGCTGCAGGTCCAGATGATTGGTGGGCTCGTCCAGCAGCCAGATTCCCGGCCCCTGGGTCATCAGCGTGGCAATGGCCACCCGCTGCCGCTCGCCCCCGGAAAGCGTGTTGACCAGCCGGCCCCTCAGATGCATCACATCAAGCGCTTCCAGTGCCTGCTCTGCAATCGCCAGGTCTTCACCACGTTCCAACTGCCAGGGTGACAACCAGGGATGGCGCCCGATCAGGGCGGTTTCCAGCACCGTGGCCGGAAAGCCGTCCTGCCGGTCCTGGAATACCAGCCCCATCTGTTGCGAGACAAGTTTGCGCCGAATTTCCGTCAGCGGTTTGCCATCCAGAAAGAGTTGGCCGTTGCGGGGTTCCCGGAGACCCGCCAGTGTATGCAGCAGTGTGGTTTTACCCACACCATTGGGGCCAAGAACGCCCCAGACCTGGCCCGGCTGCAAGGACAGATTCAGGGGCACACCCGGGGCACGTCCGGGAATGTCGATGATCAACTCTTCGGTAGTCAATATTATTGCCATTATCGACTCCGGTAGAGCAGGTACAGGAAGGTCGGCACCCCAATCAGCGCCGTGATCACTCCCACCGGCAACTGTTCCGGCGCGATCACCACCCGGGCCAAAGTGTCCGCCAGAACCAGCAGAGTACCACCCGCCAGGGCACAGGCTGGCAGAATCAGTCGCTGATCATTGCCCAACGCCAGCCGGAGCATATGGGGCACCACCAGGCCGACAAAACCAACAGCCCCGGCCATGGTCACGGCGGTCGCCGTCAGCAGGCTGGCCATCAGATAGATAAGCCACTCCAGAGGCCGGACCGACACCCCCAGGGCCGCGGCCTGCAATGAGCCCCGGGCCAGAACATTCAGTGCCCGCCCGAGTGGAAACACCAGCAGGCAGACCAGAACCAGAATAACCAGACCGGGCCCGGGCGTGGTCGCATGGGAAAGGTCCCCCATCAGCCAGTACAACATGCCCGGCAAACGGCTGGCCGGTGTCATGGACAGGATCAGGGTAATGACAGCACCCCAGCCAGCAGCCACCACCACACCGGTGAGCAGAAGCCGGGAGGGGGTCCAGCTCCCGCTGCCATGTGCCAGCCCGAAAACCAGCAGAGTCGCCAGCATGGCTCCGGCAAAGGCCGAACCAGACACCAGAAAACCGGCAACCCCGGCCAGCATGGCCAGCAAGGCACCAACGGCAGCACCCCCGGATAATCCAAGCACATAGGGGTCTGCAAGCGGATTGCGCAGCAGTACCTGCATCAACGCTCCTGCAACCGCCAGCAAGCCGCCGGTGGCGAACGCGCTCAGGGTACGGGGCAACCTCAGATCAAGAATCAGGGTTTGCTGCAGTTCACTGCCGCTGCCGGCCAGCACCCGCAAGGTATCCTCAATACCGATGGCGCTGCTGCCAATGCTGACCGACAAAAAGCCCGCCACCAGGCTTGCCAGTACCAGGACCAGCATGGGTTTCAGGGGGCTAGAGATTGGCACGGGCCTGCTCCAGGGTCTGGCACAGGTGTCTGGCACCTTCCACCATGCGCAGCGTTGGCCGCGCCAGAAGATCAGGCGGCTCCAGAAACAGGTTACCGGCCGACACCGCGGTAAGGCCGTGGAATCGCTGCCAATCCTCCAGCCACTGCTTACTGCCAGCCTGCCCGGCCGTAACAATGACATCCGGGTTGGCTGCCAGCACCGCTTCACGGCTGATTTGGGGCACCAGCCTCGGCAAATCTCCGAAAACATTAACGCCCCCGCACAGATCAATTGCCTTGCTGATCAGCTCCTCCCGGTTCACGGTCATCAGCGGTTGGTCCCAGATCTGGTAGAACACCCGGACCGGCTGTGCGCTGGCATACCTGGACTCAAGACTGGCGATTCCTTGAAGAAAAACCTCCGCGCGTGCTTTTCCTTTGCCGGGTTGGCCAGTTAGCAGAGCAAGATTTCCAACTGCACTGGCAATATCCTCGAACGTTCGCGGGGCGAGCCAGAATACCGGGATGCCAAGGTCCGCCACCCGCTCCAACTGACTCCGGGAATTGCCATCCACCCAGGCCACTACCAGATCCGGTGCCAGCGACATGATCGCCTCCAGATCCAGCCGGTTGCTGTCGCCCACCTGGGGTAACGCCACAGCTTCAGCCGGGAAATCGCTCCAGGCACTAACGGCAACCACGCTGCCTCCAGCACCGGCGGAGAACAGTAGCTCGGTGGCACCGGGGGAGAGCGACACAATTCGCCTCGCCGGTGCCGCCAGGCAGACCTCACGCTTCAGGGCATCCCTCAGGCAAGGCGGCTGAGCCGATACCTCTACCGGCATCAGCGCACAAAACGCTAGCAACAGGGCAAACCCTTTTTGGATCATGGGATTACATCACTGGTCAGTGAGAGGCACTACTAGCGAAAATCATAGCGTACCGAGGCCATGTAGGTCCGGCCAGCCGCCAGATAGTCAAAAGGCTCAAAGGTTACACTGTCATTGCCCCGACTGGTGGCATAGCGGCGGTCCAGCAGGTTATCCACCTTGAAACTGGCTGACCAGCCCGGAAGAAAGTTCCAGGCCGCTCTTACATCCACGGTGCCGTAGCCAGGCAACAGGCTGTTGTTGGCGGCATCGTTATAGCGGTTGCTTTCAGTGATAAAGCTGGCCCCCACGAACCACTGTTCAAACAGGCGATCAACATCCAGACGCAGATTCTTTTCGGCCCGGCGGGGCAGGCGTGTGCCGGTATCACGGTTCTCGCTGTCAGCCCAGGTCAATGCCGCATTCACGTCCCAGTTCCCGGTTTCAAAACCGGAAGACAACTCAACACCACGAATACGGGCAGATTCGACGTTCTCGACCGTGCCCTCGAAGGTGACCGGATCCGACACAAAGGTAATCAGGTCCGCCACGTCGTTCTGGTACACCGCGATATCCCAGAACCATTGATCGTAGCGTCCGGACACGCCGGCTTCCACCATCTGGCCTTCTTCCGGTTTAAGGTTGGGGTTACCGGTGTAAAAGGGCACAGTCAGATACAGATCGTTGAAGGTGGGTGCCCGGAACGAGGTGGCGTAACTCAGGCGCAGGCGGTGAGTCCGGTCGAACTGGTGCCCCAGGGCAATACCGCCGGTTTCCTCCTTGCCGTAGGCTTCGTTGTCGTCCAGGCGGGCACTGAGCAACAGGTCGGTGGCCTCGTAGTTGAGGCGGGCCTGGCCAAAGACCGCGCTGTTGGTGCGGCTGTCCTCGGTGAACTGGCTGGTGCCCTCAACCTCGTCCATTATTACTTCCGAGCCGATGACGAATTCATGCACACCGGCGGTCAGGGTGTTTTCCCAGCGCGCCGACCGGTACAGCGTGTTGAACACGCTGGGGTAGGAACCGAACGTCTCCTGTTCGTCCCGGGATTCAGAGAACTGGATACGGGTGCGCCAGTAGTCACTGGCCACGGCCTCCAGGTAAAGTCCCATGGCACGGACCAGGAAGTCGGTGTCACCCCCCTCGAATTCGGTATTGCCCTCGGACTGGAACACCGTCAGCCCGACACCGCCGCCCTGGCCAAACTCGTGACTGACTTTTGCCAGCCCTCCGGCATTGCGAAACCCCTTATCCTCGCCACCGGCCCGCAAGTTAGTGCCCTCGGTATCGGAATAAACCCCGCCGGCCAGAAACGCCGACTGCCCCTCCCTCGCGGCCACGCCGGCCGTGGTTTCAAGCGTCTCGTAGGAGCCACCGGACAGTTCCGCCCAGCCCTGGCGGCCCGCTTCTGGCTCAAGGGTAAAAGCCTGGATGACACCGCCCACCGCATCAGCCCCATACAGGGAACTTTTCGCACCGCGTACCAGTTCGACCCGCTCCATCAGTTCCGGCGGCAGAAACTGCCAGGGCGGGATGCCGGCGGTGGCTGAGCGCAGGCGAATACCGTCCAGCAGCAGAATCGTACCGGAGCTGCCGGCACCGCGCAGGAATACGCTGGTGGTTTTGCCATAGCTGCCATCGGAAACCACATTGACGCCTGGCTGGGCGTCCAGCAGATCCCGGAATTCGGCGGGCTGCTGGCGACGGATGTCGTCTTTTTCGATAACCGTCACCGACGACAGACTTTCACCCACTGTTTTCGGGCCAAGGGTTGCCGTGACGATGATCGGATCAAGGGCTTCGGTGGCATTCTGGCCCAACGCAAGGGCGGGCTGGGTTAACATTGACGCTGCTGCCACCAGGACAGGCAAGGAACATCTCACAGACATTATTTTTTTGCTCCGCAATCCGTGCTCGCCCGCACGGAGATCAGGTTTTTGCTGCGGAACAGGAAAGCAGGGGGCAGGTGGTCATCGGGTGGCGGGAAAGCGGAACCGGATTATCACCCACCCAGGTCGCCCACCGCAACATCGGGTGTTTTCCCAGGCCGGTCTCCGGGCTGGCAGGCGGAACCGAGGTTCCCGGGCAATCACCTTCCCATGCCATCACGACACAGTGGCGCATCAGATTGCCGTTATCCTGCTTACCGTTGCGGGGGCAGCATCGGACTTGCGCTGGCGTTGCCAGGCTCACCGATTTCCCGTTTCACCCGTCGCGCTGTGCGACGGACACCTGAAAAAGTAGGGGCAAGGCTAACAACACCGACTAAAGCGGTCAATGAGATCTATCAAGGGTCTACATGGCCGCTAAGGGTTCCCGCTGCTATATTCCCTATCTGAAAACCAATTTCCCCCGCGAAAACAGGGAGTTTTATGCAGGCCGAACTCATCGACATCCGCAATCACATGGCGCAGTACCCGCCGTTTGACGAGATGGCCGAGGAACTGCTCGACAGGGTTGTGGGCAGCATTGAGGTGGTGTATTTCAAGGCGGGCACCCAGATCCTGGGGTTCGGTGAGCAGAACGCCTGGCTTTGCTATGTGCGTAGCGGGGCTGTGGAGATCTATCGCCGCTCCGGCGAGCTGTATAACCGGATCGGTGAGGGAGAGGTTTTCGGCCAGTTTGGCCTGCTGATGCGCAAGAAGGTGCGGTTTCCGGCGAAGGCTCTGGAAGACACGCTGATTTACAAGATCCCCGGTGAAACCTTCCATTACCTGTGGGAAAACGACGAAAATTTTGCCGATTTCGTGGAAATTGAGGACCGCAGCCGCCTGCGATCCGCCCTCTCCCGGCGGGAAAAGTCCAACGAACTGATGACTTCCAGGGTCATCAGGCTGGTATCCCGGGAGCCGATCTCGGCGCCCTGCACGGTGCGGCTCCAGGAAGCCGCCCGGATCATGACGGACAACGGCGTTTCCGCCTTGCTGTTAATGGATGAGAAAGACGGCAAACCGGTGCTCAGGGGCATCATTACCGACCGGGATCTGCGTACCCGTGCGCTCAGCGAAGCCCTGCCCTCGGAGACACCCATCAGTGACATCATGTCGGAGGACCTGATCACCATCCGCTCGAACGCCTTCATCTTCGAAGCCATGCTCACCATGCTTCACAACAATGTGCACCACCTTCCGGTGATGGATCGGGACGAGGTGCGGGGCGTGATCGCCCTCTCCGACATTGTGAAATACGAGAGCCAGAGCAGCCTTTACCTGGTCAGCAATATCTACCACCAGCAGGATGTTAAAGGCCTGAAGAAGGTCAGCCGGGATGTGCGCGACAGTTTCGTCCGGATGGTGAACGAAGACGCCAATTCCCACATGATCGGCAGTGCCATGGCCGGAATCGGGCGCAGCTTTACCCAGAGGCTGCTTGAGCTGGGCGAGGAAAAGCTCGGCCCACCCCCGGTTCCCTACTGCTTCATGGCCCTGGGTTCCATGGCCCGAGATGAGCAGCTGGTAGTGACGGACCAGGACAACGCCATGATCCTGGACGACAGGTTTATTCCCGAACAGCACGATGAGTATTTCCTGGCGCTGGCGAAATTTGTCAGTGACGGACTGGCCGAATGCGGATACACCTACTGCACCGGCGATATCATGGCCACCAACCAGAAGTGGCGGCAGCCGCTGCGGGTCTGGAAAGGCTACTTCGCCGACTGGATTGACAACCCGAAGGCCCAGGCCTTGCTCAACAGCAACATCTTCTTCGATCTGGATGGCATCTATGGCCAGACCGAATTTGCCGAGCAGTTGAAAACCCTGGTGGCCGACAAAGCCAGCAACAGCCCGCGGTTCCTGTCATTCCTGGCCCGCAACGCCCTGAACCGGACACCGCCCATCGGCTTTTTCCGCACCTTTGTGCTGGAAGAAGACGGCAAACAGCAGAAAACCTTCAACCTCAAACGCCGGGGCACCGCCCCGCTGTCGGATCTGATCCGGGTCCACGCTCTGGCCTGCGGCTCCCGGGCCCAGAATTCCTTCGAGCGGCTGAAAGTCATCGGCAATACCAAGCTGCTGCTGGACGATGATCTCGGCAACCTTCGGGACGCCCTGGAATTCATTTCGATTGTCCGGATCCGGCACCAGGCCCTGGCCATCGAGGCGGGGCGGGAGCCGGACAACAATGTCCGGCCGGAAGACCTGTCGCCCTTTGAGCGCAGCCATCTCAAGGATGCCTTCCAGGTGGTCAGTAATGCCCAGAAATTCCTGAAATTCCGGTACAACACCCAGGTGACCCGTAATGTCTGATGGCTCGCGGGCTGAACACTCCCTCACCAGCCTGCCATGGCCGGAGCAGTATCAGGCCATGGCCGACCAGAGTCAGTCACCGCTTCTGAAAGCTTTTTACGAGAGCGGATGCGTATCGCCGGATACGCCGCTGTCAGAGGTTCCGTTGGTGGCTGTCGACTTTGAGACCACCGGCCTCGATGCCAACCAGCATTCGATTGTCAGTATCGGTCTGGTGCCCTTTACGCTGGACGGGATCCGGTTGGCCGAGGCCAGGCACTGGATCGTGCGCCCGAAACTGCCCCTGCACCGGACCTCCATTACGATCCACGGTATCACCCACAGCGATATCGACAAGGCACCGGATCTGGAAGACATTCTTGAGGATCTGTTTGCCTGCCTGAGTGGCCGTATCCCTGTTGTTCATTACCGGAATATCGAGCGTTCGTTCCTGGATGTGGCGCTGAGGTGGCGACTTGGTGAGGGCATCCGCTTTCCCGTTCTCGACACCATGGCCATTGAGGCCCACCTGCACCCGAACCGCCAACCTACCCGTTGGCAGCGATTCCTGGGGAAAAGTCCGGTATCGATCAGGTTAGCGGACAGCCGACTGCGTTATGGGCTGCCCCATTACGCAGCCCATAACGCACTGATTGACGCCATTGCCACGGCGGAGTTGCTGCAGGCCCAGGTGTTGCACCACTTCAGCAGGCAAACGGCCATTGGTGATCTCTGGCTGTAGCCTTATTGTCGGGTTACGCTGCGCTAATCCGACCTTCCCATGCCCCAACCCCGCCACCTGGGCGTCAGGCCCGGCTACTAACCGGCCATATCGGCCTTAAGTCGGACCTCGTTGATCCATTCGCCATAACCCGCCGAAGCCATGTCCTCCAGGGGAATGAACTTCATGGCAGCGGAATTCATGCAATAACGCAGTCCTGTAGGGGCCGGGCCATCGTTGAACACATGCCCCAGGTGCGAGTCCGCATAGCGGCTGCGAATTTCCGTCCGGCTCATGAAGAATGAGCTGTCATCCCGCTCGACCACCGCATCGGGCGTGATGGGGCGGGTAAAGCTGGGCCAGCCGGTGCCGGATTTGTATTTGTCCCGGGAGGAGAACAGGGGTTCACCTGAGACAATGTCCACGTACAGGCCCGGCCGCTTGTTGTCCCAGTACGGGTTATTGAACGCGGGTTCGGTGCCGTCTTCCTGGGTGACCTCATACTGCCTATCGGTGAGCCGCTGTTTCAGCGTTTTCTGATCAGGCTTCACAAAGCTCCGGGAGTCAAAGCCCGGGTTCGCCTCGCCGGTTTCCATGGCGGCCGGCCTGAACCGGGAAAAGTCCAGTTCGTAGTCCTCGCCATACACTTTCTCGATAAACTGATAGCGGCCTGAATTGAAGGTGTAGAAGTTATAGCGAACCGGATTTTTCTTGTAATAGTCCTGGTGGTACTTCTCCGCCGGATAGAAGTTTTTCAGCGGCACAATTTCGATCAACACCGGGTTGTCGTAGATACCTGATGCCTCAAGCTCTTGCTTGGCCGCCTCCGCCAGGTGCTCCTGCTCGTCGTTGTGGTAGAAGATTGCCGGGCGATACTGCTGACCACGGTCCACAAACTGACCCTTGATGTCGGTCGGATTCATCATCCGCCACAGGCCGGCCAGCAAGCCTTCGTAGGTCATTTTCTCCGGGTCGTAATACACCTGGACCGCTTCGGTGTGGCCAGTGCGGCCAGACGAGACCTGCTGGTAGCTGGGATTTTGTTCATCGCCGCCGGCGTAACCCGAGACCGCCTCCACCACGCCGGGGATCTTTTCAAAACCAGCCTCGACACACCAGAAGCAGCCACCGGCAAAGGTGGCCACCGCCAGCCCGGGATCATCCGGTGCGAATTCTGTATCTTTTCGATCATGCTTGTCAGCGGTCGCGTAAGCTGTATAAAGCCCACCAGCGAAAACCAGCGCCAGAGCGGCCAACATACCCGTAATCGTGCGTTTCATGATAACTCTCCTCTACGTGAATCCATGCTGACAGCGTACTGTCCCGGATTCACGAAAACGTATGGTAGTTATTACGAATCTATAACATCGTGGATTATTGAGCGGTGGCACCCTCTGGCTCATCCGCCAGCGGAAGCCAGACAGAGAAAACGGCGCCAGTGTCACTGCGGACCGAGAGTCGGCCCTGCTGCAAAGAGACCATCCGCTGGGCAATGGCCAGGCCGAGGCCGGCGTGGCCGGTGCGCGAGGAGCCAGGGGCCTGATAGAAAGGCTCGAACAGGTGATCCATATCGGCCGCGTCAATACCGGGGCCGGCATCAGCCACGGTAATCTCCGCGCCATCTGCCCTGGCAGCGACGCCCAGGGTTATCTCGCTGGCCCTGGGCGAATGGTTGATGGCATTTCCAATCAGGTTATCAAATACCCGCTCGGTCATGGCAATGTCGGCCAGAACCCGCACCGGAGCATCCTCGACAATGGACAGGGTCACGCCAGCGTGTTCGGCTTCGGGCCGGTGTTTCTGCACCACATCGTGCAGCAGTTCGGCAACCACGAACGGCTCGGGCGTGGGCTGTTTTTCCCGGGCATCGAGGGCTGCCAGCTCAAACAATTCTTCCACCAGGCGTCCAAGCCGGTGAGTTTCCGCCAGTGCCACATCAAGAAACCGGGCACGTTCATCGCCAGTCAGAGTCTCCTGCTTAAGGCGTAACGCCTCAATGTAGCCCTGAATCGACGCCAGGGGAGTGCGCAGGTCGTGAGACACCTGGGCCACCAGTTGCCGGCGCTGGGCGTCCTTGTCTTTCAACTGGTCCAGTTGCGCGGCAATGCGCTCCGCCATCTGGTCAAATCTGGCGGTCAGGTAATCGATATCATCGCCTTTACCGTCGACCACGGGCGGGCGATCAGGAGGCATACCGCTCTCAAAGGCCTCCACCCGCTCGGTCAGTCGGGACAGCCGGCGGGTCAGCAGGCGGAAAAACACCAGGCCCGCCAGCAGCCCGACAAACAGGCTCACCGCCAGAGCCCCGGCCCCCAACTGCATGAACCGATCACTGTGCACCATGCTTTCGGCCAGATCGTATTCCTCTCCCCGAAGCACCACATACAGGTAGCCGGCGGGGTTCTCGACGGACGGCACCGGCGTCACGGAAAAGACCTTGTGCCGGTCATGGCTGCGGGGGTCGTCACCCGGCAGGGGGTAGGCCTCCGGATGTTTCAGAAGGGTCCTGATCGGCCCCAGGGAAACCCGATTACGCTTGATCTTGTCCGGGTCGGCGGAATAGGAAAGGATTAGCCCCTCCCTATCCAGCAGGTAAATCTCAATGCTTGGATTAATGGTCATGTACAGTTCGAACAACTGCCTGAGGGCATCCCGGTTGAGCTTGCCGTCGGTAACCAGGTTACGGTCTGACACCAGGTTACGGGCCAGATCCCGATTGAGCTGCTGGTTCACCGCCGCGGAATACTCCCGGACCGAGGCCAGGCTCAGGAAGGTAAACAGCCCCCCTACCACCAATAGCAGAAGGAACAGGCCAATGGCCAGCCGGGCATAGAGCGTTCGGAACACCGACAAAGCCATGACTAATCCATAAACCGGTAACCAACGCCCCAGACGGTCTGCACATACCGGGGAGTGGCGGGGTCGGTTTCAATCTTGTTGCGCAAACGATTGATGTGGGTATTCACGGTATGCTCGTAGCCCTCGTGGTTGTAGCCCCAGACCGCATCCAGCAGTTGCGCCCGGCTGAATACCCGGCCCCGATGGCTGGCAAAGTGCCAGAGCAGGTCGAACTCGCGGGCGGTGAGCTCCACTTCCACCGCCTGCACGAAGACCCGTCTGCGGACAGGGTCGATACGCAATCCGTCGACTTCGATTTCCCGGGCGTCATTGTCGGAAGCGCGATGGGAGGAAAGGGCGTCCACACGCCGAAAGAGTGCCTTGATGCGGGCCGACAGCTCAGCCACGCTGAACGGCTTGGTAAGGTAATCATCCGCCCCCATTTCAAGCCCCAGAACACGGTCCAGCTCGGTACTCTTGGCCGTCAACATCAGCACCGGCACGTAGCCACCTTCAGCCCGGATCTCCCGGCACACCGCCAGACCATCCAGCCCGGGCAGCATCAGATCCAGAATCACCAGATCGATGCCGCCCTCACGGAAACACTCCAGACCGGTGTCGCCCCGATCCATCAGGACCGCCTTCATACCCAGGTCCGATACCTGCATGCGGACCAGCTCACCGATGCCGGGGTTGTCCTCAATAATCAGTACGGTTCTTGTCATGATCTTCGCGCCCGTTGTAACCACCGGTGGCTTTTACTGCGATTCAAAGGGGAGTGTAGGCTGAAAAGTTCACAAAACCATCACAGCCCCGTTTCCGGGCCTGGATAGCGGCCTTCATGTTTAGTCGTTAGAATGAATCGAAATTCCGGCACGAGGTTTCAGTGGCAGACAAAACCATAAGCAGGGCAACACCCGCCGACGCGTTCAGGCGGGCGCGGCGCATGTGGCTCAAGGGTGAGCGCATCCACCTGGCGTCTCTGTCTGATGACCTGGGAATCGGCCGGGCCACCCTGTTTCGTTGGGTCGGCAACAAGGACCTGCTGATCGGAGAGGTTCTCTGGTCCCTCTACGATCCTCTGCGGCTGGAGGCGATTGCCAATACGCCAGGCAAAGGGGTGGATTTTATCGTCGGCGTTTACCGCCGCACCAACTCGACCATCCTGCACTTTGAGCCGCTTCGGCGTTTCATCAACCAGGATCCGGAATACGCCCTCAAAATCCTGACATCGTCCCAATCGATCCTGCACACCCGAACGGTCGAGACCAATACCCGGATGCTGAAGGAGCAGGTGGCCTCCGGCCACATCAAGCCGCCAATGAACATTTACAGCCTGTCCTACTTCATGGTGCGGCTGGCGGAATCCTGTCTGTACAGCGACATCATCGGCGGGCGTGAGCCGAGGAATGCGGAGCTGGAGGATGCCTGTACGGCGGTGCGGATTTTGCTTGGAGGGAAGGCCTGACGTCGGGAGCTGGTCGTGAAGGCGGGGTCAGATGAAAGCGTTCATCTGACCCCATGTTCGTACTACAGCTGCAGCGACCGGACTTCCAGGAATTCTTCCAGCCCCCACTTGCCAAATTCGCGACCGATGCCAGAATGCCCGAAGCCGCCGAACGGCGCCATGGGGTTGAACGCGCCACCATTGACGAACACCTGGCCGGTGCGCAGTTTGCCGGCGATTTTCCTCGCCTTGTCATCATCGGCGGACCAGACTGCACCGGAGAGACCGTACTGGGTGCCGTTGGCGATTGTGATGGCGTCCGCTTCATCCTTGTAGGGAATCACGCACAACACCGGGCCGAAGATTTCCTCCTGGGCGATGCGGCTGTCCGGTTGCACGTTGCCGAACACCGTGGCCTTCACGAAGTATCCTTTATCACACCCTTCCGGTGCCTCCGGGCCACCGGTAATCAGTGTGGCACCTTCTTCGATGCCCAGTTTTATGTAATCAATCACCTTGTCACGCTGCTGGGCGGAGGCCAGCGGGCCGAGACGGGTAGTTTCTTCCAGCGGGTTGCCGGGCGTCATTTTCGCCACAGCAGCAGCGGCCAGTTCACAAGCCTCGTCGTGCTTGCCCGCCGGAACCAGCATGCGGGTGAGTGCGGTGCAGGTCTGGCCGGAGTTCAGCAGGCAGTTATTGATCGTGCCTTTGACCGCCCCGGCCAGGTCTGCATCCGGGAGGATAACCGACGCCGATTTGCCGCCCATCTCAAGCGCATAACGCTTGAAGTCGTCTGCGGCGGCGTGGGCAATCAGGTGACCAGTACGGGTGGAACCGGTGAAGGACACCATGCGCACATCCGGATGCTTGATCAGGGTGTCGCCGACGGTCTGGCCAAGGCCGCACACCATGTTGAACACGCCCTTGGGCAGGTCGGTGCCGTCCAGAATCTCGGCCAGAATATAAGCGGTCTGGGGCGCAATTTCCGAAGGCTTGAGCACCACCGTGCAGCCGGCCGCGATAGCCGGCACAATCTTCAGGATCACCTGATGCAACGGGTAGTTCCAGGGCGTAATGCAACCAACCACGCCCACCGGCGCATACTGCACTTCGGAATTGCCGGACTGTTCGGTAAACGGGAAGTCCGGCAGCAGTTTCAGGTAGGTGTTGGTCACCGCAGCCGGCATGCCGGCCTGTATGGGTGTGGCGAGCTTGATAGGCATACCCACTTCCCGGCAGACGGTTTCGGCAATTTCCGGCGCGCGCTCTTTCAGGCCCGCGTGCAGTTGTTCCAACACCTTCAGGCGCTGTTCAAGCGTGCTCTCGGACCAGTTGCCAAAGGCCGCGTCGGCTGCCGCGATGGCCTGCGCCATTTCATCCCGGCCGGAGGCGGGCACCCTGGCAATGACCTCACCGGTGCCAGCTTCGTGAACATCGATCATCTCTCCGGTCCAGGAAACCCACTGGCCGTTGATGTAGTTCTTGCTCAGTTCTCTCATATTCTTCCCCTTACTCAAATACGATTACGCCCCGGCCGTTCTTACCTGCCACCATATCATCGAAAGCCTGGGCGGCCGCCTCAATAGGGTAGATCCGGGTAACCAGCTCAAGTAGAAAGTGGGGTCAGATGAAAGCTTTCATCTGACCCCCTGTTCATGACCCCGTGTTCAAATCAAAGATCACCGAATTTCCTGCCCTCGCTGACCAGCTTCTCCAGCAATGTCGCCGGCGCCCACTGCTCACCACCGACGGTATCCCGGTATTTCTTCACCGCACAGAGAATGGTGCCCAGACCCTCCTGGTCGGCCCAGAACATGGGGCCGCCGCGGTAGGCCGGGAAGCCGTAGCCGTAAATCCATACGATGTCGATGTCGATGGGCCGGTCGGCGATGCCCTCCTCCAGAATCTTGGCCCCCTCATTGATCATCACGTACATGCAGCGCTCCAGGATTTCCTGGTCACTGATTTCGCGCGGAGTAATGCCCTGCTCCTTACGGAACTCCTCGATCAGTTGCTCCACTTCGGGGTCCGGAATCGGCTTGCGGCTGCCTTCCTCGTATTTATAGACACCCGCCTGGGTCTTCTGGCCAAGACGGCCCTGCTCCGCGAGCTTGTCCATCCAGCTGGCCCGAATGTCCTCGCCCGCCTTGCGCCGCTCTTGCCGGATACGGTAACCCACATCAATCCCGGCCAGATCGGACATTGCAAACTGGCCCATCGGCAAACCCAGACCGGTTAGTACCTTGTCCACCTGCTGCGGGGTTGCCCCCTCGTCCACCAGTGACATGGCCTCGATGCCGCGCTTGTGCAGCATCCGGTTGCCGACAAAACCATAGCAGTTGCCCACCATGACTCCGACCTTCCTGACCTTCTTGGCAACCGCCATCACGGTGGCTTTGACCTCATCGGAGGTCTTGCTGCCGCGCACGTTCTCCAACAGCCTCATGACGTTGGCGGGGCTGAAGAAGTGCATACCGACCACATCTTCGGGGCGCTTGGTGGCAGAGGCAATCTCGTCGATATCCAGGGTCGACGTGTTGGACGCCAGGATCGCGCCGGGCTTGCAGATTTCATCCAGTCTGGCAAAGATTTCCTTCTTGATGGCCATGTTCTCGAACACAGCCTCGATCACCAGATCAACATACCGGAAATCATCGTAGGTCAGGCTCGGGGTGATCAGGGCCATGCGCTGCTCCACCTGTTCCTGGGTCAGCTTGCCCTTCTTCGCGGAGTTCTCGTAGTTGCGGCGGATAATGGCCAGGCCCTTGTCCAGCGCCTCCTGTTTTACTTCCACGATGGTGACCGGAATGCCCACGTTCACGAAGTTCATGGCGATACCGCCGCCCATGGTGCCGGCACCGATGATGCCCACGCTGTTCACATCACGAACCGGGGTGTCCTTGGCCAGCCCCTTGACCTTGGAGACCTCACGCTCACCAAAGAACGAATGGATCAGACCCGCGCGCTGGGGCGATTCCATGCATTCCATGAACAGTTCCCGCTCGCGCTTCATGCCTTTATCGAAGGGCAGGTTGAAGGCGGCTTCCACGGCATCCACGCACTTGAACGGGGAGAACAGGCCCCGGGCCCGCTTTTTCAGGTCTTCACGGAACTGGTCAAAGATATCGCTGCCCTTATCCGTTTCAATTTTGTCGGTAATGTCCCGAACCCGACGCACCGGTTTGCCTTCATCGACCACTTTCTGGGCATAGGCCATGCCTACAGTGCGGATATCACCGCCATCGTCCACTGCATCCAGAATGCCCAGCGCCAGCGCATCCCTGGCACCAACGAATTCGCCCGTGGTGATCATTTCCAGTGCCTTCCTGGCGCCAGTCAGGCGCGGCAGCCGCTGGGTACCGCCCGCACCGGGCAGCAGCCCCAGCTTCACTTCTGGCAGTCCCACCTTGGCACTGCTGACCGCAACCCGGTAATGGCAACTCAGAGCGGTTTCCAGACCACCGCCCAGGGCAGTGCCTTGGATCGCCGCAACCAGCGGTTTGTCACTGTTTTCAAACCTATTCACCAGCACCGGCAGGGTCGGCTGCTGCATTGGCTTGCCGAATTCCCGGATATCGGCACCGGCGATAAAGGTGCGCCCTTCACACACCAGCAGCAGCGCCTTGGCGCCTGCGTCTTTCTGGCCTTGCTCCAGGGCTGCGAGCAGACCAGAGCGGACAGCCTGGCCGAGGGCGTTCACCGGCGGGTAATTCACGGTAATAACGCCGATGCTGCCTTCCCGGTTGTAGCTAACGACCTCGGACATGATTTCTCCTGGATGTTTTATGAAATATGGTTGTAACTATTCAGCTGCCTCCCCGTAAAAAGCCCTGTTAGCCCC
>TARA_R110000823_G_scaffold78546_8_pt1 | contig 16910 bp, 22 predicted proteins | sample TARA_R110000823 | Tara Oceans TARA_R110000823 (sample SAMEA4397722) | marine metagenome | biome: Polar Biome; feature: [DCM] deep chlorophyll maximum layer (ENVO:01000326); material: water (ENVO:00002006), including particulate matter (ENVO:01000060) such as... | depth 20 m | reverse complement strand
AATATCGTCAAGCATTTCGTCTAAGTTTGATACTGCTTCTTCGATAAACTCTTCGTTAGCATTCTTCATCATGTCAGCTAATTTGGATAGTGTAGCCTTATCTGACTTGGAGATTGCCTTCAATTTCTTGTCGTTAGCTATTTTCTCTAATGACTTGGCATACTCTGCAGTAGACTCTTCAAGGTCAACCGCTACTTCTTCTGTAATCGTGTCCATACCACGGATGACGCTCATTAATGTTTTCATTTCTGTTTCCTTTGATGTGACATGTTCTATTTAGTTTATTTTTGCGAAGTGTTTACCACTTAACCTTATCTGACCAATACGCAGCTGACATTTTACCTTTTGCGATATTTTTGCCATGCCTTGCTTTGAATGACTTGCGCTTCGCCTTCATCTTATCAGACTCACCTTCTTTGGGGTCGCCAGCAGTTGATGCGCCTTGCTCACCGAAACGAATAGTCTTAATCTCATCACCGTCTTTAGCTACGACAATGTGACTCTTCTTTGGGTGGCTTGGTGTTCCTTTTGGTTTATTAAATCCCGAGACGCCTGCTTTAGCTAAACGAGGATCTTTTTCTTTTTCAGTTATGAATTCTTTAAATTTAAGCATTACAGCCGATCCAACTCAGATGGCTTATGATCCATGGTTTTATTGCCAACAGAAACTTTAACGAAGTCTTTACCTACACTCAAAACTTTAGCAACGCTTCCGTCATGTTTCATTCTGACTGCACTGCCTTCTGGGAACTTAGAAGCCATTTGAGCAATTTGCTTTCGGAGATTCTCATCAAGAATTGCTTCTTCGCGGAGCATTTCCTCAGCCATAGTGCGCAAAACTCTAGGATCCACATCGTACTGCTTAGCAACAACACCAGCATACCATTCGTCTCCGTGACGAACAGGTACTCCTGTCTTCTTAGAATCAGCCTTCTTCTTTGCAATAATATCATTCATCACTTTGGCTGCAGTTTTATAACGCTTCTTATCTACTGTGTTTGATTTGATCTTACTAATCACTTCTCTAGTTGTCATTTCGCCCATTACCTTATCAGCTAAATCCTTGTCAGCCTTACCCCAAGTCCCTTTTCCTTTTGTGACAAAACTATTAACTCTAGCAAATGCCCACTGCTGTTGATTCGTGCCAGCACGGTGGCTATCTTGCCAAGCCGCCATTCCTCTGTCATACACTTTCTTGAGAATGTCGTATGAAATGCCAGTCTTATCAGCTTTCTTCCTCAATGCAGATTCAGCTGATTCGGTGATGTCAGATGATTCTTTCTTTTCATTATTCTTATCTTTGGTGTCAGATGATCTTGCTCGATCCATCATTCGGTCATACTTTATAGCGTCAGCTTCTTTTTCTCTGTCAATCTTTTCTTTGGCATCATCGACTGAGCCTTCAGCGAAGAGGGAACGAAACGATTTAGGTTGATGTTTCAAATTTTCAAACAGAGCGTCAAAACTCTCATCCTTTGACGAACGAGCAGATTTGAGTCTATCAATTTCTTTCTTCCGAGTAGCAGGAATCAACTTCTTGGACAACTTAGCAACCATACCTGACTTCTTCTTCACCAGCTTGTCTACAGAAATCTTATCACTAGGAGATAATTTAGCATAGTTGACACCACGGTCACCAGCAACTTTCTTACGAACTAAATTGATAGCAGCCTTTTGAGCACGCTTCTTAATAGATTCAGGATCAGCCATTTTCTTGGCTTTCATCTTCTTCATACGAGCCATCTTAGGCGCGAGTTTCTTCATTCGCAGACCGATCTTTTTACGTTGCTGGATAGACAAAGGTTTTTTATCTTCTTCTAAGTCTTCTTTAATAACTGCACGAATAGTGTCGTAGACATCTTTAGCGTCTTTGTCTGTTAGCTTTTTAGGAAGACCAGTCTTAAATGTATCAAAGTCTCCCTCAACAGCTACCGCTCTCAGCTTAGAGGCTGACATACCTTCAACACCTTCAGCGTCAGGGTCTCTTGCGCCAGCTGAACGAACGTCAATGGAATCGAATGAGAATGGACCACCGTTATACTTGTTCAACAAACCGCTGAACTCGGTTACACGGTCAGAACCAACAACAAGAACAACATCTGTAAATCCAGATTTTTCTAGTTCTTGTAGGATTTGAATTATTGTCTTAGACTTAGATTGCTCAATAACCTTGCCGAACGCTTTACGTGCAAAGCGAATCTTCTCAGCATAGTTGAGGGGGTCTTTTTTATTATTTTGGGTATGTGAAAGGAAGACTTTAGCGTCAGCCTTTTCTTTTTTGGCGGCAGATACCACCTTATCAACAAGCTTTTGGTGGCCAACTGTAGGCGGATTTAACCTCCCAAATGTAAATACAACTTTCTTCATACGTGTTTTCCGTAGACTTAACGTCGGTTTATTTTATTATCTATTTATAACTTTTACTTCTCCCAGCCTTTTATGTAGTCGGAAGAGAAGTTAGCATGACTGAACTGCATTCTGTTAACCAGCTTTAAAGCACTGCCGTCAGTATCAATAGCTACATATCCCTCAGGAGCAGTAACTTGAAACCCGTCTTTGGTTCTTAAAAGAGTGGTGATATTACTAGCTTGATCCATCTTACTGATGACCATTTCTTTAGCGTCGATCAAAAGATTCATCATTGTAAATATATTTTCCAAGTTCCTGACATTAGGTGCTGAGAAGAACTTCAGTACATCATCACGCTTAGCAGTAACTTTCTGTTTACCTTTGTCAGACTTTCTTTTACCAGATTCTTTCTCATAATACTTATTAATATATGAGATCAAGTCTTTGACGTGAGACTTCACATTTGTCACCTTCTGACCATCACGCACTTTAGTGTTGAAATGGGTCTTAACCTTCTGGAGAAGTTCAGCATCATCTGAAATACTATTGAGAGTTGCTGCGTCTAGCTTCTTGAAAAGCTTACCAGTCTCTGATAGATATGACGTTAGCTTCTTAGTTTCTTTATCGGTAAATGTTGCCGACCCAGAAATGTCAGTGAACATAGCGTCAACTGACCATACATTAGAAGTCTTGTTCAGTTTAGAGGCAATCTCATTACCGAATGACGCTTTCATATTCTCAAACGCTGTGCCAGTATATGTAGTATGCCATACGATACCTATCTTAGCTTTTCGTATAGTAGCACCCAGTTCGGATTTAGAAGGAACGGAATAGACTATGGTGTTCGGGTGAAAAGTTGTGACCTTTTCTCCATCATGGACTTCCGACTTCAAGTCTGCTTTACTGAACAGAAAATCACCCTGAACAACTCCGGTGATGCCAAGTTCCGGAAGATACTTGAGCGCATCTTTCAGTTTTGTAGCAAGTTCACCGCTGGTATCAGCATCTACTTCTTCAGCTGACTTATAGACTTTTGGATTTTTATTGAAAATGCCTTTCTTCGCCACAAAGAATTTGCCGTCAGACGGGTCTGTTCCAGCGAATACAGCAGGAGCACCATCCCATTTAACAGTAGTAGAAACGCCCCTACTACTATTGCCTGACAACATGTCACGAAGAGATCTAAGCAAATTAATCGCTTGTCGTGTACCATTTACACCTCCATTCAGGACGGCATCTTCTAGATGCTCCATATGTGTGTTCTTGTCTTCAATAAGAAAACTGCTAAACTTTTTCATATTGCTTCTTCAACCTCTCAAATTCTGCTTTACGGTCTTTGGATCGTTTATCGAGATCTATACCTTTTTTCTTCAATTGACCCTTTAATTTTGCACCGCCAGTCTTAATCTTACCCTCTACAACTTTCTTTGGCTTTTGTTCTTTTTTCCATTTTGCTGCTATTTTACTTTCTGGCGGCTTCTTCGCCCATGCCATAATAGTTTTGTAGGCTTCTAATGTAGACCGTTCAATATCAGCACCATCGGAATTGTCCACAATGGTCATTTTATTTCTGAACAATCCTTGAAACTTACCAATGTTTTTTTGGACATCATTCCAGTATTTCTCAACTTCTTTACTTGGTAATGACCGCGACCGAAATTTGTTACGCTTCTGCGCTGTTTCCATATCAGTGTTTACGAATATCATATGAACTTCATAACCAATCTTTCTCAAGTCGTCAACCTGACCTTTAATCTTTGGATAGTTCTTACCAGTGCCGTCAATCACTAATCCCATTCTACCCTCAAGAGCACGAGTTAGCAAGTTTCCGGTCAAAGCTTTTGCCGACCCACGAATCTTTTGTCCATCTGCTGAGAATACGTCATCAGGAGAACCTGTCAACCCAGCCTTCTCCAACCCCTTCTCAAAGGCTTGATCTGAGTTTATCAACTTAAATCCCAATGCTTGGAGTGCGGTTTTACCCACAACAAATGATTTTCCTGATCCTGGTCCACCAGCCAAGAATACTGCCTTAAATATAGCAGGGTCGTTCACGCCTTCTGTGAGTTCAGGTGTCTTGATAAATTTATCAAAGGATAACATCTATTCCAATTCCTACTTTATTTTCAGGTACATTGAGTTAATTGCGGAGACTTTCATTGAAGCGTAAAACCCAAACTTCATAGATTCGTCGTAGTTTGACATAATAAAATTCAAGAAATCCGCGCAATGGATATATCTCTGGTGGAACAGAATGTCCGTCTCTTTGAAATCATGGTCGAATAGGATATTATTGTTTTTCTCGACAATACTAGAACGATATTTACGATATATTCTCGCTGCTTTTTTTAGTAGTGCAGGAGTTGGTCTAATATCCTTACCATTGGGCACTGCCCCTTTATGGAATGAATCCCAAGCAGTCTTATCAATAGCACCCATCGAAAAGTTCTCACCCTTCATAGTGCCTTCATAAAATAAGTTTGGATTTGTTTTCGCTGCTCTGGCATTCGCTTTAAACGTGAACCCCGAGTTAGTCTCAATAAATACCGACTTACATGTACCCGCAATCTGAACCCTATTCAGCCCGAAGTCGTACTTCAGTTTACGGTCTTTATACTTGATCGGCTCGATCAATTCAATTGACGATTTGCCCGAGGCTTGTTTCAATGAAATAGGAACAATATTCTTTAGAAGATAATTTCTGCGAATCCATAAATTCAGCTCTTGAATATGAGATATATCCGCTAGATCAGAATCAATTGTCGAAACGAACCCACTATTAAACAGCCAGATGTCAGATGGATTCCAATTATCAGGACTCGCAGGCGCACCAAGAACCTTTGATTTGGCATAAATCTTAGCAGAGTGAGTTTCGCCTTGGAACTCAAATATCATATTACCCAGTTTCTTAATCTTCTTAAACGATGACAATTGAAGTGTTGCGCTGGTGTAGTAGACTGATTTATACACAGATGAGTCAGCATCATAATTCTTTAACAGGCCAATCGCATCATCCTCATCTATCAAACCACCATTTTTTAGAAAATAGTCGAATACAATAACAGACATCGCTTCTTTACATCGAGTGGTTTTATGCGTATCTGACTTACCTCCCCCAGCATGATTGAATGAATTGTTGATTGTGGAAGCTGATCCTACAATCTTAATTACCTTTCCGTCAGTTTTGATGAATACTTGGTCTCCGCCCTTACCGACTTGCAATATTTCGGGATCTTCAACAGGCGCAGAAAGCTCGATATCTTTACCCATGGCATCGGAGATAAGCTTATTAGCAGTCTTACGCAACACAATTTTATGTCCTGGACCATAATCAGTTTGATTCGTGATAGTCGCTTCATAGAGAACTTCTCTATGTTTTTTAAATGTAACTAATGTGGCCATCACCTTTCCTCGATTTAGTCTTACTCTATTTATAACAACAGTAAAGCAGTTTAAGGACATACTCAGGTCGCAAAGTAGTAACTCTAAACACCCACGCTTGAGAGAGTGAGAGGGAGGCGTGAATGTTATATGTTTTACTACTTTAAACCGCTAAAATCCCTCCTACCAGCTTTCTTAGTCATCCAAGACATTTGGTCGTCTTCTTTCATTCGCTTGCCATATGAAGTGTTATCAAATACTGGTCCATTATCAACCAAGTCTTCCTGAGCAGTTTGCTCAACGTCAAACAACCTCATCTTGGCTCTATCAATACCAAGCATAAACCGCTTATTAGTACTGGGATCACCGTATCGGTTTTTCAACTGCTTCACCATAATCTGACCAAGCTCGTCAAGTTCTTCAGTAACGATTAGTGCTGCCATGAAGTCAGCCGTGGCTGGTAATCCAAAGGACTCAGAAGTATCTGTCAAATCAATATCACTGCTACCATATCCGCTTCGTGTAGTCTGAGTAGCTGTCACGATTGGCAGATTTTTCTCTACAGCCAACCCACGGATCTCTTCAGCAATTGCCTTGATCAAGGTGTAGGAGTTTACGTTGGATCCAGCCTTCATACGCGAAGACATACAAATATTAAGATAATCAATATAGATGATGTCAGGGATAAATGACTTCTTCAACTTCATCTCATTCAGAAGATGACGAAAGTGCCCAACGCCAGCAGATGCTGTGGGATATTCCTTCACCACCAACTTACCTGCCGTCTTACCTTTCACACGCTCAATCTTCTTAGTGTACATATCCTTAGACAAACCTTTCAAATTATCCAGAGTGACATTCAAAAGGTTAGCATCAATACGCTCAGAGATTTTCTCTTCGGCCATTTCCATAGTAATGTAAAGGACGTTCTTACCGTCCATCAAATTAGCCGCAGCCATATGACACATGGCCAATGATTTACCAGCACCTGTGCCTGCCATTAATACATTCAGGGATTTACGAGGCAGACCACCACCAGTGATCTTGTTGAAGTATTCCAGATCAAAGGGGACGCGCTCTTCTTTACGGTGATAGAATTCATATCTGGATTCAGCGTCTTCTAAGAAATCATGACCAATGTTTGGGTCAAACGAAACGCTCAGAGCCTCAGACAACAGATCAGGAATAGCACCTTTGTCTCGAGCCTCATCCCCTGATGAATCAAGTATCGAAATGCTTTCCATGATGGCATTATAGACAGCCTTCTCTTGACAAAACTTTTCGGTTACAGTGATTAACCAGTCTTCATCTTCTTTTTGATCGACAACAAGATTGCCGATATAGTCAACACAATCCTCAAACTCTTTATCATTAAGAGTACTAGAACCGTCCAACTCTATCGACAACGCTTCTTTTGTCGGGAGTGTATTATACTTGTCCACGAATTTATCAATCTGTTCGTAAACCGTCTTCTCAATACGATCACTAAAATATTCTGCTTTCAGGTATGGGAGTGTTCTTCTCGCATATGTCTCATCATTCAGCAGGTGTTTCAGTATTACTATTTCCGTCGCCATCCGTACTCTCTCTCAAATTATCTTCAACAATTTCACACAATATATTACCTAGTATAACCGTTGCAGGCGAAGAAGTAAAGTCTTTTTCCTTAGGATTTTCTACCATCAGGATATTAAAATCCAGATATCCTTGACCACTTTCATCTTCATTAAATGCAACTGTGTCATATTGGTAGACGAGTCCCTCTAACTCGCCCTCCAATATCTTAACACACCAGTGATCTTTATGATAGGTATCATCATTCATCACTAACTCATACATAGACGACTTCTTATATTCAACTGGCATCAGTATGTTCCATTTCTTCAGTGCTCGAAACAATTTCATCAACACCCACCTGCCCATACTTGAACTCTTTGCCAGCAGCAACTTCGAGTTGAGCCATAATATCATCGGTAAAGTATTCAGATGGATTTGTGTAGATAGCCTTGGCGAATACTTTACGACCATCAGGAAGTTCATAGCGTGTAGAAACTTTCTTGAATATGTCATACTTCTCAGCAAGGTCTACCAGACCATAATAACGATCAAGACCAGTGTCATATGATAGCTTAACTTCAATCTTCTTGTTCTCTTTAGTGAACCGAGACTTATGCATTGTTATCTTGATAATATTACCAACTACGTCAGTTCCGTCACGATCCTTCTTCTTACCAAGCATAGCTATTGAAGAAGCTGCGTATTTGAGACCAGCACCACCACTAATTTCTTTAGTAGGGATATACGCACCGATAACATCATAGACGTGGTTAGTGACCAGAAGCGGGACATTAGCTTTAGCCAGCTTCAATGAAAGAACACGGAATGTACCGCGCAGTAATTGCGACTTGGTCATATCACGCTTATCACTACCAGACTCAGTGTCAGCCAGCTCTTTAGCAGAAGATAACATACCAAGTGAATCAAGCACCAGCATCATAGGAGGAGCGTCTTTACCTTGCTCAATATAGCTGGTCAAAATACGGGTGGCATTAGTACGAAACTCTTCAATTGAAGACGGTTCAGAAATAACCACACGTGTTGTATCAATCCCACGATCATCCATCATTTGCCTAGTGACCGCTGCCTCTGTGTCAAAGTAAATGACACCACCCTCTTTATTGTCTTCGAGAAACTGTTTGAGTACACCCAAAACAAAGAACGTCTTACCAGTAGCAGACTCACCAGCAAAAGCACTAATCTTATTGTTGGGCACACCACCATAGATACTGCCGGAAATAGCAGCATTAAGAATATACGAACCAGTGTCAATAGAACCTGAAAATTCAGAACTATTACCACCTTCACTCAGGAGTGATGTATTATCAATCCCTTTCACCATATCAGTTAAAAAACTCATTTAAAATTTGCCTCGTTAGGTTTATCAATCCAAAGATTTGTCGCGAACGTTCTCCGCAACCCACTTGTTATAGGGACGACTCTGTGAACCGTCGCAGAATCAAATATAATTAGGCGATTCGGAACTGGCTGGATTCTTTCGACATCACCATAACGGTCTATCTCCAAAAACCCGCCATCCGGAATCTCAGTATGGGCGTAATAGACCGAGCCGATATGAGGAGTATTAAGCTTATGCGCCTTACCCTTCTTCTTGAACAGATGCTCATCTTTATCATAATGCCATGGAAGATCTGTCATGCCTCCTTCGACCATAGTATTAGACCAATACTCAACACCCGCAAAGTCCGTAGGCAAGTTACCGAATTTAGAAATCTCGCCCCATATATGCACCGCCATCTGCTGCCAAACGTCCGTAGCAGATCCATCTTTATCAAGCCATTTATAACCCACCCTATCTTCCCACAAAGAATCATCAGTTATAGTCTGAAGAGCGAGGCTATCTTTAGGTAAAAAATCATCAATAATAATCATAAAATGTTTCTTATAATATGTTTTATGTCAAAAAGTATACTACAAGAAACATTTTTAGTTCTTATAGTATTTCGTATGGTATAATTAATTATATACCAAATCGCTCTAAAAGTCAACCTTTTATATCTGGCGATATAATACCGTCAATCATATCACTAAACTTCCCCAACTTTTCAAGTCGGTCTGGCCAGTATATATATGACTTCTCTGGGTTCTTTGCTAAATTGTTGAGCAAAGGTTTGTAGGCATTATACAATGCGTTACACTTTTCTTCCCAGTCCTGCGCCTTTAAGTTTGATGTCAATGCGTCTTTGGCATAGCCTTCGGCGGCACTGCTGGCTTTCTGTACAACATCAAGTTCATCCTCATCATATAAGGTGAATCCAAAATCAAAATCGTCAGTATTACTCATATTATTCTCCTATCCGAAAAAACTCTCTAGGGTTGATTTTTTCTCAAAACTCCAGTCGACAGAATCGAGTATAGCGCGGAGCGGGTCGAGAAATGCTTTTTGAAACTGCAAATCATAATCTATATATTGGCTCATCTCAAACTCTCTTGGAAGAGCACTCATCACACTTAAAATATTTTGCTTGCTCGGATTGGGCAATTTAAGATAGCAGAACTTTATCTTCTCGCCATCTTTTATGACCTCATACTTCTTAGTCAACTTTCGCTCTCTGAGCATATAATTAAACGAAAGACTGCCACGAACATGGATCGGGCAACCTTTCGGGACGTTCAAACCACTACCAGTACGATCATCATATTTACCCAAATCGGATACAGATCTAGGAAAGGCGACTTCCTCAAATGGTAACTTCTCAAACTCTTCCCTGAAATCGGCAATGTACTTCTGTACAGTTCCTTCATCGCTATTCATTATTATCGTTATAGCATTTTTCAACGCTGTCCTACAAGATTGTGGAGTCGAAGATTTAACTGTTTCGATTCCCATCATTTTCAGTTTGGGTTCAGCATAACGAACACCTTCATTATCATACACATTTAACATGTATCGTTTCTTAGCTGTCCATATACCTTTGTCGGCAATTGCTTCTCGCTTCATAACCATTTTCTGCGAGTATGCGTTCATCAACCCACAAAGCTCTTCATAACTCTTATCAATAAAAGGTTCCAACTTCTCGCCTGCAACTTTATCCAAGAAATTCGTGATTTTGACAGGGTCACTTCCCTCAGCAAAGCATTTGCGTACAAGTTCATCAAAGCAAATGTACACCGAATCTGTATCTGACGCAATGACATAGTCAACCTCGTCGGTCTCAAGTAATTTATTAAGGTATTCATTCAATCTCCTTTCAATCCACTTAATGGCAAGCTGACCAGATAGGGTGATAGCCTCAGCCTTTCGGACGTCAAAGTAACGGAAGTACTGGTTACCAATTGCACCATAAGCTGAGTTTAGCTGCACCTTCTTCGCCAGTTGCAAATTCTTGTATTTACTTATATCCTTCTCGAGTTGCTTTTTGCGCTCGATCAGCTTGCTTTGCAAAGCAAAATGCATTTCTTTACTGAGGGAATCCATTAAATAATAATTCCGCTTGTCGCTTGTCGGTATGCCTTTTCGACTTCTTCGTTACTTTCAGTCATAAAGACCAAACCACCATTATAGAACATAACTTCATCAGGGTTCATCTTACCAGTTGCACAAACACCGTGCGCGAAGCCCATACCGCTTTCCTGATGTACTAACATTCGCGGATCCGCAACCGTCACGCCAGATGTAGTTTCAGTAACAAATTTACCGATAAATTCCCCAGTCAGTGTTACTAATGATACGACAGTACCTTTCTTCATAATGCATTCAACCTTGTATTTATTTCTTCCAGTTCTGTTTCAGCTTCAAGCATTTTGCGCTTGTAACCCTTTCTCTCACTATACATCAACTCCATCATTTCAGGCAAGAACCCTTGCTTTTCTTTGCTGAAGTAATGTCCATTCGCAGCCATACACATATCATCAGAAGTCTCAACCTTACGATCAATAATATCCTCGATACTTATATCTTGATACTCACCCTCAAGAAAAGTCTCTGGCGAAATGTTATATTGCATAATCAAATGCGGGTATAGACTATTCAAGTCAAAACTCATTACCCAATTATGCATGCCGACCTGCGGGTCTTTCACATAACCCCCAGCGAATTGCGCACCCTTAAATGTGTTTGTCATAGGGGGAATCACAACACCTTTCTTCATCAAGTGATTGTGGATTAAAGTGTCCCACATACCAACCTGACCAAATACATCATTATAATTGACCTTGGCATCATAAGCAATTGCCAAAGCCATTTCAATCAACTTCATCTTACTTTCGAGATTGTCGATCAACTCAACGTCTTTTATGTTGTAGTCAATAAACTTTTGATAGTCAGTCTTATAGAGTTGATGCAGGTTCTCAACTTCAGAGTAATCCAACTTCCGCTCACCAAGTTCAACAAAGGCAATATGGTCTAGCCTGTATGACTCTTGCTGTGAGTATGTAAACTTCTTATACATCTGAAGATAATCTAGAGTAGCGATGCCAGTCAAATTGTACATAATTTCAGTACGATTAAACTTAGTAACCTCCCGAGTCTTAATCCAACCGAAGGGAGACAGACGTTTACACTCCTTCTCACCGAGCAATTTAGTGATCCTGTTCACAAGGTATGGAATGTCAAACCCTTCGATGTTCCATCCCGTTACAATGTCTGGATCTAACCGAGTCCAGAAGTTCAGGAATACAGACAGCAGTCTCATCTCGTCTTTACAGTCTATGTATGTGACATCATCACGGCTCTTCTTATACTCACCCACCCCCATGACATGATAGCGTTTCTCACCTTCATCCATGTAAGACACACAAATAGCTGTCACTGGTTGATTGGCTAGTTCTGGTGACGGGAATCCATCTCCGGACGCAACCTCAATATCAATATTGGCCACTTGAATGACATCTACATCATAGTCCTTCTGGAAGTTCTCATTCAAGTACACATATGCCCATTTGCTAGAACCGTATATCTTGAAGTTTGCGACGTCCTCATATTTCTGGGAAAACGTCTTTGCTTCTCTGATTGTTCCCATCTTCACGGGTTCAACATAAGCACCTTCTAATGTCTGGTAATCCGACTCCTTCTTGCTCGGGACGAAAAGGGTTGGGTTGTATTCAACCTTATGAACAAACCTCTTCCCTTTATTGTATCCCCGAACATGAATGTGATCACCGCGAACGTGTACATGCGTATAGAACTTCATTAAACGATCTCGTAGATTTCTTTCCAGTTACGGAATTGGGGGATTTTATCGCATTGCTTGTTGTGACCGTGCATCATCAAAATACTATCAAGTCCCATTTCTTGCCCAAGCAAAGCATTCTGAATCTTATCCTCAACCCATAAACAGTCAGTGCCGCGATAAGGTTCAAGCGCATCGTTTTTGTCGGCACCGCAATCTAGGATAATGAACTTCTCAAAAAGCGTCAAGCCAAACAGATTCTTCAGATTCATAATCCGCAATCGCTTCGCATAGTCATTAGAAGTCTGGCTTGTTATAGCGTGGAACACGTATCCCTTTTCCTCATGAATCTTCTTCATATAGCGAACAGCGTCGCGGAGAGGTGGAAGGAATGCCATATTAGCACTCTCATTAAAGTGGAACACCTGCTTTTTAGCTTCAGCTTTGGGGATGTCATACGCAAGGCATATATCATAAGCCTCCCCAGCGGTATCCTTCAAGGTGTATCCTTGAGACTGCATCCAAGGATCAAAAGCAGCCATCCAGTTCAGAACAACACCGTCAATATCAGTCAATATTACATTTTCGCAAAGAGCCATTATCATACCTTTTTATCAAATCAAACTATATTATACTATAAACCGGACAAGAAATCAAGCAATATTCTTCAATATACCACTGAAAAGTAACATAAATATCACCACATTCAGGATGATCAAAGCTCTATCCTTCCAGATGATAGAAACCCACAACCAAAACGCAGTGCCTATCGTACCAAATATCATATCCATTGCGTGGTATTCAATGCCAGCATTACGGAAGCAAACAGACAACAGTATCATTATCGTGGCTATCCACTTGACATACCAAACTAGAGGGTGTTTTTTAATCTTCGGCATTATAGTGTGTCTCGAGAGAATATTCTTCCATTGTGTAACGTAGAGTTATTTCATCACCAGAAGTGATTGGCGCAAAGGTTTCTACACAGAAATACTTATCCCCATGCTGATTAATACGTTTCCTATTGACACAATTGGGGGAATCAGAATGGTTAATGAATCCACCCAGCGGTGTTCTAATCCAATCGCCATGATAATTCAATCTTGTAATGCCCAACTCAGAGCCAGCTGGTATATCTTCCGTAGCAAATACACCAACACCTTCTATTCCGCTGTCGCGGATAGTCAGGCTGCTCGGTAATGGTCTAAAGGTATTGTCGAAATTGATCATTATTTCACCACTAGTAGTTCAAAAGGGAAACAGTCAAGGAACAAGGTGCGTTCTAAACGATATGCTTCCTTCTCCCAAGGCTGATTTTCGTATTCATATCCATCTGCCATTCTGCCCTTCCATTTCCAAGCACCGACGCAGTTTAGTTGACCTCGTAGGAATTGTCGGGCATGAACCATCTCATGAGCAAGGGCTTGCATTTGCTGGAGAAAAGTCTGATCACGCTTGGCGATCATCACATTAGCATATGTCGTATCACCACTACAAAGACCTTGAGCACCATTGTCCAATTCAGTCTTGAACTCTATAAGAATGCATTTAGCTGTAAATCGGTGTATCTTCAATTTCTTCAACAGGTTGATAACATACAGCTCAACGATATCTTTCTTAGCATGACGACCTTCAATGAAATACATATTATGCTCCGTAAACTGTTTGTTCTTTAATTGCCCACTTCTCTACAACTGGCTCGCCATACTCATCTTCGTCAACCAGAATATACGCCACGGTCTTCTTGACAGTAGCATAGCGATAAGGAGAGCCAAACACGTCGCCGACCCAAACCTTATGAGGATAGTGAACACCATCAAGCAAATGATCAGGGTCATTTTTGCTGAACTCAAAGAAATGGTAGTAATCTTTCTCACGAAAGCCGCCGATGATAGAACCGTCACCAACATCATTATAGGTCGAACTACAAGCAAAAGACATAACGCACCTCAATCAATTCAATACAAGTATTATACCCTATCTGGCGGGATAAGGCTAATTTATTTAACTTATAGTCGGTATTCGTCAGAGTTATACAGGCTCTACTGAAGAATTCCAAGGAGCCTCAAACCAACTCTTCAGAGCCGAATAACCATTTACGATGTGCCCATCATTCATGGTAAACAGGACTTTATAGTCATGGCGTATCTGGAATTGTCGAAGCAACCAGCTCTCGCGCTTCTCAACGATTTCATCCTTCATAAAGGTATCTTGGCCAGCTAACCAAGTTCTGGTCGCCCTCCACTCTTTGATCTCAGAATCATACTCAAGCATCAGCGGAGTTTCCCACTCCTCGCCCACAGTCACATCGTCATCACATACAAACCACTCAAGGATAAATTCCTCCGTGGCGCAATCAGAATGCACAATAAGCTTCTCGAGATTCGGAATACCATTCTTTGTAATCTTTATGGCTTGATCAACCGTGAGATTTGGGACGATATAAGTTGAACCACCCTTATTCTTCCAATAGTCTTCACTCACGCCAGCAACGAAATCATCGTTATGAGCGGCATAATTCTCTCTATATTGGGTTTCGATAACTAATTTCATACTCAACTCTCTCTTTTCGCTAATCAATACATGTATTATACGCCATTTTTGGGGTAATGTAAAGGGTTAATTCACTTATTTTTATACCGATTCGCTATATAGACCTTCTTTTTTATAAATATAGCGTATAACCAATTACCATGAAAACAGGCGATTACCTTATGATTGACCCTATATCTGCCGTAGCAATGGCCACCACAGCATTCAACACAATACAAAAAATGGTATCTGCCGGAAGGGAGATTGAAGACACACTTGGCCAAGTCGGAAAATGGTATGGCGCAGTGTCTGACTTCAACGAAGCGAAACGGCAAGCTGAAAATCCTCCATTATTCAAAAAGCTGTTCACAGGAGCATCTGTTGAAGAAGAGGCAATGCAGATCTATATCCAAGACAAGAAAATCAAGCACCAAGAAGCAGAATTGAGAACACTTCTCCAATGGACATATGGACCAACCGGATACCAAGAACTCATTGATTTGCGAAGAAAGATCCGAGATCAAAGAGAAAAGACTATCTATCTTAGGGAAAGGAAAAGAAAGGCACTCTTTTGGAATACTCTCAGCTGCATTGGGTTGGGTGGCATGGGCTATGCCTTATGGTTGATATTCTCAGTGATCTATGAAGCATGGCCAAAATGATACACATCTTCGTTTTGACAGTAATGCTCAATGGGAATATAGTAAGCTCGGATATGTTCTTCAGAAGTATACACGTTTGTCAAAAGTATGCTTATGCTGTAAGATATAACAAGAACCGACCCAGACACTTATATGGTGGTGGGTCGAATGTCACGGCTTACTGTATGCCGAAATTAGTAAATCCCGAGAAAATCAACCAGCCTATCTACGACCGTTAAACACCAAGGCTTTAAGGTTCAAAGCGATATCCTTTCAATTTACCATAAGCTAGAGTGTCTTTATTGAACACAAATCCCCAGAGAGTTGGTGGACGTGTATCTAGATCAAAGTCAGCAGGGTATGGAAAAGTCAAGCCATGCGTTTCGCAGAAAGCCCTTATAGTATCAACAGTAGTATATACATACGCATCTATCCATGGGGAAGTTGTCCCATCAAGATTGTGCGTAACTGAATAAAAAGTTGAAGCAGGTCTTCCCGCAGGTAGATCTGGCTTTGGAAAATCAATGCTTTTTAATACAACTTTTAGCATTGCAGTATTTGTTGACATGTCAAACTTTTGGCCATACCAAGGTTTAATATTACTATTATCATAATTAGCAGCATAGCTAGAAAGTAATTCAGAACTCGGCTTCCCGTCCATGCTGTACCAGCTAATGCTGGAGTTTTGGTATGGCTCTCTATATGCGTCATATTCTGCAACAACATTATAAGAAAAGCGAGACCAATCTGAGTGATCCGGAAATGCAGCCTGTAATCGCGCAACCAATGAAACGCCAGCTGAGGATGATACCAAAACATCATGGCGAACTACCTCACCTTCAACATACACCTCAAATTTTGCCGGTTTTGCCAAGGGAATTTCTTCAACGAATTCTGAAATAGCAGTCTGAATGTCGTTATTGGACATTGCGGCAGTAATAGCAATTTCTATGTAGGTGATTCCCACGGTCAGAGCAGCGTATCTCTCTGTTCCAAGTGGCGATAAGGTTGTTTTGACTTCGTAAGAATGTGGCATTTAATTTCTCTTTAGGTCCAAGTTACTGTGACGTTTCCACTTGTGCCGAATGGATTGGCAACTAGACTGGCTGATGTCCACATCGCATATGTGAGGAAGTAATTGCTCGAGCTGAAGTTAAAGCTAGATCTGGCAAAGCTGGTCGAACCAATTTTCATAGTTGTCCACCCCAAGTTTTGATAGGAACTATCTAGATAAAGCGAGACTCTTCCAGTGGAAGAGTTGTTAATACGTTTCCAAAAGAGACCCCAAACCTGAACATCACCCAAATTCTGTATTTCC
>TARA_R110000823_G_scaffold65168_3_pt1 | contig 16954 bp, 22 predicted proteins | sample TARA_R110000823 | Tara Oceans TARA_R110000823 (sample SAMEA4397722) | marine metagenome | biome: Polar Biome; feature: [DCM] deep chlorophyll maximum layer (ENVO:01000326); material: water (ENVO:00002006), including particulate matter (ENVO:01000060) such as... | depth 20 m | reverse complement strand
CAGCGCGTGAGTACCTTTCGACCTATGGAAACCCAAGCGAGGCCGGGGCTGGCCAGACTGGTGAGCAAGCATGATCACATACATAGTCACATGGTGCGAATACGAGTACGAAAGCGGTGAAGACCCTACCGACCATTACGAGACATTCGAGGACTACAGCAGCGCACAGGCGCGTTACCAAGTTGTGGTCTCACTGGATGCCACCTACAGCGCCAATATATCCAAGGTGCTGGAATCATGATTACTTTTTACACACCATCACAACGTGCTGCCCTCGATGAACTGCGAGAGGCAGGGTTTGCAGTCCAAGTATTCTTCCCCTACGAGTGCCGGGGCGTTGACCCTGAGACCATCTCACGAACCATGTGTGTGGCCGCTTGGGATGTCATAGAAGAGCTTGAAGAGTACCCACTGCCCATTGACTAAAGCCATGCCCGTAGAGCCTCAAAAGGGCTTTACAGGGATGCCTTCGGTATCCATAACAATAAGGAGATAAACCACATGAACCACACCCACACGCAGTTTGATATGCAAGCTGAGTATAAGTATAAGTATTGGTACATAAGCAATAAGCCATAAGTAATACCCCTATCGCTTTATCGGTCTTATAATATTATCATCCTACCAAATTGATTAGGAAGTGTAAGATCAATCTTGGATATGGAATTTTCCTGTCTACGATAGAATCACGCTCAACACACAGACCAGCGCCCTATGCGGGAACGCTTGCTGACACACAAGGATAAAGTGATTACTTTCACTATAAAAAACTACGAAATTGTACTTTGCTGCAATCCCATCTCAGAAAATAAACACAGATTCCGAATATTCCACCATACTGTTAATGATAGTGAATACTATTTTATAATATGGCACCTGATAATTTCCAACGTAGGACACCGCTATGATTACTCTAAGCATACTAGACCTCGACAAGCTGAAGAGATTCCGCAAGATACTTAACATATTCCGCACCCTTGATTCAGATATGACAATAGGTGAAGTTATCAGCCTCATAGAGATCGCTATGGGCATGAGAAAAGACGGCACTGGCCTCACTGTGACCGGCCTGAGTGAAGTCTGCGATTTCCCTTTATCGTCCACCAGCCGCTACACAATAAAGCTGGCAGGGAAGACTAAAAGTGCCTTCACAGATGCACCTCTGATAAGCAACAACCGCAGCCCAGTGAGTGACCGCACAAAAGAACTCCGCTTGACTCCACGCGGCACCCTAGTGCTTAACCAATTAACAGACCTGATGGAGTAACAGCATGGCTATATACCCAGTTGGTAATAAATTCATGGCATCGTTTGGTGCCGGTAAGACACGCAAGCGCTCAAATCACGCCACGCTGGAAGCAGCAGAGCAGTGGATGGATGCTAAGGAAATCGAGAGAGAGTCCGCTGCGGTTCTCCTGATGCCTCCGGCACCTGTCTCTGCTGTCTGGACCTTACAGAAAGCTTTCGACTACACACTCAAGCATCATTGGACTGCCGGTGGTGGTGTTGAAAATGCAATTAGGAATTCAGGCTATGCATTGGAGTTTTTTGGTCCAAACACTCTCATTGATGAGATATTATCAACATCGGTAATAGAGTATATGGAGTGGCTAATTGAATTCAGAAACAATTCACACTCTACGCTGAATAAGAAACTCTCAGCATTGAGAGTTATTCTTACCTGTGCGCTCGACATCGGTGGTATCTCTACACTTCCCCGATTAAAGAGATACAAGGAAAATAAAAAGATACCGCATTGGTTCTCTAATGCTGACGAGCGGATGATGTTGAAGATCGCTACCGACTTTGGCTACTCTGACTTACATGACTTTATTGTCTTTGGCTTTGATCTGGGCATGAGAAGGATGGAATTACTTAACCTGAAAATGGTTGATTATCACCAAGGCTCACTACTGATTCACGCAGACAAATCCAAGTCTGGCAAGGCTCGTGCAGTGCCCACAACGGACCGTGTCAAGGCCATCCTCGCAGCGCGGCCAGACGGGCAGCACATGGTCTTCGCTAACCTCAACGAGTTCACACACAGGACTCAATGGGAGCATCTTAGGGAGGCTATGGACCGCGTTGATGACCCGTTTTTTATCACCCACTCGATGCGCCACACTTGTGCCACACGGCTGGTCTCAGCGGGTGCCAAAATGAAGGCCGTACAAGCATGGCTTGGTCATGAAGCTATGGCCAGCACGATGGTTTATTCGCACTTGGAACCCGGCCAGCTTGAGCAGGCACTGGTGAGTCTTGAGCAGCGAGATAAGGCATAATATGACCTGTGCCTCTGTGGTGAAATTGGTAGACACAGCAGACTTAAAATCTGCCAGCCCCAAAGGGCTATACCGGTTCGATTCCGGTCGGAGGCACCACCCATTTTCTAAGACTCCCACGAGGGTCTAAAACAATCCCACATATGGGTGCCACAATGCCACATTTGGTGGTGGCACTGGTGGCATTCTTTATATCGTATCGTGGAATCTCCCAGATTAAGAACTAAAATATGTATATGAATCAACAGACTAACGGAGGTGTGCAATGATACCGAAAATGCCACATTCCCATAGGAAGGACTTAAAATCCCTTGTACAGTCCCGCTTAAAATCTCTCGTGTCTGGGAGTGTACTCAATACAAGACTATTTGCAGCCATAGAGTTCTCCTCTATAGAGTTGCTTAGTCACGCCTATAAGTTCCCACATGTGGTTTTGACACTAATTCAGGAACCTTACCTTTTTGGTTTGCTTATCAAAAAATAATGTGGCACTGATGTGGCATTCTTTATCTCAAGTCTGAGAATCTCTCATTTTATAGAGCGTTGATTTTGCTTAAGAAATCTCATGGTGCCACCTAAGGAGAACCCTAAAGAAACCTCTAAAGAAACCACCTTAAAAACTATCTATTGATACAACTAAACAAGACATCTATAGACCCCTGTAGACCTCCTAACAACTACCCAAGGAATCCTATGACTACACACGAAAATGAAGCCCTGATCGACGTTCAACTGCGTCTCGAAAATGAGATGACGATGACGGGGATGAAAAGGTACATGAAGCAAGTGACTGACTCAAAAATTAAGGGCACAGAGGACTCGCTGGTAGCAGCCCAAACGCTCATGCAACACCACACCAGTAAGCTTGAGTCGGCAATCGGTGACTGGCTCACAGGAGCCTCACAGGGCGCTCCGGGCAACCGCAACATAGCCTACAGCTACGTGAAAGATTTAGACCTCAGCATGGTGGCTTACGTGACTCTCAAGAAGCTCTTAAGCCGCGTCTCACAGCCCGTAATGTTGCAAAATGCAGCACAACAACTTGGAACTGCAATTGAAGATGAGGTCAAACTTTCAAAGGTCCGTGCTGATGAGCGAAAGACATACGAGAGCATTGTTCGTGGCACAAAGAAGCGAATTAGTCAACATTACAAAAAGGTATATGCAATGCGCCGGGCCAACGAGGCTGTGGAACTGGATCAGTGGTCGGAAATAGATCGTCTACATCTCGGCATGAAACTTATCAGTTTGGCAATGGACACTTTGGGCTGGTTCACACTTGAAACCCGCAGTGTGGGGAGTAAGTCAACAAAGAAATATCTGGTAGCCAATCCACTTCTTGTTGAGGAGATGGAAGCTAATCATCACATCACATCAATGCTCCGACCGACATACGAACCGATGGTTGTGCAGCCACGCGATTGGACAACTCCACACGATGGTGGTTATCTCTCATCTAATATCCGTCCAGTTAAACTTGTCAAGATCTCATCACGGGGATATTACGAGGAATTGGAAACAACAGATATGCCAGTTGTATATGCAGCAGTTAATGCACTACAACGAACTGCTTGGCAAGTCAATACCAAGGTACTGGATGTATTAACACAGATGTGGGAACTCGGCCACGATCACGCTGGATTACCTTCACGCTTACCACCACCATTTCCAGTTAAGCCTTGGGATATAGAGACTAATGAAGAGGCACGGAAAGACTGGAAGAACAAAACAGCAAAGGCACACCAGAATGTTGTAATGGGCCGCAGTAAACGCACAAGTGTTGCACAATGTATAAATGTGGCAACTCGATATAATTCTTACTCCAAGATATTCATGCCAATTTCATTGGATTTCAGAGGTAGGTTATATTCAATTCCATCGTTTAATGCACAGGGTCCAGATTATATGAAGGCCCTCCTAAGATTCTCAATTGGCAAACCACTTGGTGCTAACGGTGCCCAGTGGCTGGCTATGCATGGAGCCAACGTGGCTGGCAACGACAAGGTGTCACTCGAGGCACGGGTGCAGTGGGTGCTGGACAACGAGGAGGCCATCCTAGCCTGTGCTGCGGACCCCCTTGCAAACCAAGGATGGGCCACTGAGATCGCGGGGCAGGTAATTGATAAGCATTGGCAATTCCTGGCCTTTTGTTTTGAATGGGCAGGCTACCGTGAATTCGGTGAGTCATATGTAAGTAAGATTGCAATAGCCTTAGATGGCTCATGTAGCGGATTACAACATTTCAGTGCATTACTTCGAGATGACAAAGGTGGGGCAGCAGTTAACTTAATTCCCTCCGACATTCCTCAAGATGTATATGGCTTAGTTGCGGAGAAAGTAAACGCTTCTATCAAAGCTATAGTTGCGTCTGAACAATCCCATATCCGGGATGATAGGGCCGATTTGGCTCGTCAGTGGTTGGATTTTGGGGTGGATAGGAAGGTCACTAAACGGGCCGTGATGACTCTGAGCTATGGGTCAACTCAGTATGGATTTAAGGACCAACTACTCGATGATGTGATTTCTCCTGCGTTCGCAAAGGCAGATGCAGCGAAGCAGCGCGGGGAAACGCAAGGCACTGAACTGCCGTTCACAAATGATGGATACAGGGCAGCAGTCTTCATGGCCGGTGAGATTTGGAATGCAGTTACTCAGACATTGGTGAAGTCTGTCGAAGCTATGGCGTGGCTACAGCAAGCTGCCACTGCTGTGACCTCTGAAGGTCTCCCAGTTCGATGGACCAGCCCCGTTGGTTTCCCCGTGATGCAAGCGTATTGGAACACTGAGGAGCGCCGAGTCAAGACAGCGCTTCAGGGAACTGTCATCAAGCTCACAATGGGTGAACGCACTGACAGGCTAGACACACGCCATCAACGCAACGGGATCAGCCCCAACGTTGTCCACAGTTTAGATGCGGCCCATATGATGCTGACCACCGTGCGAGCAGAGCAGGAAAACATCAAGAGCTTCGCTATGGTGCATGACAGTTTTGGGACCACCGCAGCGGAGACTGAAGACCTCTTCAGAATCGTGCGGGAATCTTTCGTGGAGATGTACGAGGACACAGATGTGTTGCTAAATTTCCGAGAGGAGATCATGCGCCAGTTAAGCCCCAAGGCGAGAGAGACACTGCCTGATCTGCCGGAGCCGGGAACCTTGGATCTCAGCGGGGTCCTCGACTCAAAGTTTTGTTTCGCCTGAACACTCTCAGATGTGAGACTGTATCTCAAAAAGGAGAAAGTCTCACTATTTGTAAGTCATTGATTCTATTAAATAAATCCCACGGTGCCACCTAAGGAAATCCCACACCGCTTTCAAGCAACCGCATCCACACCTCGGCACCACTAACACCAGCCGAACAACAACCTAAACGAGAACCTTATGAACAACCAACTGAACTCCCTTGCCTCTCCTGCCGAAATCACCATGACCTCCATTGAGATGGTGAAGTACCTGAATGATGAGCGCCGCAATTATTCGTATGGCTATGCCGAAGTTGTGTACGGCAACTTCATGACCCGTGTGCCCAAAGTTCTGGGCGAAACCCAAGCTTCTAAATTTTTAGAAACTAAGACTTATACCAATGGGCTGGGCCATGAGGTGCCTCGCAACATCTACAGATTCCCCAAGCGGGAAGCCTGCCTGATGGCAATGTCGTACAGCTACGAACTGCAAGCCAAGGTCTTCGACAAGATGACCGCACTGGAAGCCAAGCTGCCCAAGTTCCCAATCCCAACAACCCTAGTGGAAGCCCTCCGCTTGGCCTTGGAAAGCGCCGAGAAGTTGGAAGTCGCAATGGTTCAAGTGGAGTCCATGAAACCGGCAGTGGAGTTCGTTGAGCGTTTTACTGGAACCCCCGAGACCCAGACCTTGAGTGATGTTGCAAAGACCATTGGCATCCGCGTAAGCATTCTCACTGCCGCTCTTATTGAGGACAGAGTTGTTTTCCGTAAGGGTGGTAAAGGCACGGTCTACCCACATGCAAGTCATGTCATCAACGGTCGCTTCATCGTCAAACAATTCTGTCCAGACGGTATCAGCTACTCATACACATCGATGGCAGTGACACCAAAGGGCGCTGTTTGGCTGACTCAGCAGTACGGCAACTGATCGTTGATTCCATTAAGGAAATCCTATAGGGCCACCATAGGAGAACCCTAACCAAAAACCTCCCCTGCGAAAGCTCGGGAGGTTTTCTTTCGTCCCCCATTAACACCCACAAGTGAGATCACTACATGACTTACGAATCCTCCCTTGGCCGCGCCATAGCTCTTCTCCGTGCTGGCCTTCGCCTCCCTCCATCCCTTGCTTCTGATCTTCGCGATCAAGGCTACGACATCCCTTCGCTGCACACAGCACACCTCAATCAGAAAGCTTAATCATCATGGCAACTACATACGTCAAACGTCCCTCATTCACTTCACCTGCTGGCTCCTTCAAATTCCCATCGCTAAGTACGCCCGACTACGGAAACATCAAGTTCCCAAAGCCTGATGGTGAGTTCAAGACAGGTCTCATCGTCTCCCGTGAAGATGCCCAGCCGCTAATAGATAAGCTCATGCCCTTTTGGCAAGAGGCTCTTAACGAAGGTCAAGTCGAGTTCGACAAGCTGCCCCTCCCTACACGCAAGAAGATGGGTTCAATGAAAGAGCAGCCGTTTTACGCTGAAGAGTACGACCCTACGACCGAGCAAGAGACCGGCAATGTGATCTTCAACGTGAAGACCAAGTACGCAATTCTGGACCGCAAGACAAACGAGAAGCGTTACAACAAGATTGGCCTGTTTGACTCGAAGGGTGCGCCCCTAGCAGCAGGTACGGCCATCTACGGTGGCACTGTGGGCAAGGTAGCTTTTACTGCTAACCCTTACTTCGTAGCAGGCCAAGGTATGGCTGGAATCTCACTGCGCTTGAGTGCTGTTCAGGTCATCGATCTGGTAGGCCCAGGCTCACGCACCGCTGCCCAACATGGCTTTGGTAAAGAGGATGGTTATGAGACTTCTGAGGACGATGCTGAGACACCGTTCGCTGAATCGAAATCAACCGCGACTGCCGATGAAGCCGCAGATTTCTAAGTACACGATCAAACAGAAAGATATCGGACTGAAGCATGGCTTTCGGTCTGGCTTGGAAGAGACCCTCGCTGCACAACTACAAGCGGCAGGGGTCTCATACACCTACGAGTCTTTCAAGATCCCCTTCGTTGAACCTGCACACAAGAGGAACTACACACCTGACTTTCAACTTCCCAATGGGATTGTTATTGAAACGAAGGGCCGGTTCCTCACAGCAGACCGCCAGAAACACCTGATGGTCCGTGCCCAGCATCCCGAGTACGACATCCGATTTGTCTTCTCATCATCACGAACAAAGATCTCAAAGAGATCACCCACCAGCTACGCAGATTGGTGCATCAAGAACAACTTCTTGTATGCAGATAAGACTGCGCCTGTAGCTTGGTTGAAAGAAATTAAATGACAAAAATTATTGAACGTATCCGCAAGGACCAAAAGTGACTCCGGGTTTAACCGCTAGAAAGCAAACCGATTACATCGTTGTCCATTGCTCTGCCTCCAAGCCTTCAGACGATACAGATGCTGCAACGATTGATCGCTGGCACCGGCAACGTGGCTTCACCATGATCGGCTACCACCATGTCATCAAGACTGATGGAACTGTCGAGACTGGCCGCGATGAGGAAGCCGTGGGCGCTCACGTAGTGGGCTTCAACAGTGTCTCCGTTGGGGTCTGCATGGTGGGTGGCGTGACTGCCAATGGCCCATCAGGCAAGCCGGTGAACAACTTCACAGGTGCCCAGTTTGCTTCACTCACAAAGCTCCTTAAGGAACTCAAAGTGAAGTACCCCTCGGCAACCATTCAGGGTCACCGAGACTTCCCAAATGTAGCTAAGGCTTGCCCTTGCTTCGATGTAATCCCTTGGGCTGCTAAGGCTCTCACCTGATATGACAAACAAAGAACCCTCGCACTTCATCGTGCATATCCCCTGTGGTGCTTGTGGTTCTTCTGACGCTAACAGTTTGTTCAGCGACAACCATCAGCACTGCTTCGCTTGTGAGGCCCATGTCCACGGTGATGGGGAAGCACCCACTCAATACAACACCAAAAGGAAATCAATGGGCCTAGTCACTGGCGAATACCAAGACCTCGTCAAACGGGGCATCAAGGAGGAGACCTGTCGCTTCTTTGGATACCAAGTAGGGATGGCCCGTAAGAAGGGTGATCCTGAAGATTCTCATGCACACATTGCGCCTTACTACAACGCTAGTGGTGAGATGGTTGCCCAGAAGATTCGCTTTGCTGACAAGAACTTCTCAATCTTCGGAGACCTTAAGGAATCCACTGGCTTCTTTGGCTCACGCCATTGGGGTGGTGGCCGAAAGATCGTCATCACTGAGGGTGAGATTGATTGCATGAGCGTATCTCAAATGCAGTCCAACAAGTGGCCAGTCATCTCAGTACCCAACGGTGCCCAAGGTGCAGCCAAGGCTATCAAACAAAACCTCTCGTTCTTCGATGCCTATGAAGAGGTGATTTTGATGTTCGACATGGACGATCCTGGCACCAAGGCAGCACAGGAATGTGCCGTGTTGTTCTCACCGGGTAAATGCAAGATCGCCACCCTCTCCATGAATGACCCTAACGAGTTACTCATGGCAGGCAAGGGAGATCAGATTGTCAGCGCCATCTGGCAGGCCAAAGCTTTCCGACCTGATGGTCTGGTAGGCGTGTCTGACTTGATGGAAGAGTTGAACAAAGACATTGAGCAGGGCCTTCCTTGGTTCCTGCCTTCACTAACGAAACTAACTTTAGGTAGACGCTATGGCGAAATATATGGACTTGGAGCGGGTACAGGCATTGGTAAGACCGATGTCTTCACACAGCAAATTGCCTTTGATATCGAGACATTACAAGAGAGAGTTGGCCTTGTTTTCCTTGAGCAACAGCCGACAGAGACTGTCACTCGAGTGGCTGGAAAGCTTGCTGGGAAACGCTTTCATGTTCCCGATGGGTCTTGGACGAAAGAAGAGCGCAACGATTGGGTCTTAAAGCTTGACGGCAAGGTAACCCTCTACGACAACTTCGGTGAGACCGAGTGGTCCGTGGTGGTCTCGAAGATTCGCTACATGGCAGTCTCCGAGGGCATCAGGATCTTCTACGTAGATCACCTGACTGCGATGGCAGACACCGCAGATGAGCGTGGGAGTCTCGAGCAGATCATGAAGGAGATGGCATCACTTGCGAAAGCACTGAAGGTCATCATCCACTTCATCTCTCACCTCGCTACCCCAGACGGCAAGAGCCACGAAGAGGGTGGGCATGTATCCATCCGTCACTTCAAAGGCTCACGAGCGATTGGCTTCTGGTCTCACTTCATGTTTGGCCTCGAAAGAAATCAACAGGCTGAAGACGAACGTGAACGCCAGACAACCACCTTGCGAGTTCTTAAGGACCGCTACACAGGTCAATCGACTGGTGAATTGCTCTACCTCGGCTACGACAAGAACACTGGACTCCTGTTTGAAACAGAGGCACCAGAAGAACAGACACCTTTCTCCAACACATCAACGGATTTCTAAATGAACACTCAATCTCTGACACCTCAGGCTGCAATCGTTCTCGCACACATGGAACACGCTGGTTCAATCACCCAACGTGAAGCCATGCTAGACCACTCGATTCAATCCCTGACTCGCCGCATCACCGAATTAAACGTGAAGGGATTCCGAGTTAATCGGGAAGACAAGAAGCACCCGCTGACAGGCCAACGGTACGCGAGGTACTCACTGGCATGAGCGTAAAACTCCTTTGGTCTACCCCTGATACCGACAAGCAGGTTGCCTTCATGGCTCGTGTGTCCAACCCTAACAACCAGAGTAACGAGGCCATCAGTGGTCTCCTTAACTTCTGCATGAGGGAAGGCCATGTGAGTCCCTTTGAGATGGCAAGCGTGTGCCTTGAGATCAACACCACCCGAGACATCGGTCGGCAGATCTTGAGACACCGCTCGTTCTCCTTCCAAGAGTTCTCCCAACGCTATGCAAGCACGGATGTTCTGCCACTAGCAGAGCTTCGTGAGTGCCGCATTCAGGACAAGGTCAACCGCCAGAACTCACTAACTAATACGGAGGAAATGCTTGGATTCTGGTGGGCAGAAGCACAGGAGCAGGTTGAAGAACTAACCAGTGGCCTGTACCACACCGCATTGACCAAGGGGATTGCTAAAGAGCAAGCCCGTGCCCTCCTGCCTGAAGGCTTAACAACCTCACGGCTTTACATGAACGGAACTCTCCGCTCGTGGATTCACTACCTCAAGTCAAGGCTTGACCCCTCAACCCAAAAAGAACACCGCTTCATTGCTCAAGAGGCCCTCATGGTTATCCGTGAAGTGGCCCCGATAACGATGGAGGCGTTCTTTCCGAAAGAAAAAGAATGAATAGTCCAAGCCTCCGCGCTCAAGTAATTACCCGACGAACCTATAACCGACCACTCCCCGAGGGTGGCTTTGAATCCTGGGAGCAGACTGTTGACCGCGTCATTGGTCACCAAGGTTGGCTGTGGGAACGCGCCCTTAATGAGAAATCAACAACATATGAGATGCACAACGAACTCTCCGAGCTTCGTCAACTCATGCTGGACCGAAAAGTCCTGACCTCTGGCCGCACCTTGTGGCTGGGCGGTACTGATGTAGCCAAGAAACGCGAAGCCTCTCAGTTCAATTGCTCATTCACCAACGTAGAGACAGTGATGGATTGTGTTGATGTCCTGTGGCTTCTGCTGCAAGGCTGTGGTGTAGGATTCAGGCCCATTGTTGGCCAGTTGACAGGCTTTGAAAAGCCAATGCAGGATCTTGAGATCATCCGCAGCACCCGTACTGAAAAGGGTGGCAACGAAAACAACGTGGAGACCTTCAGTGATGGAGTCTGGACAATCAAAGTTGGGGACTCCGCTGAATCGTGGGCCAAGTCCATCGGTAAGTTGGTCGCCCATAAGTTTTCAGCCAATAAACTTGTACTCGATTTCTCCGAGATCAGACCGGCTGGCGACAGGCTTGCTGGCTACGGCTGGATCTCCTCAGGTGATGCCTCACTTGCCACCGCTTACCAAGCCATCTTCGACATCCTGAACCGCCGTGCTGGCTCTCTCTTGAACCGCATGGATATCTTGGATGTGGTCAATTGGATGGGCACAGTGTTGTCGAGTAGACGCTCTGCTGAGATCGCCTTGTTTGAATATGGTGAGGATGAGTGGCAAGAGTTTGCTGTGGCGAAGGATCAGTTCTGGGTCAAGAACCCACAACGGGCACAGTCCAACAACTCACTGCTGTTTAAACACAAGCCAACTATCCCAGAACTGGCAGGGATCTTCAAGCTGATGGTGGACTCCGGTGGTAGCGAACCGGGATTCATCAACGGTCAAGCGGCAATCAAACGTGCCCCTTGGATGAAGGGTGTGAACCCTTGTGCCGAGATCCTTCTGGGCAACAAGAGCTTCTGCAACCTGACTGAGGTGGACTTACATAAGTTCCACGGTGACTCCGCTGGTTTGCGCCGTGCCATTCATTTGGCCGCTCGTGCTAACTATAGGCAGACCTGTGTGAACTTGCGTGATGGCATCTTGCAAGAAGCATGGCACCTGAACAACTCCTTCCTGCGCCTCTGTGGTGTGGGCCTCACCGGAATAGCCACCCGACCAGACCTGAAAGCCTATGACTATGTGGAATTGGAACGTACTGCAACCGCTGCTGCATATGGAATGGCTGATGAACTGGGAACGCCTCGTCCAAAAAATGTTACGACTGTTAAGCCTTCTGGAACGCTCTCGAAAATCATGGATACAACCGAAGGGGTTCATAAGCCTCTTGGCAAATACGTACTCAATAACGTTGTGTTCAGTAAGTTTGATCTTATTGTTCCTAGTCTTCGCGCCGCTGGTTATCGTGTGTTTGATCATCCTTTTGACAAAGAGTCTGTACTCGCTACTTTTCCCGTGGCGTGGGAGACCGTCCATTTTGAAAAGGTTGACGGAGTGGAAGTAAACATTGAGTCAGCCATCGACCAGCTTGAACGCTACAAGATGCTGATGGAAACATGGTGCCAACAGAACGTCAGTGCCACGATCTCTTATGACCCTTCAGAGGTTCCAGCGATTGTCGATTGGCTGCATCTGAACTGGGACAACTATGTTGGTGTGTCCTTCCTGTTCCGTAACGATCCCACTAAGACTGCCGCAGATTTGGGCTACCTATACCTCCCACAAGAGGTGGTGACCAAGGCCGTCTTCGATGAGTACACAGCCCGCATCGTCCCCTTTGAACTTGATGAGACAACCGTCTCGGATGTTCTTGAGGATGACTGCACCACTGGTGCCTGTCCCATTCGATAACTAACAACTGAGCTTGCACTCAGCTTCAGGTAGGACCGCCACTACCAACGGATAGCCGCGCCTTACTGGTGGCCCATCAGGTGCAAAGCCTGTTCATTCAAAACACACTTAAAGGAAATCAAATGACTGATGTCAAACGACTCGTATGGGATTTAGAAACAGACGGGCTGTTAGACACAGTGACCAAGGTCCACTGCTTGGTAATCCGCAATGCAGACACAGGGGAAGCATCCCGCTGGTCTGATGAGCCTGCCGAACGCCGAGATGGAACCGTCCTTCAGGGACTCCAAGAGTTATTCAACTGCCACAACAAGCAAGGCTTCCACATCGGAGGCCATAACGTCATCAACTATGACCATGCGGTTGTTGATAAGTTGTATCCGGGCATGTTCACCTTCACCAAGGAACGAGTCTTCGACACCCTAGTGATGGCCCGTCTGATCTGGAGCCACATCAAGGAGATCGATGCTGGTCTCATGAAGAAGGGCAAGCTCCCGGGTGGCCTCTTTGGTCGCCACTCGCTTGAAGCTTGGGGTGTTCGCTTGGGTCTCCTGAAAGGGGACTTTGGTGCCAAGGGTAAGGAAGAGGAGACCGATGTCTGGGCAGTGTTCACGCAGGAGATGCTGGACTACTGTGACAGGGACACAGAGGTGACCGTGAAGCTACTGGAGACCTGCCTCAAGAAAGAATACAGCCAACAGGCCATCGATCTTGAACACCAGATCCAGTGGGTGATGAGCCAGATGATGCGTAACGGTTTCTGCTTTAACGAGCAAGCCGCTGCCGAACTTCTGGTCAAGCTGATCGTGCATAGGGACAGCCTTGAGGTGGTCTTGAAAGAGACCTTTGAGAACTGGGAAGTGAAGCTCCCGGACTTCATACCCAAGCGTCCTAACAAGACCCTTGGCTACCTCACTGGGGTTCCTGTGCCTCGCGTGAAAGTCATCGTCTTCAACCCACGATCACGGCAACACATTGCCAACAGACTCACCGCCCTGTATGGGTGGCAGCCTGAGGAGTTCACACCTAGCGGTGAACCAAAGGTTGACGAGGAGGTGATGAAGGATCTCCCGTATCCCGAGGCACCACTTCTTACCGAATATCTCGCCGTAGCAAAACTCCTCGGACAACTGTCTGAGGGCAATAACGCATGGCTCAAATTAGTCACTAAAGGAAAACTTCATGGATCGATCAATCCCAATGGCGCAGTTACTGGCCGAGCTACACACTCTCGCCCAAACATTTCACAAGTACCCGCAGGGGACAAGCCCTACGGAGCGGAGTGCCGTTCTCTCTTTGGAATCCCCGCTGGGTGGGATGCGCTCGTGGGAGCAGATGCCTCTGGACTTGAGCTTAGATGTCTCGCTCACTACATGGCCCGATGGGACAGTGGGGCCTACGGAGAAGCTCTCCTAAACGGGGACATTCACTCAGTCAATCAAAAGGCTGCTGGCCTCCCAACCCGAGCCAATGCAAAGACGTTCATATACGGATTTCTTTACGGTGCGGGTGATGCAAAGATCGGGAAAATCGTAGGTGGTGATGCCGCTCAAGGCAAGAAGCTCAAGACAAAGTTCCTCAAAGGACTCCCTGCTCTCAAGTACCTCAAGGAAGCCGTCCAACTCAAAGCCAAACAGGACGGAAACCTGCGTGGTCTTGATGGTCGAAGCATCCACATTCGATCCTCTCACGCTGCCCTCAACACACTCCTGCAATCCGCTGGGGCACTCACCTGCAAGCAGTGGGTTGTCCTTGTAGATCGTGAGCTACAGGCCGCTGGTCTTAGGCCAGGTTGGGGTGGTGACTATGCACTTTGTGCGTGGTCTCACGATGAGATCCAAGTAGCCTGCCGCACCCCTGAAGTAACAGCCATTGTCAAACGCATTGCTGTTGAACAGGTGGCCGTGGCTGGGGACATATTCAATTTCAGATGCCGTCTTGACGGTGAAGCAAAACAAGGAACGACATGGTCACAGACACATTAATAGAAGTAATGCTGGAGGTCTTCATCGCCCCGAAGGCACTCCAATCGAACTACGTAAGGGAACACTCTTATGAGATGGCACGGCTGGCCTGCATAGGGCTGATCTCTACAAGCTACCCACTGCCATCCGGCGAGTTGGCCTATGGGTATCACTGGCGGTTGACTCATAAGGGTCTCCGTCTGTTAACCGCAGCGGGTGGTATATGACCACAGCACTAATCGACGCTGACGTTCTTGCCTACCAAGCAGCAGCCGCAGGGGAGAAACCTACGAACTGGGGAGATGGTCTTTGGACTCTCCATAGTTACGAGGATGAGGTCCTTGAGGTGTTCGAGGGAAAGCTGCGGGGTCTCTTGGAGAAGCTTGAAACCGACAAGTACATCCTCGCCTTTACTGCACCCAACAACTTCCGCTACTCCGTGCTGCCTTCCTACAAAGGCAACCGCGTGGACAAGCGTAAGCCCCTGCTTTTGGGTTGGATCAAGGAGCAGGCAATGGCAACCCATGAGTCCTTCCTTCGGGATGACCTTGAGGGTGATGACTGTCTCGGCATCCTATCCACTTGTGGCCGGTACACGGACCCTGTCATCTGCTCCATCGACAAGGACTTCAAGACCATCCCCGGTAAGTACTACGACTTTGGTAAGGATGTTCTTCATGACATCTCTGAGGCCGAAGCGGATTGGTGGCACATGTACCAGACCCTCGTTGGAGATGCGACTGATGGCTACAAGGGTTGTCCCGGTGCTGGCCCTGTTGCTGCCAAGAAGATTCTCGAACAAGAAGGAGACATGTGGACGAACGTAGTTGCCGCATTTACGAAAGCCAAGCTTGGCCCCGAGGAAGCATTAGTTCAGGCCCGAGTGGCTCGGATCTGCCGCGCCTCGGATTATTCATTCAAGACAAAGAAAGTAATTTTATGGAACCCTCTTACAAAGTAGGCCAGATGGTCAGGGTCCTTCACACAGACTACCACTCTGAAATTCCAGTAGGGACCCGTACCTCCATTGTTGGTATTCAGGTTGATTCAAGGGGTGTATATCTCTCCTGTGTGGGATATACCGATGGCCTGTTCTTCGGCTTCGAGGAGATCGAGCCAGCGCTTCCCGACTATGGGGTCCCAACTGGTGGTGTCCCCCGCAGAGTTACAGCAGTTCCTAGTGGGTTTGAGAGTCCAAAGGATTTTCTCGCTGACATGCTTACAGGCACCAAACCCCTAGGCACCAAGTTCGACTCACTGAAACCTCGCTGGTCATTGGTCCCTAAAGGGGTCATTGCACAGGTGGTTGATGTGCTGACCTTTGGTGCAGCCAAGTACTCCGCAGATAACTGGATGTATGTAGCACCTGACAAGTACTACAACGCACTCAACAGACACATCGATGCATGGCGCAATGGAGAGAAGCTGGATCAAGAGACCGGCAAACACCACCTTGCCCATGCCTTGTGCTGCCTCATGTTCATGCTCTGGCATGACGATAACAAACCAACCGCGAAGGAATTTAATGGTCCAAATATCTGAAGAAGCCTATTCGTTCATCTCTGAAGAAGTCCTTAAAGTCCACGCATTGTGTGATCGCGCACAGGTTCCACGGCACATCGATGGGGAACTCCTATCGATGTCCCAACGTGTGACTATTTTGGAGGGTGTACAGAGGGAACTAACTGCCCGACTGGGCGTAAAACACCCTATCAATATCCATTGAAAAGTCATGGTGCCACCTTAGGAGAACCTATATGGGATCTTATGTAAGCAAGGAGCTGCTGGATGAACTCCAGAAGCTATTCCCCAACCGATTACCTACCGTGCATATACCGCCGGAGAGCATTGGGTTGCTCATGGGACAGCAGAGGGTTATCGCCTATCTGCAAAACCAATACCGGGTTCAGAACCCTCTAACCCCCAATAAATAAAAGGAACAGATATGTGCGGATCATCCCCCCCAGCCCCCAAGGCACCACCTCCGTTACCAACGCAGGCTCCGCTACCACCTCCCGCCGTTCTTTCAACAGCCGATGAGGTTAGCGCAACCGAGAAATCCCTGACCCAGAACCGTGGCCGTCGAACTCTTCGCATCGATAAGACGCAGGTAGCTACAGGCTCTACAGGCTCCGGCCTGAACATCCCAACTTAAGGACATCATGGCAGACACAAAGCCCGAACAAGGATCAGCAGGGGCTTTGTACAAGACCCTTGAACAGGATCGTATGCCCTTCCTGTTGAGGGCTATTGAAGCCTCCAACCTGACAATCCCAACCCTCGTACCTCCCCTAGGTCACGACCG
>TARA_R110000823_G_scaffold94751_1_pt1 | contig 16959 bp, 24 predicted proteins | sample TARA_R110000823 | Tara Oceans TARA_R110000823 (sample SAMEA4397722) | marine metagenome | biome: Polar Biome; feature: [DCM] deep chlorophyll maximum layer (ENVO:01000326); material: water (ENVO:00002006), including particulate matter (ENVO:01000060) such as... | depth 20 m | reverse complement strand
TAATTTTTCTAAAATTGTCATAATTTAATCTGTTTTTAATAATTCATTTTTAACTATATCCTTGTAAAGTGTTGGGCAATCTTTATCTGTTAGTTCAAAGATGTACGTTTCATACGTAGCTAACTTTGTTTCTAATTCAAATACTTTCTTCTGTAATGCTGTAATCTGAGCATTTTTAAAATCTAATAAATCTTTCATTTTGTTTTGTTTTTAATTATTGTTAATGCAAATCTAATACTAATTTATTTAATACACAAATTTTATTTGTTAATTACATCATAAAATTTATCGTAATCATAACCTTCGTCTATAAATGACTCTCTAATATGTTTTGATGTTACTTGACTCCCTTTTGCAAATCCTAATGCAAAACCTAATATTCCAAATCCTATTGATAATATAAATATTTCTACGTTCATAATTATTTGTTTTTAGCTTTTAATATAATGTTCCCAGTTAGGGTCTGTGTCATCTATGTTGTTATAACCTGTTTTATCCTTTAAGTCCTCGCTATTGCTAAACTTCAATGCTTCTTTTTTAATTATTTTCCAATCTGTATAGAAATGTGCTTCTTTACCAACTATAACCCCAAAATCACAGTCTAACAGTTCGTTATCGCTTTCAGAACAACTTGTATAATTAATAGCTTCTTTATTATTTTTTAATAAGTCTTTTATTTTTCTTTGTAACTCATTAATGTATAATTGTGCTTTGTACGGTAATTCGTGTATTTCTTCTGTTGTCATAATTGTTTGTTTTTACTATCGTTAATTATTGTTTTTGCATCTAATGATGGTATTTATAATCATATTGTTACATTTAAATTTAAATAGTTTCTTGTACCTCTTTCTGGTATCTTTACTTGATAGTTGATTGATATATCAGTTAAGTTGTTATCTTCCTTTAAATGATACTCTATTTGCTTTTTTAACTTATCCCAAGCTTCTGTACTTATAACATCTATTTGCTTTATTGATTCTTGTAATCTATTTGTATTTGATTGTGTAGATAGTAAGTGTTCTGTTTCTTCCATAATATTGTTTTATTGTTCTATGCAAATCTACAAATAATTATTTAAAGTAAATGTTAAGGAAATGTTAAAATAAAAAAAGAGGCATCATTTAAGACACCTCTCTAATCAAAAACAAAAAAACATAATAAAAAAACTAAAAACAAATAAACTCAGGTTCTTTTAAGTAATTGTCTGTATCGAAATATATCCATTCATTAGAAATTTTAATTCTTTCTATTCCATATTGAATAAGACCTCTTACTAACTTTAACCTTTTAATTCTATTAATACACTTAAACTTTATAGACTTACCAACCCTATGACCACTATTCTCTGGTATTGCAACTCTATCTCCATAAGTTTTACTTACATATCCTTGTAATATAAAACCAGATAATCTTTCTTTTCTAAATACCTCATCTAATATAAAGACAGGTTCACTCTCCATAAAATACTTACCACTACCTAACTTATCAGGACTATCAAACATACTCCATTTAAGTACAGATAAACCTTCTTCGTCCATCTCTTTAGTATAAGTATCTGTATATTCTACTTTATGTAAAGAGAAGCTTTCCTTCTTACGTTTATGTATTTTCCTAAGAGGCATATGTAAAGATAATTAAAATATCACTTATAAAAGACTTTTTGTTTATAAGTTTATATTTTTTTTATTGAATAGGGTTCATATATCTTATATTTATTATTATAATATTTTACTATTATTTTTTAATATAATATAATATTAATTATTTTTTTTTATAACTATTTTTATAATAGTGAAGTATTAATAAATTACAAAGTTATATATTTTTATGTGAATAAAAAAACTATTTGTAAATTATTTTATATATTTTCCAATTAATTTTCTTGCAAAACTCCTAAACCCAAGTACATCAATGATTATAGCAGCTAAAACATATTTATACCAATCTGGTAAACAATCAAGATTCTCATAAGAAATTCTTACATCTTCTGCTAAATGAGTAAAGTTAGATTCTTTGTAAGCTATAATAAAAGGTGAAACAGTAGCTATAACTACTGGTATTAAAAACAAGTAAGTAACAACCTCATCTTTTAATGAATGTTTTTTATCCTGTGCTGTAATTAAATCAATTTGATTATCTGAGTCTGTATTAGATAAGATTCTATCAACTTGAGCCTTTGTTTGAGCCTCTAATATAGAATGTTGTTGTTGTGCTTTTAAACGCTTTAATTCAGCTTTATTGTTTAAAGCATCTTTTCCTATTCCTAAAAGGTCTCCTATTATCTTAAATATATTCATACTATTCCCATCTTATTTGTAATTGTCCAAAGAACAAAAATATATTAACTTCTGAATATTGGAACTGTTCATCAGGTTTATGATATTGCCATCCAATAATCATTGCATCTGGCACTAATAAAATTAAATTTATTTCCATAATTCACCCTCGTTTAAAATACAAAGGCAATACACACCCTTGTTGTAAAATTAAATTTATTTTTATATTTTTAATATAACCAAGTAACGTTTTGAGATTTATCTAAATCTGAATCAACGTGAATAAATGTATCAGATATACCTATTCTATTAAAACCTACTGCTCTTAAAGCATCTAAAATTAAACCTCTTGTTCTGCTATCCTTTGCAGATATATCTACTGCTAATCCTTTAATATGACTTGATGTAGGGTTTTTAATGGATAAAGAATGTTCTGGACTTCTGTAAGCTGAATTTATTATAAAAGGTATATTAGCATACTCCCTTGCTTCATCTAATTTAGCAAGGAAATCTACATCCATATTATCTTCTATTTTTTTAAAGTACTTACTCATTCTTTTTCTGATAGCTTAATAATCTTCATAACAGTATAAACAATAGTAACTGTTAATAATGTTAATTTTAACCACATTTCAATATTTGTAAAACTTACTGAAAATGCAGCAAAGTTCATAAATCCCATTTTTAAATCATTCATATCCATAACAACAAGTTTTTAGAATTTCAAGTCTTTGTATTTAAGACCTAAAAATCCGTGTATCCCTTCGTTTTCAATATCAACCTCATAAGACTTCCAACCGTAAGGATGGTCTACTAAACCATCTTCATCAGCTTCTAAATCTCTCCATAGTACATCAACTAAATAACCTTCTCCGAATACTGTTTCAGATATCACTTCTTCTTCATCATATACTGCTTCTTCTAAAACCTCATAACCAAGTTTTGTAACAGTATGTTTATGTGTTGGATAGTTGTTACCATTTTCATCTTGTTCTATCCCTAAACCCTCTATTTTAGATTCTGCTTGTTCTTTTGAATTGAATCTGTATTTACCTATATTTAATCCCATAATTATATTGTTGTTAATGTATTTATTTCAGTTTGTGTCTTAAAATCGTTATAAACTCTTAAATCTAATATTTTTATTGGACTTAAACCTCCAACACTATGTGATACTTCTGTTATTGTTGGTAAATTTCCAGTTGGAGCAACTGTATTTATTGTACTTCCATTGTGTGAAAATCTTAAAGATGTTCCACTATATGAAAATGAAATAGTATTTATACTACCTGCATTTAATGATAATGCACCATCAACCATACCACTTGGAGTCAAACCACTTCCATACACATCGTAATTATTAGTTTGAAAACCCTCTAAAGCTATTTCATCAGTCCCATCAGAAAACCTTAATAATTCATAAAAATCAGTAGAGAATCCCATAGGGATAAATTTTAAAACTACTGTATTAGTATTCGCAACTGTTGGTTGTGATGAAAAATCATTACTAAAACTTTCTGCACTTCTTGATTGTGTTTGAGTTGTTGTTGGAATATATGATGTTAAAATTGAATTTTCTTCCAATTGCGCACCAAATACATTAACTCCACTTACACCATCTCCTACATCATCTGTATAATCATTGTTTTTAAAAGTCCATACATAAGATATTAGTGAAGTTAATGTCGTACTTGTAAAGGAAATAGAAATTCTCCACCAATTACTTCCATAATCTTTTATAGAATGACTAACGTTTGTAAAACCAGTAACATCTTCTCTTAATAAAGAACCATCATTTAAATTAAAATAATAAGCTGCTAAATTAGCTGAAGACGCTCCAAGTCTTACTTGAACGTTATGAAGTTCATCTTTTTTTGCAAAAATAGAATAGGTATAAGATGTGTTTGCTGATATAGTAAAGCCTCTTCTTAAACCAGCACCAGTAGCAGACGCATCAACACCATTATTAATAACTAATTTAGATGCATTAGTCGTTCCATCTGGACTTAATATACCTCCAGTTACTACTGATAATTGTTTTTGCCAAACAGATTGGCTAAAATCTTGACTATAAGTTGCTAAATTTAGACTTGTAGGTTCTATCAATAGACTTGGACAACTCCCATCAGAATAATCTAATCTTGGTATATCTGTTGCTACTTGTTCTATTAAACCACTTTTATTTACTCTTGTTGCAGTATCATTTCTGTTAAAAGTAAAATCTCCATCTCCATTTGTAGGGAGTACGGAATAAACCTTTTCAGCCTTATAACCACTTGGTATCATTGTTAAAGTAGGTGTTGCCATAATTTATTATATTATTTATTATTTTATTAAATATTATCTGGGTTAATACCATTTTCTAACAATACCTCTAACCATTCAGCCTCATTAGTGAAGTAATCTACTTCATCCCAAAAAGTATATAAGCAACCTGTTGGAATTACTGAACTATAAACTTTTATATTTACTCTTTCATTATCCCAACATATAAACCAAGTTTCTTGTGAAGGATTACATAATTCTGAACTTTTCATATTTTTTAATTTGTATAAATTACTGTCCATCCTTTAGCTACTAAACTATTAACAGCTGCTAATCCAGTAGAACCTGGAGCAGAGCCTCCAGTTTGTTCAAATATTCCGTTGCTTTGACCAGCTGTATCAATACTAACTAATATATTATCTATTGATGTTTGTGATAAATTAGTACCTCTAAATGCTCTATTGTAATTATTTGCAGAGGAATTGTCAAACATATTTGCAGGGAAATTCACTAAATTAGAATTACTTTGCCAAGTTTTTTCAAAATAAGTTCCCGAAGATAAATCTAAAGCTGGAAACGTTGTAAAATTAGCACCACTAAAAGCCGTTTCAAAAGTAGTACCAGCACTTGTGTCTATCAAGGGTAAAGTAGAAATATTTGTAGATTGAAAACTTAATCTAAAATTAGTAACGTTTTCAAAATGACCTATATCCGTAGCACTTATTGTTAAATTATTACAACCTCTGAATGCAAATTGTTGAGAACTACTATTTCCTGCTAAATTTCCAAAATTAGAAATATCTAATATTTTTAATCTGTCTCCTACGTTAGCAAAATAAAACTTTGGAAACCCTCCTAATTCAGCACTAATAGTAACTGTATGTACTCCTACACCACTAGGAAAAGTTATTGTATGGTCTCCAGTTACTCCAGTAGCCGTATAACCATCATCTGTAGATATGTCGTATAAATATCCAGAGCCTGAAGTTGGTATCGTGAATTGATTATCATTACTTGTTCCTACGTTATCAGATTGAACAGTAAATACTAAATCATTTGGGTTTACATTTGGAAAAGCAAAATCATAATAAATATTTCCCCAACCAGTTGCAGTAGGACTACCCCACCAAGTACTACTGTATATTTCGTTTGCCATTTTTTTTCTTATTTATTTTATTATAGAAATCAGCTAACTTAATTATATTAACTTTTTTTGTTTTATATTTTTTCTTAATCCCCTCCATTATAAAACGAAACTTGAAAAGTTGTTAGCATCTTTATCTGGGTACATATCACTATCGTCTGTATTATTATATTCAGGATATTTATTGCTATTATCACAAATATAATCTAAGAATCTTCTTGTGTAAAATTCAGACCTATCATTAATCTTAGACATCATTCTATCTACATCACTATAATTAACTGAATCTGATTCCTCTCCTCTATGCTTAGATATACCTCCATTATCAATTTTAAACATACTAAAAGGAAAGTACTCAGATTGTGTGTACCAAATTAACATAGGTTTAATATAAGTGTCTCTAAGGAGCTTATAATCGGAATAAGTATCAGTATCTATATCTCCTGAAATTATTAAGGCTTGTAGCTTTTCATAAAGAGTTCCACCTAAGTAATTCTGTATATGAATATCTTGTGCCACCTCAATAAAATGAATTAGCTTATCAGCATCAGTACTACCACTAATTATAGACTTAGCTTTTAAATCTTGTATTGTTATGAATAATGCTTTCATAGTCCTAATATATTTCTTATTTTACTTAAAGTACTTCTATAAGCACCTTTGTCTGCTCTGTCTATCATTCTTTCACCCATCTCACTTGGGTTCTTAGGTTCTTTAAGACCTTTCTCATAAGCATCTTGAGCATTAGTTTGTTTACCACCTTTCTTCTTGTAAACTCTTAACTCCCAATAGTGATGACAGTTTTTGCCTCCTTTAAATTTTAGTAGACTGTAGTTTGCACCTTTATGACCTAACTCTTTATTTACACCTCTAAAAGACATCATATTAATATCTTCCTTTCTAAACACTACCTTTCTACCTGTTAGCAATTCCATTCTCTTACAGAAATCTCTACTATCTGGAGACTTTCTTTCTGGCATATAAGCGTATCTTATTTTATACACACTATCGTCTTCAGATGAAGGTTTATCAGAATACTTGATTTCAGCCATTTTAACGGACTCATTCTCGTCTTGGTATATCTCACTATGGATTACATCCCAATCATCGCTTAAAACCTCTCCTAAGGCTTCTAATTGATTAATCATATCATCTCCTTCATCTTCTGAGAAGTCATTATTTTCTTCAGCAGATAACTTTTCTCCTGTTTCCTCTTCTTTTCTAATCTTAGTAGATACGTTTTCTAACTCAGTAAATTCTATAGGCTGTAATGTTACAAAGTATAAATCTTGATGTATGTTATTGAATTCAAGTATCTCATTTAAACCATAAATAATACCATCTTGTAATGGTCTAATAATAACATTATCCATTAATACAGAAGCAGTTCGTAATTCTTCGGCATTGTTTCCAAAACCTGTATTATCTTTAATACCTAATAATATTGGAGATACAATTCCGTGTCCTAACATTATCTTTTCTCTTGCCTCATCAGATAAGAATTGATATTGAGCGTGAGCATCAGGTAAATGAATAGCTTCTATATCAGCCTTAGTTTCTGCTGATTCATTAAATGCTATAATTGCTTTACCACTATTAGAGCTTCCACTAAACTTCTCATTAATCTTATTTTCTATAGCTGCTTGAGTCTCAGAATTTGGAATACCATTATTGAAATTAACAAAAAGAGATGGCTGTAAACCATTTTGTATATTTGAAATGTGATAATTCGACACCTCTGATTCTAACTCAGAATATTGTAATGAAGATTGGTAATCTACAGTAGAATAGTAATAGAAACCACTTCTGTAAGGCTTAAATACATAAAGCTCGTTTAATTGTGATTTAGTACCATTACCAAATGTAGGTATTCTTTTAGGAACTTCAGAATTAGTATAATCTTTCCAAGATGGGTGATAGTAATATGCTTTTACCTTTCCTTTAGTAGCTTTCTCAGCTCTTAATGTTTCCATTGGGAAGTGAGATACTTTTAATATTCTTGTCTTAGCCTTGTTGTAAGTTAATTGCATAACACCTTGACCTAATAACTTATAGTCATTAACAAGTCTTTTAACTTGTCTTGGTCTAAGTAATTTCTTCATTCTAACATAATCTTCTGGGAATATCTCAGAATTAGTAGACTCTAAACCTCTACCATAAATCATATCAACAATACCGTTAATACATCTTCCATTTGTAGGAGAATCAAGATACCTGTCAATTAAGTTATCAAAGTAATCATTATTATTACCAAAAGAAACCCAATCTTTATTATGTACTTCCTTTATTTCAGGAACTTGATAAGAAGACATATTAACAACTCTAATACTATCCTTATAATCTTGTTTAACTGTATTCTTTTTTGTACTCATTATATTATGTATGTATTATCATCTACAGGACTATAAGTCTTGTATATTGTTCCATTACCTATTTCTTTCTTTTCAGTTATTCTTTGTTGAGCTGTTTGAGATGTTGCATATATTTTATCTCTATACCATAAACTACCATCTTTAGTAATCTCTAAATAATAAGTAGAATCTTCTTCAAGAATCGTTGGATTAAATGTAACATTTGTAAAATTTGTAATACCATTTACAGAAAGACCTACTATTGTTTCTTCTTTACCATCTCCATCTCTTCTTAGTTTCATAGAATAACCTTCGCTCTGAAACAATATTAAACAAGTAGATTCTTCATAAACCCCACTATCAGACAATACTCTTCCTTTAAAACTATTGTTAAACACAGTTCTTGGTGCAATAGTAATTGTCTTTTCTCCTGATGTTGGTTGTAATATTAACATACTATGATAACTAAAAAATAAATTTTTGTTTTATTTAATAAAAAAACCCCACCGAATGGTAGGGCTTAGTTTAAATTAATCAGAAGCTATTATACAATAGTGAATCCAGCAGCAGTAATGTTCGCAGCAGCACTATTTCCTGCAACTGCAACATTAATAAAGTTTGCAGGTGCTTTTTCCATACCTGTAAAACTTAGAGTATACCCACTCATATCAGCCATAGCTCCACCTGTTACTACAGTACCTCCTGTTACGTCAGCACCATACTCAGCTCCAGCTAAGAATACATTTCCGTTATTGTCTTCGATAAGAATGTTTGGTCTTCCGAAAGATAATATTTTAATAGTATTGTGGTCTTCTTTAGTTAATTTTTTAAGTGTCAACTCTAACACTTGCTCGAAAGCAGTAGTTCCATTCTCTCTACTTGATTGAATGTTTTCTGTATAGGTAGAGTTTCCTCTAACTTCGTATTTGTAAGCACTTGGAGTACCTTGAACAGTATCAATTACATCTGTATCTGTAGTATCGTAATCTATACTGGTTATATCTCCAAAATTTACAAAATAAACAGCATTGATTCCTCCAACACTATCTTTACAAGGTTCTGTTCTACCTAAAGTAATATCACAAGCCATAATATTTATATTTTTATTTATTAGTTATTAAAAAAGGGATAAGTAGTTAAACCTACCCCTTTTCATATTTATTATATTAGATTATAGTCCTAATCCGTAAGAAACAATATCTTCAACAACACCGTACTGTACAGAAGCTGTAAATCTCATTATTACTCTAACATTTTGGTCTCCCAAAGTATCAGCAGTATCTAAAACTTTTACAACTTGGTGGTCTGATAATAAACCAGTTCCAAAGTATAAATTGTCTTTAGTAGTAGCAACCATTGCGTTAGCAGCTAAACCATTAGCCATAAATATCTTGATACCATCAAAATATAAAACGTTAATGTCTTGGTTGTTTCCTTGTGCCATAAAACCACTTGCTCCAAGTCCGTTAGCTCCAAATCCACCTAATGCTCTTTTGTAAGCTCTAAAGATGTTTTGAGAAACATAGATGTATAAATCTTCTCTTCCATATAATGCAGAAGGAATTTGGTCTGCAACCAATCCTAATTGAGCAACTACGTTTGCAGCAGTTACTGCTTCTCCTGTAATTTTCTTTGCCCCTGTGTGAGCAGCATCAGCAACTAAAAGAGTTGTAATACCATCGTATTCTCCTTCAACAGCATCCGACCCTTCCCATATACTTAATTCATTCTTTTGAGCAACTTTCGCAGCAACATAAGAAATTAAATACTCTTCGAAAGAAGAAGGTAAGTTGTCGTGAGCAGAATATCCCATTTGTACTGCTTCCCAGTTATCACGAAATTTATCCTTACAAAGTTTCAAATTTACTTGTAAAGTCTTAGGCTCGATAATTCTTTCAGTTAATGTTAAAGTTGAAGTATCACTAAATTCACAAGTACCATCTTTTGTGATACCATCTATTTCTAATCTTTGTATAACTTCTTTAAATTTTACATTTGGTCGGATAGTTAATCCACCATTTGCAATAGTGTTAGAAGATAATAATGCTGCAGAAATAAATTTTCCTGCTGATTCCCCTGCGTAACTTGGGTTTTGAACGATTGTTGTTGCCATTTTTTTATAATTTTAATTGAATAACATACTATTGACTCTTTGTTCAATAGTCATTGGTTGATTTAGGTTTGATAATATACTTTTTTTCTTTTCGATTTCACTTTCTGGAGAGTGAGTTAATTCCTCTACCTCTTCTGATAATTCAATCTCTTGTTTGTCCTTAACAGATAGTTCTGTAGGTACTTCAATGTCGCTTACATCAGATTTATCTTCAATCAAAGCTTTTATCATAGATAATAACTCTTGTTTAACTTGAGATAATTCTTCTTGTGTAGCATAACCAACAGGTACTTGTTCAACCTCTTTTACAGGCTCTTCAGCTACCTCGTCAGCTAATTCAACTGTTTCCTCGATTACTTCTTCTACAACTTCTTCTGTAGACAATGCTACATCTTCAACTGCTTCATCAATAACCTTCTCAACTGTATCTTCAGTAGACAATACTACTTCTTCTACAACATCAATTTCCTTAGCTTCTTGCTTTTCAAGACCAACTAATTCCTTGATGTTTTTAAGAATTTCTTTGTGATTCATAATTTAACTGTTTTGTATATTAATATAACTAATCTAATCTAAAAGTGTTTTATTTTTAACACCTTAACTCTTGGTTTCTAAGTATTTACTCGTCTTCGTTTTTAGAAGTCTGACCGATGCCTTGTTTCCAATAATCAGGAGCATTGCATTTTTTTTTATTTTTATACTTATCACAATTAATAGAATAAGTATTGGTGCATTTACAGTATTTAGCTTTCATTGTCTATCTTTTTTGATTTACCAATATCTTTGTATTTCTCAGGCTTATTATGTGTCCAACCTTTTTTAGTATATTTATCGTGTTCTTCTTTATTTGTTATTTTAACTTTAGCACCAGTTTCAGGATTATACATAAAGTGAGGGTATTCTACTAAATCCTCAGACTCCATTTCTTTTTTAAGCATATCCTTTATCTTCTCTATGATATCAGTAGCTTCAATCTCTTCCACATCTTGTACTTTATCACTAAAAATACCTTCAATACTTAACCCTAAATACTTACCTTCTTTTACATCTTTCCAAACATCATCATTATCTATCTTCATAGTTACTGCCCAAGCTCCTTTAACAGCATTTAAACCATATAAAGCACTTTTATCTTGTGCAGGGTCTTCTACTATCCAAGACTCAATAACAGACACTCCACTTGTAAACTCAGAGTGTTCTAATGTTGTATTGTTGTTTTTAAGACGTTTTAAGTATAGCTCAGAGGCTTTTCTTACAGTTTCGGTAGAAAAGGTTATATTATACTCATAGTCTCCTTTACGTCTGTATATGAGCTTATTTGGAACTAATGCTAATCCAACTATAATTCTTTTCTCTTCATCAAGTGTTTTAAATTCAACTTTATGTTTACTTAATGCTACAAAATTCTCTTCTATAGCAGGAAATTCTACAAGTGAGATTGCATTTATACCTTCTTCTCCTAATTGCTCGTCTATTATTAATTCTACTATATCTAAATTCTCCATATTAAATTCGTTTATATTATGATAACTAAATTTGCTATATTTCGTTTTATTTTAAAGACCTGCTTGATTTACAATAATACCATCTAACTCCTGTTGGTCTGTTACTTCAGTAGAAACCACATAAGCTTTTAACGGCTTGTCAAATTGAGACTGAATAGCTGTTAATAGTTGGTTTTCTCGAGAACCACCTACTATGTTAAAAGAAGGTTCTGCACGTTCAGTTGCACTACCACCACCTCCTCCACCAGTATTAATTGGTGTTGCTGCTGATGATGATTGATACTTTTGTCTTGCAATAGCTGCTACTTGTAATAAACCACCTGCCATAGCTATACCTGCATTTACCTTTGCTCTTATTAAACCTACTGTTGGGTCTAATATATTAGCTGGACTTGCTAATGTGTTTCTATAAGCAGAACTTGCAGCAGCATAAGTATCAACTAAAGCAGCAGATATATTAAATGCTTTTTGAGTATTAAAAGCCTTTTTCTTTATAACTTCTTGCTTAACTCTTAATGCTTCGTCATTTTTAAGTATTTGGTCTTGAATAGATTTTCTTTGACTTTCTGAAAGATTTTCGTTTATCAATCTGTCATTTAACTCCTTATTTAAAACATTTGTTTTATTTTGTTCTATAGCTAACTCCCTATCGCTTTCTGCTTGAAGAAAGTCTCCTATACCACCCATTAATTCAGTGTATTTTTCTAAATAGAAAGCTAAATCTTCAAGTTCTTTGGTTTGACTCTCACTTTTAGATTTCTGAATCTTTTGCTCTCCTTGTAATGCTATAAAGAATTTGTCAAAATAAAAATCTTTTGTCTTTTTTATTAATACATTAAAATTATCTTCACTTGCTTTTTGTTGAGCCTTTATATCTTCATCAAAATCGTTCAGCAACCCTTTAGCTTCTGATTTAGTCATAGGTGTTGTTCTGACTTGTTGGTCTAAAAAAGCTTGATACTCTAACCTATAAGCATCAGCTTGTTGTTTAAATTTAGCTTTATTTTCTATGTTCTTAGCTTCTAAGGCTTCTAAATGATACCTTTCTTGTATTTTTACTTTATCAGAATTTAATTCAGCATTTAATAATTCTTGTTTTTGTGAAACACTCGCTATTTTGTCTAAGTAGTCTTCTGTTTGTTTATCGAAATCGTCAATTTCTAATAACTTAATTTTACCTCCATCTATACCTGTTATAGCTTCAATAGCTTTTTGAGTTTCATTTATAGCTTTAGTTAATTCTTTATATTTTTCAGATGTTTTTGATAATGTCTCTCTTCTTTCTTTTTGGTCTTTTAATGTATTTTTTAATCCCTTTAAACTGTCTTTTTCGGCTGCTGATAATTTATCTTGTTCTTCTTTTAATTTCCTTATAACACCAATAGAGTTATTGTAAGTTTCGACTCTTTTTGTTTCTAATTCACTAACTTCTCTAACGCTTCGCTCATAGTCTCCTATTCTTGCAGTTAAATTACTCATTTGAGCTATTCTTCTTACTTCCAGTTTTTCTTGTTCTGAAAGAGCCTTGTATTGCTCTAAGGTAATTCCTTTGGTTTTTTTACTAAAATTTAATTCAAATTCAGAGTTTTTCCTTCTTTTATCAGCTATATCTTCATCTAAATCAGCTAACTCCTCAGTCAATTCTTTTAGCTCTTCATCTGACTTTTTAGCAAGTGCCCTATATTCTATGTATTCTAAAATCTTATCATTAGTATTAGCTTGAGAGATGGCAAGGTCATCTAAAGTATCAACCAAATCTTCTAAATCTTTTCTAAAATCCGAAGCTGAATTTGAGGCTTTTTCAGTAGCTCCAAAAAAGAAATCTAAAGCAGATACAACCGAAGTTATAGCGAATACAACACCCAAAGGGCCTAGTAAAGCACTCCACATAGCTTTTATAGCACCTAAATATCCATAAGTAGTTCCTGTAGCAACATTCGTGGCAGCAGCTTGATAACCTAACTGAGATACTAACTGAGTAATGTTATTCGCCATACCACGAATACCATAAGGTGCATCAGATATAACTCTCGAAAGTTCCATTGCTGAGGAAGTAGCACCACCAGAAGCTTTACTAACACCATTTAACCCTTTCTTACTGTCACCTATTAGCTGACCTGTAGCTTGAGATAGTTTTTGTCTTGTATTTATTAACTTCTGTTCTTCTACATTTAATTTAGCTACTTTTAACTTGTATTCGTCAGAAAAGTTACCGACTGATTTTAAATCTTCTTTTAACTTCTTTATACCAACTTTAGCCTGAGCTTCTTCAAGCCTTAACTTTAATATTATTTCATTTTCTTTAGCCATTATCTTGTTAGTTTTCTTCTTTTAATATTTGTTTTTAACTCTCTAAAACTTGAAGGCATTTCATATAATCCTTTAGCTATATTAATATCCTTATCTTCTATTAACCATTCGTTATTCCTTAGTAATTCTAATGCTTCTCTTATCATTATATATCGTTTAATAATTCTATTTCAGATTTACCTGTATTAAGATTTGTTTTTATTGAATTTATTTTATAAGTCTTTCCATTTATAATAAACCTATCAGCTAACGTATAATTTGTTAATATATTTAATGGCAAATAAGCAGTTACTTTTGTAAGTCTGTTTTTAGGACTAAATAGAGATACTATCGCACTCTTATAATATGCTTCAAATAATGAGTTTGTAAAACCATTATCTCCATCTAAAGCACCCCATTCATTTTGCTCTTGGTTAAAATTCATATTATAAGAACTTGTTGCAGAAGATAATGCAACACTATTTGAAGGTATGTTGTAGGTTGTTAAAGGTGTTTGACTACTTGGTGAATTTAAAAAAGCTATTTGAGTTGATGAAGACCTAATTATAGGGTAAAACAATAATGGTTTACCTAAATAAGGTTCTTGATTGTCATCTACAAAGTAACCAACTTGAACACCTTTTACTGCTCCTCCGTTTACATCTATTAACCTTTCATATTTCATTTGTGCAAATGGAGTTTTTACTTTGTAAATACTACCATCTAATTGTTCTCCGTTTTCTCCTGTAGATTTAAACTGTGATTCTCCCCAATTCTGACCAGTTATTTGCGTATGTTTTTCAGCTAAAAATGTTTTTGTATCTTCGTGTTTAAAATTAATTTCACGATAAGGTAAGGCAGAATTTACTTGATTACTACTTACATCTATATACTTACTTATATCGTAAGGAGAATTTGCAGATGGATTTGCATAAAAATTATCTAAACTTTTTACAGTTACTTGTGTTTGATTTCCTTTAACGTATGCAACAAGATTAAACATTTTAAACAACCCACTTAAAAAATCAATTATTTTTATATCTGGAATTTGTTGTGTTATATCAAATTCAAAAGTATTTAAATAAACAAAGTTAGATAGTGTGTAAGTAAAAAAAGAAGGTTGTTGATAGTCTGGTTCTTCATATTCCCCTGCCCATTGAATAGTATCGAAAGTGATATTTGAATTTGATTCTACATATGCAGAATAATTACCTTCTCCATTATCTGTAAAAAAATCACCTTTTAAAATACTTTTAGCACCAGTAATATTTCCAGTACTATAAACTTGATTTCCGTTAAAATAAATTAAAATTTTATATTCAACATTACTAAAAGAGCTATTTGGAACAGTTGTTAATTTAACTTCATTATAAAAGTCTTGGTAGCCATAAACATTAAAAACTGAAGATGTCAGCATTTTAGTTCGTGTACTAACACTCTCAGATACCGACCACCCATTAATTAAAGAAGTATTTAAATCATTTAAATTTTCAACATCTCCTTTCTTTCTATGCAGCCACATAAAAAGATTATAATAAGGCTCATTTGTACTTACAAAGAAATCATTACTAAAAGAAAGTGTAGTGTATTTATCTTGTATTGCTTCAATAATAGAATGTAATCTAATAGCGTATTTTAATTCAGTATATGAAACCCCTTTAATATGTCCAGTGTGAAATGATAAATTACCTGCTGTTTGGTCACTTGTTGTGCTATCATATATTAATCTTTCTGTATGCGTAATTAATGGAACAATAATATCATTTGTAGCTGGGTCATCTTGTAAAGCATCCCTTACATTTGTAGCATCATAAGTCTGGTTTAAATTAGTTAAAGTATTTAAAATGGATAATTTATCGTCTCCTAAAGTGTCTTTTAATGTAACTGTACCTCCAAAGAATGTTATTCTATAAGTATGTGGTTTATTATCCCTTAAATCAACTCCTTCAAGTTTAATAAATCCTTTCTTAAAAGGTATTGAGTTTAATTCTATTTCAGCAGTAGCTCTTATTCTTGAATCAAATCCTCCTACAATATCACTATTGTAATAATGCTTAAATATTTTATTATTGGTTTTACTTGCAGGAACAGAGAATGTTTGAGAAAACTCAGTAAATACCTTATCAATATTTTTAACGTTTTTAAGAGTGTCTGTTATAGTTATGTTTGGATTTTCAGACATATCAACTCTTTGACCTTGTATGTATAATTGCGTTTTCTGCATCTATCTAATATTATTTATAGCATCAAAAGAATAAGAAACTTCTACTGTGTAATCTACCAACTTATCATTTACACCTGTCTTAAATGTCAAGCTATTTGTATCTAAATTTATAGGTGTTACAACTGAATTTAATTCCATCCAAATCTGTTCTGACTGCATTAACTCTTGCATCAAACTATTGTAACTGTCATCTACATAACCAGTATTGATTGTTAGCTTTTTACTTGAACTTACATTAAAGGTTTGATTTTGATGTATGGAAGTATCATAAACACCAGTATTTGAATTGATAGTAAATCTATTAAACGTTTCTTTTTTAGTGTTTACTTTTTCTATTGATTTTTTAAAGAACCATAAATCTTGTAATGCTCCAAAACGATTAACAAAAGTTAATTTAATTGGTTCGTACTTACATTCATCTAACGTAATTACTTTTACTATTTTTGTTTCCGTTGGCGTTTCTAATCTTATTTCATCAACTGAATACAAGCTATTACTATCAATAAAAGAATCTATACAAGAACTTTCTTCATACGTTCCACTATCCTCTACTACTCTTTCTTTAAAACTATCAATTGCATCTGTGTAATGAAAAACCTCTGTAAGACTTGAAGTAATTGCTTCAGTAAATACTTGTGAACCTTTGTTAAAATATGATACAGATGTTGTATTATTTCTATCTACTGGTATTCTTATATCTTCTCCATTTAAAGTATATATAATATCATTCGATTGCATATACCCTTTAGTAACACTTGGATTAGAACCCTCTTCAAAATAACCATAACCATC
>TARA_R110000823_G_scaffold71948_1_pt1 | contig 16962 bp, 20 predicted proteins | sample TARA_R110000823 | Tara Oceans TARA_R110000823 (sample SAMEA4397722) | marine metagenome | biome: Polar Biome; feature: [DCM] deep chlorophyll maximum layer (ENVO:01000326); material: water (ENVO:00002006), including particulate matter (ENVO:01000060) such as... | depth 20 m | reverse complement strand
GGTGGTGTCTACGACTAGCGTCTGCGTGTCTACCGCAGTGGTGGTGATACTAGTGGCGCCCGTTACAACCCCGGCGTCAATCACGATCGCGCCGTCCAACACAATCTGTTGACCGCTCAATGGCGTGATCAACAGGTCTGTGCCGGCAGTGCTGGATATGGTGTTGCCGTTCAGATTGAGATTGTCTACCTGAAGCGCAGTCAGGGTGCCGACGCTGGTGATCGCAGTCTGAGCCGCTTGGGTTACGGTTAATGCGGTGCCCGAAACGTTACCTGTGACATCCCCAGTGACCGCGCCCGCGAGAGTTCCAATAAATCCTGTAGCCGTCACTTTACCAGTAGACGGATTGTAAGTCAGCGTACCGTCCGACTCGAGACCCAGATTACCACCGTCTACGTCGCCACCAGCGGTGAAAATTAGTGCGTTGCTTTCGTCTGTAGACTCGTTGTCAGTAATTGTGACGGTAGTCGCTAAAGTTGCGAGCGCCACGGCAATGTTAGCTGTTCCGTCAAACGAGGTGCCGCCAATAGTGCGAGCGGTTTCTAATGCGGTTGCTGTTGCAGCAAGACCCGTAAGCGGGCCAGTAAGACCCGTGGCCGTGAGCATTCCCGTACCAGCGTTATAGGTCAGACCCGCGTCGGTTTTGATAGCTAGCGAGCCCGTAGCAGAGTCAAACATCGCTATTGAGGAGCTCGTATCAGTTCCGTCCACTACTACTACTGTATTCGCTAAAGTTGCAACGCTTGCCGTGCCAGTAATGGGTCCAACAAATGCGTCACTTGTAATGCTTGTAGCTCCGGTAACTACTCCGGCGTCAATCACAATTGTGCTGTCGAGCACGATTTGCTGGCCGCTAAGTGGCGTGATAAGCAAATCGGTTCCGGCCGTTGAGCTAAGCGTATTGCCGTTGATGTTCAGGTTGTCTACCTGGAGCTGAACCAACGTCAGCTTGCCTGCCGTCCACGTACCTACAGCCGTGCCAGCAATCACGTCAAGAAACGTTCCTGCGCCGCTCATATAACGACCGCTGTCTTTGTCGGACTTAAACCCATACGACGGCTTCGCGGCAGTTCCGTCCTCGACCTGTAGCTGGCCTTCCCAGGTCATCTTAAAGACTCTATCAGAGTCCGTAGCGCCGTTCCATACTTCGAACATGCTATCATCGGCAACTGACCGCGAAGTCAGGTAGCTCAAAATGTGTGGCTTGCTCGCAGATGAACTTTGGTGCTGAAACTCTAGTCCGTAAAGAACGGCCATTATGGCCTCCGCCGATAAGATTTGATTGTCATTCTAGGCTCCTACCACTTGACCTTATCGGCCCAATACGCGGCGGACATTTTACCTTTTTTGATATTTTTACCATGACGAGCCTTAAAACTTTTGCGTCGAGCCTTGCTTTTTTTATCAGTTTTTTTGCCTGCCGTACTCGCGCCTTGCTCTCCAAAACGTATGACTTTTACAGTAGAACCTTCTTTGGCTACGACGATATGAGACTTTGTGGGATGACCAGGCGTCCGCCTTGGTTTGTTGTAACCTTCCACGTCGTATTTTATTAAAATAAGATCCTTGGCCATCGTTTTCCTTATTGTCTGCCGTCAAAAAGGGTCAGGGCGGGGACCGTAAGGCCCCCACCCATCACCTAATGCTTACTACAATGTTACCAGCTTGTGCGTGTCCAACTCAATCCATGTGTACTCAGCAAAGCCTTCTGGACCGTCTGAAGCCGATACTGCATGGACCTGAAGCGTTGCCGGGCCAACGATAACCGGCTTGACCGATGACTGGCTGCGATCCCAACGCAAGCCAGGTAGCCTGCCTGCTGCTGTCGCTACAAACGGATCAATGTTTCGCAGGATCTCAATAAGACCCGTCGCCGCAGTTGCGTTGCCTGTATACAAGCTGTTTGCTGTGCATTTTGCGCCAAACGGAGCATCGCGCCGCATAGAGCTCACCGTCAGTGCAGTCGATGTGCCCACACCAATGTCATTGGTTGTCTGAGAAACAATGACATGCGTGTTTGTGCCTGCCTGATCTTGGAAATTCAGAGAAATCGAAGTCGGAATCGCGATCGTTCCAGCCGGGACAATCAATGCAAACTGAGGCTGGTCCTCGTCGTAAGCTGTTTCTACGAGATCAACCAAAGTGGCTGCATTTCCCTGTTGGGCGTGGAACTGACGCCCCTCGATTGCCCACGCTTCTAGCTGATCCATCGTGATTTGCGCGCCCTGCTTGCTCAACGCAACTGGAAGAATCTGGTCAAGTTCGGCGTGACTACGCTGGCCGGCTCGACCGAAAGACGTTCCGTCCCCACCTCTTACGTACTGGCTCATGTCGTACTCCTTGTATCTGCACACTCAACTAACGCGCTCTCACCCGTAGTGACCGTGCCCTTCTCATTGCTCTCGTAAATGCTATCCCGGCTCGTCCGAGAGAGAAAACAAGCCATTACCAACTACTCCCATATCGTGTGGGTTTCTTAATTTGCCTGGGGCTTTTTGAGGGCCTAGCAAGTCGTCGGGCCTCTTCCTGCGCAAAATTCAACGAGCGAGAGATTTTGACTTCTAATTCCTGTCCACCGGGCAACCATGCGTCTTGCATAGCAGAATTCGCCGCGTATGCTACGCCCAGTGCCCGTGCGTCCATTGGAAAATCAATTGTGACGCTCGACGTCCACGCGGGGTGCGTGTAGTGGTACTCGAGGTATATCGGGCTTGGTACGGATGCTCCGCGCGCGAGCCAAATTTCCTGGCCGCTGCTTCCGCCTCGGTAGTAATAATAATTGCCCTTCTGGATATCTTCGTCGGGTTCCACTTCGTAACCCCAACGATCGCCGTTTACTTTTACAAACGCGGATCGAGATTTATCTCCGTAAGCCTTCAAAAAATCAGTCGGCACAGCGTTGTACTTACCGCCGGTCGTCGCGTCCGAACCGGACCACGACGTGATGGCGCTGCTTCGTTTGCGCCACCCGTCGTACCCCTGCGAAATCATCCATCTCTGCGCCTGCCGAAACCCGCGCGTGAGGTTTACGTAGATGACATCGGTTGCGGTTTCGCCATGTAACTCCAGATCCGGATCATCAGCCTCGGTGTCAACAAGCCTGAGAAATGCGTATCGGACCTTTGCTACTGAATCAAGTTCCACGGCATCTCAAGCTCTCCTTAGAGCTCCTCGGGTGGAGGATCGTCTGTTGTCGTGCCAACGCCGGCCATTGTTGGCTCCGGAATTACTGACTCGACGGGCGGCGTAACTTTCGGTACTACAGGTATTACTTCTGGCACAGCTTTACCTAGTATTGCTAACTGCTTTAACGCTTCCGCAATGTCTGACGCACTAAGTCCACTATCTACTAGCACACCTGAAATTTCGGGAACCATTTTTGCAACAGCATGATCTCTAGCCTGATGTGCGATCTCTTGTTCGCTTTGTGGGCGCCAATCAATACAGACCTGGTTACCCATTCCGTCACTTTCCACGAAAAACGTACGTTCGTGAATGTAATGCTCAGCCTCATTCATCTTATAAATGGGCTCTTTTGTAAGCGGGTGTAGCTTCCACACGCGCTCACCTCTAACGTTGCCCGTGTTTTTGCACTTTTCACAGTTTTCGCCCGATACCAGGCTTGAACCGTCACAAACTGGGCAATCCAGCTTGTGGTACTTGGGTACAGGGCGATTGCGCTGTGTCTTAGAAAGCCACAAAGGCTTCGGATTAATGTGCGTAGTATAGCCGACCCGCTCCCATGTTGGATCAGGTACAAACGGGCCGTGCAATGGTGTGAGTGCTGAGCTGTTCTTAGACATCGGTTACTGCTCCTGCTTTTGGTCTTTGGGTGCTCGGAGATTTAACCAACCACCCTTGGGCCGTAAAAATGGAATCTTCAACCGGGACCGTCGAGACTGCCTCATCTCATGCCGGTTTTCTTCTTTCTGGTGCGCACGATTTCTTACGCGCACATCTTCGTTGCTATCGTTCACTTTTCTGCGCTGTTCGAGAAGCGACATATACTCACCGCGTCCGCTCCATGTATCCCCTCGCTCGAGGAATTCACGCAGTCCTGATGTACCAAGGTCAGCTAATGAAAGCGGGATAAATGCACCCTGCTTTTCTCCTTTAACGACCTTGCCTTCCGCCGGATTCGGCAGATGTAACCACACATCTTCCCCCATGGGTTCTTCGACAAGACCTAGTTTGTATAACTCCATACGCGGATCATCGCTTTTTAAGCTGATTCGCACAAACCATGTCCCACCAGGGGTAAAATGCAGCTTTGCATGACGACCACTCCCACGCGCCCAGAGCTCAACAACATCTTGATACTCGTGAGGCGCGCGGGGATAGCCTGCGTTCAGGACTCTAGCATCCACCTAGAGAATCCCTCCAGCGCTTGGCATCGAAATATCATCGATTGGCGTGTGCTGACTGCCGTTCGAACGACCGTACTCGAGCCTATTAGCGCCCGTGCCGTTGATGACAAACTCAGTATCAATTCCGTTTACGTCTAGCACTGTGGTGGCCGGCGTAAACGCTACGAGACGTGCTGTCACGTAGATGACGCCGACAAGCGGCATCAATGGATTTGGCGTGTGATCTCTAACTGCGTCTTTTGCAGCTTGGAGACTCGCGTATGAAGATCCAAGCGCAACACATGCCTCGACGTCGTTTGCAAGAACGTACACTAGGTACGCCCCCGTCTTGCCGACTGCGACTGCTGCGGTCGTATTAAAGACCGCGTTTGCCTTGCCTGTCGCTACGACTCTAACTCCCGTACCTAGCACAACATTTGCCGCGCCATAGGTAAACGTCGCCGCTCCTGCATCCAACGCAAATGATGCAAGCTGGCTTTCGATGCCAGGTAGGCCCTCAAACGAATAGTAGACTTCTGTTTCGTCTGTAATTGAGCCGACTCCCCAGGTAAACGCGCCTGATCCGCCTTCACCGACTTGTACGCAGCCCACACACACATCGTCTGCGCCAGGTGGCAACGTATTCGATCCAATCGAATACTGCGCAAGCGTCAGAACTGGTGACGCCTGATTCTCTGCTGTGCCATTAGCTGTATCGCCGTCGACTGCACCGGCCGTATTCACAAACATCCAAAACGTGCCGTCACCGCTTGTTGCAATCGTGTCGCCAGTACCAACACACTCGGCACTAATGTCGACTGCGGCGTCAACGGCCTTGTAGTACTTCTGGCCGTTGATCTGATAAAAGAATGCGTTATCGAACTGTACGTCGTTCGCGTTTGAGTCTACTGCAATATTGCAGCCTGTCCGACCGGCTGTGCCTGCACCAGTGTTGCTAAGTACCTGATTTGCGCCAGCAGTCGCTTCATAAGCGTTTAACTGCCGTGCCGCATCGTTATGGAGCTCTACGACGGTTTTTACCGTTTCGAAAAGCGCCCCGTATTCAGTCCTTCTAGCCATGATTTTCTTCCTTTATTCTGTCCGTTTATCTCGGGAGACGTGGGCCGGAGGCGGCTAAACCTCCGACCCAGCCCCATCCCGTAAAGTGGGCCTATCTTACTGCTAAACTACGGCTTAATAGTTCGGGATCGGAGCGAAGTTGTCGTCCGTCAGATCCGTGCTGATTCCTGTCAACGCGCCATGCGCGCCACGATGGTTACTCATGTAGTTAAGATAATCAACTACGAAGGCTTCCTTGCCATCGAAGTCAGCAATTCTGCTCCACATGCTTCCGTCTTCGCCAAAGAAGTCGGCATCGCCGCCCAAGTTGACGCGGAAGAGCTTCTCACGACACAGCGTCATTGCAACGTTGTGATAGAAGAAGTGATCTTCAACGATCGGAATTCCGCTGATCGTTACCTGCTGATAACCACCGTCCAGCGATCCACCTGTATATGCCTGCTGCTGGAAGCCCATAAGGCTTCTGGCGAGCTGAGCAACGACGGATGGGTACGAAACTACCACGTCCATCTCAGGTGTAACGTTAAATCCACGCTTCGCACCGAGCGCAAGCCAATGCTCAGTCAACTCAATGTGATCGAGCGTAGTAGATGTCTGACGATAAGGCTTCCATCTACCATACGTCGTCTGACTTATATTGAACACGGTCGTGTTGTCCGCATTCGGATCGACGATTGTGCCAAGGCCGTTAGGCGCGAGGTTCCGCTCACCAGCAAAGTAGTTGGTGTCGGTATCATTAGTCGTCGCAAAATAGATTAGGTCGTCGGCGGCGATAGCCGCTCCAACGTCCGTCTCCCAGGTCTGTGCCGCGTCCATTGTGATGGTGTTCGTCGTGTACGCAAGCCCAGTCGAAGTAATTCTGCCTGCTCCACCAATAACAGTCGCGCTCACATCGTACCAGCAGATAATTGAGCCTTCTGAAAGATTGGTCAGAGGATTTGTATCGGCATTGCCATAACCATCCTTGGCCACCCAAACAGTGGAACTCGTCCGAGAACTGACCTTGCAGATCAATCCCGTTGAGCTACCGATCGAATGCCGAATCTCCATAGAAGCCCATGAATCCCAGAGCTTATCAAAGATTCGATCCGACAAGTCGTCGAACGCGCCCGGTCCTGAAGCACGCCTTTCGGCTAGATTGTCGAGTGCCAGTCGGGCGTAACGCCTGACAGGCGTGAGTTGACCCTGCACCGCGTCGAGTGGTACGTGGTCAGGAATGTTTCCGTCTGTCGCAAGCGCCCCAGTTTTGTACTGAAGGTCCACGGCAAACGTCATGTTCTGGCCAGACAGCCGGTACTCTCCCGGCTGGGCGTCTTGGAATAGCATCGCAGTCTTGCTTTCCCGGCGCACGTTGTCGACTACTCGGCCGACAAAAATATCGTGCGTGAGCCCGGTAAGCTCCGAAATCAGCGCAGCATTCCCCGCCTGGCTTCCTGATGCTCCTAGTGCCATTTGAGGTCTTTCCTTTGACTACCTATAGGTAGTCGATGAGTTATCTATTCGCGCGTGCCCGCCCGTCTATACGGGCTTGGGCTTTTTCATGCTGTCTTAGTTGATAGGCCGTCATCTTGCTTGTATCAGAACCATCTGGAGTACTGCCGGTCACGGTGCTCGAGGCATCGCTGCCTCTATTTGCGTCGGCTAATGTACCAAGCGGATGCGGAGGAATGTTATTACGCATATCCGTCGCGCTTTGTCTCGCTTCCGTTACTGCCGCAGTACGTTCCGATTGGATCGTTGCGGCAGCAGAACGTCTCTGCGCTTCTGAATTGACCGCGCCTGATACAGCATCATTAGCTGTTCGCGCGTCAATACGTCTTTGCAGAAAGCTCTTGATAGCCGGTTGATTTACGACTTCTCGTCGCAATTTTTCCGCAAAATACTCATGGGCTTTCTCGGGTGTATCGAGTGCCTGGTGCATTCCACGTCCAAACTCAGCGTCGAACGACAATACCGTATCGGTAAATACCCCCTGGAATTCCGGCAACGCAACAATATCTGCTGGTATACTCGACTCAGCGGCTGACAGGGCGTCATTCGCCCAGCGTTGTCCTTCTGCCGCATCAGACTCCGCACGCACATGCACCATTCTGGACTCGTATTCCGCATCCTCAATGGCAGTTAGTTCTGTTTGCACATGTGGAGAATTCCAGTAGGCCGACGCTGATTCGGCATCAACCATCTCCTGAATCTCTTTGTACTTTTCAACATGACGCTGGTACGCAGGCAAATCTTGAAACTTGTTGGCAGCAGCTTCTTGAGCCTCTCTTCGCACGATATTCTCGTTACGTTCTGCAAGTTTTCCTTGCAACTCGTTAATTCGATCGTCGCGCTGCTTTAACTCTGCGTGTCTCGTGTACGTACCGTTCATGAGCGCACGCAAGGCTTCTGCTTGAGCCTCGTTAGCTACCGTGATCGCCGCTTGTCCCATTTCTGCGACCGGATGGCCGTCTCGAAATTGAACAGTTACTAGGTGATCCGAGTTTTTCCCTGTTGCCGGGGCTACTTGCGTGGTCCCGTCCAAGGGCAATTCGCCCACGGTGCCATCCGCATTGGTTACAAACTGCCCAGTGTCCTTGGCATGTTCGCGACCGTTTGCGTCCGTCACCGTATTACCATCAGAGCTGACGTCGCCCGCTATTGCAGCCTCAGTCGGCACTTCTTCGACAGCTTCAGCAACATCTCGTTGCTGATTGCTACTTTCTTTATTCGCGCGCGCTCGATCTTCTATGAGCTGCGCGCGAACCTCCCGCTTCGTTTGTGGCTGCTGCGCTGTGTCCCCAGTGTCTACCGTCTCTTCGACAGCAAACGCTTCGGCAGGAACGACAGGCTCTACCGCGTCCGTCGCTTCGGGTACTACAGGCGCTACCTCTGGGGCGGCGCCAGTCTCTGTTACTACTTGGTCAGTCATTTATCCGTCCTGTGTACGTGACTCCAACCCCCGCATTCGCAGCACTTGGGTGTCACGTTCTTATTCATGCTTGCTGTTGTCCGCCACTCGCCATTTCCGCGGCTACCTGACGTCCATCACTTCGTGTATCGCCACCACCGCCTTGAGCCGGTCCACCTTCAGTCGGGGCCATGCTCTGTTGAGCCATCGACATCTGCCACTCGTAATACAAGTTCAGACGAATCTCGGTGACTGCGCGGACGAGAGGATCTTCTGTTTCGTCTTGAGTAATAGCTGAATACGCATCAATGTGCGCTTCAAGATCGTCTTCTCGGCGTCGTGGATAATTAGTTTCTATTTGCTGAAAAATCTGGTAGGCCGCTTGCGGCATCATCGGATTCGCTGGGTCTGTATCCATAAAACCGTTCTGCTGGCGGAATTCCCAAACAATTTCGCGGATCTTGCTAGCTATTGTACGAGCCCTCCGCTTTTTTACGACAATTGAACTGTCAGTGCTATCGAAAATCATCGAGTTTGGATACTGCTTACGCGCTTCGGCAGTCGTTAGAAAAGGAATACCGTCCGCGCCACGTAGTTGGACGAGCTCGATGATTTCTTGGCCGTGCATTTCCGGAGACGAGCCAAACGAATTTACAAGTTTGTAACGCGGAGCAACGCTGGAAACTTTTGTTTTGTCGATATACTCGCTCGCGTTATAAGCGTATTCGTCACCAAGTGCCTGGATAAGAACTGGCACATCGCCGTACATACGAAATTGGCTATGGCAACGGCGCATGAAATCAGTTGCCGCCCGCCGAAACCTTTGATTAACAGGACCGTGGATAGAATTGTCGGCTTGCTGTAATGCAAGAATTGCGCGATACGGAGTCCGTGAACCGAGTGATTCGCCACGACTCGCGGCCTGGTAGCCGCCTATTGTATATATGGCTGATCGTTTGTCGGCTACTTCTTTGTCGAGTGCAGAAAGAATGGCTTGCGGCCACTCCATAACCCTGGGTCGCCATGTTCCGAGCGTAGGATCAAGCTCCATCAGGCCGTAACCGCCAAAATCGCCCATATCCTCTTCGATCGCGCCACCTGGAGTCACGATTGGGGCTTCGGCCTGTTTAACAACGTGCTCCCAGCGCTTCGAAAGAGCGATGTTTAGGTCGACCTGCGCTTGATCAAGGTCTTCAACCCACGGCTTGCCAAGCACATCGTTGCTGCGATGGTGGCTGTAAACGTTAGTCCAACTAAAGTCACCGCCGGGAAGCGGCTGGTCGGCAAGCATAACTGCCGAACCCGATTTTTCGCCGCCGCTGCGCACGTCAATGGAACCCGGTAGCGCCACCATTTGCAAGCGACCCTGCATTTGATTATGCGGACCTGGGGCCTCTTCTCGGCACAGTACAATAATAAGCTCTTCGTCTTCTTCCGAATGCCGCCTGTGCTTTATGGTCGGGTCGCCGTGAGCCGCCAATCCTTGCATCATCCAGTCTTTAGCGATGCGCTGAAACATCGACGCACCGGCAATGCGTTGCGTTCCTTCCAGGCCCATAACCCCAGGAATGTGACCAAAGTGCTCGCGTACGCGTTTAGCACTAAGGAGTCTTTCGTAAGTGCACCATTGAACTGAAGTTCGGGTCGCACCGCGGTTATACGTGGTGCCGAACGGGTTGCCGACAAAACAATCGATCATGCCGGTCGGCAGCTCGTCAGGTGGAATGGTCAAGTCAGGACCACTGATGACCGGCTCGTAATGCGAGTGTTGTACGTCATCACGCCAATATGCGTGGACAGGACAAAAGCCCGCGGGCATTGCAAGATAAAGTGCTTCAGCAAACAAGGCGTTAAAGTCCTGATCGCTTGCTAGATTATTCGCCCACAACATGTCGATTGTAGCCTGTTCGCGAGCAGCCCGATCAGGCGTTGATTCCACAAAATAGTGGAGCGGTGTTGTGGTGTGATGTGCAACTGCGTTGTCGACGACAATGCGAAGAAGATTCTCAGTCTTGCGCCACTCTGATACATCTCGAGGTATTTCTACGCGCTCACCAAAAAAAATATCGGCCCACTGGAAATCGCCAGAACCGTCGATGTGCAAAAAAAGTTTTTCGGAGATAAGGTCACGAGAGCGACGAGCCTGGAGTGCGGCACGGTGGGCATCATAGATGCCACTGGCCAACGATCTTCGGGTTACAACGCCGAGTCCGTCAGCCTCATTCATCCCCGCATTCGGAGACATAATGTTCTGTGGCGCTTCAGTTAGCGCGTGAGGCATGCACTCTCCCAGGTACGTAAACACTCCAACATCGCCTGCTGGAGCTGACGGCATAACTATTGCGATGCCAGGGCGTGGCCATTCTGCCCTTAGAACCTAGCTTGCCGATACTGCTCTACTTTGATATCGAACCTAGTCATTATCAGGCAAGACAGTCAATGTCTTCCTAATTCTTCGCGCTTCTTTTAGCTGTGTAATAAGGGCTTCGCCACCAGTGAGCTTTAGCGTAATAGACCTGCCTTCTTTGCAGCGTAACGCTATTTCACCAGTAAATTTTTCGGCCAACAACTCAATAATGTCAGCGATTGCGTCCTGGGCAGAATCACTAAGTTCGTCCCACGGTACACGTCCGCTCAATGTGTAGATGCCGAGCGCAGTGTTTCTTTAATTTCATTCTCCTGCGCGATAGGCAACGGGTCTAATAGCCCCGACGCAGCGTCAGAAACAACACTTTCTTCTGTTTCCGCATCAGGCACGGGCTTGGTAAACTTCACGTATAACCAGTGCCACCTGTCATTAAGTTTCCAATAACACCAGCGCGCAAAAGCTAGACCTAAAAGCAGCTCAATCACACGCAACCGTTTTTCAAGCGGTCCTATGTATCCCGTATGATACTTTGCCATTGATTCAGCCGTCTTCAGCGACATCTCGTAATTCATAGCGTCTAACGAGCGTTCAAATTGTTCACGGCGGACGGCGCCCGAACGTGCCTTATTTCGTCGTGTCGACATACGATTCTGCTGTTAGTGAAGGTTCTTCAAGTGCACCCAGTACGTCATCGACAATCACGTCCCACGATTCTCCTCGTGAATATCGTCTTTCTAGCTCAGTTCGGCGCATACGACGCATACTCGAGTCGGCTCCTCCAGCAATGTTTTCGCGAAGGACCTCGGGCATCGGCTCGCGCACTTTTGCGGGCGGACGCGGCGTTTCGGACATACCAGCTTCAAATCGACTTTTTCGCGACAGGTGTTCAATTAATTTGCTGTTTTGGTCAAGTAGCACGTCTTTTTGGTCTATTACGGCATCATACGCCCGCCGAGAAACCCAGGGCCATTTCATATATTATAGCCGATCCCTTTTGCTGTTACGCGCCCGTCTTTTTAGACGGCGGATGAGTTCACGATTTTCTTTCTTTTGCCGCTTTGCTTGTTGGACAAGAAACTTCTCAAGGCTGCGGTCGCGATCGGAGGTGCTTACCTCCACAGATGCTTTTGCAACTCTAACTGGCGTGCGGCGGCGCACCCAGTTCCAATAAATCACGGCATCGCCTTTGTTTGGACTGCGACCTAGCCGCTTTTTGATCTCCTCTTTTGACTCAACCTTAATAACACCATTTGCTGTCTTGAACGTAGGAGTCGTTAAGTCATTAAACAACTCCACGTCATAGACCAAATCGACAGTTTCTTTCCGAAGGTCTTCGCGCATACGCCAGTGCATTTGAGAGCGCAAATCAGCAAATCGTTCTGCCTCTACAACGCGCGCTCCAGTTGGACGCTCTCGGCCTTCGAAGTCTATGTCTGTTTCAGACCACAGTTCGTCAGTATCAACGCCTGGAATCGCCTTGCGTGCTCCACTCAAATGCCGAACCTTGTGGCCAAGCCGTTTAAGCTCGTTTACACAGCCGGCACCAACACCCACGGGATCGACACCAACATATCGCGGATCAATTTTGTCACGCTCAATTTCCTGTGCCACAATCGCGCCTAACTGGTTTGCGTCCGGACAGGGAAACGATACAACCTCAGTCAATCTTCGCCCTGGACCGCGCGCGATTGCCGCTTCGTCCCCGCCTTCGGAGTTTGCCACATCTACGCCGCGCGCTTCCTCGTCTGTGATAGTTACTTCCCATTCTTCCATCTTTTCTCGACCCGCCGAAGTACCAAGTCTAAACCGTTCTGCCGCCGTTTCGCACCATACATATTGGATTAGCGCGTCTTTTGCTTCCGGCGGGCTAATACCCCTGATTCTGCTGAGATAGAGCCTGGATCCGACACCAAGATTTGTAATACGCTTAGCAAGCCTATTTTTTCCGATTGCCCCTGGAACAATTGGCTCGCCGCTCACAATATTTGGATGATCGAGCGCACTGATCCTGATATGCTCTACGTCTTCACGTTTGCAGAACGTGTGAAGCTCATCGTGCCGATGGTCAGGATTACCAAGAGCAAGGTGCAGATTGTGATCGGCTGATCGAGTTTGGTCGATTGCAACCATAATCGCCCTGGGAATACCAGGTGTCTCCTCGGTAATAATAAGCATGTGTTCACCGTGAAGACCCTGCGCCTTTGTCGCCGCTTCTTCGTCGGCTCCAACACCAGACACAAACGCAGTCGCTGCCCACTTCTCTTTGCCTTCGGCGTCCATAGGCAACATCCGCAGTTTTCCTGTATACAGCTCTGCGGTCGGGAAATGCTTGCTAAACTCAGTAAAAAGAGCTCCGATCTCTTTCCACATATTGAGAAGAAGCTGCCGCTCGGTCGGCGCCCATTGAGCAACAATCGCGTTGTGGTGGCAAGCTAAAAACCAAAGCGTAACGCATGCAGCCAAAAAGGTCTTACCCGTCCCGGTAGCGCTTTCTACGCCCACGTCCCGGTGTTCAGCCAACGCTGTAAGGATCCTAACAAGCGGATCTTCGTCGCCGTCCCATCGATGCGTTTGATATGACGGGTGAAGGCTCCAGTGCAACGTTTCTGGCGGAACCTTCAAGTACGTTGTTATCCACTCTAGTGGACGATGGGCATACGCCGTATGCGCCTTAACCGTACCGCCCCACACTCCAGCGTGCTCACGCTCTGCAATTTGTGCAGAGGCTTGCGCCTGAATTTGATTCTGTTCGGTCTTTGATAACTGTGGGACTTCATCGACCAGGCGATCGATTTCCTTCACTAGCTAGTTTCGTCCTCGTCGTCTTCCTTCGGCTCTGGCGGTTTCGGCGTCATCACCCAGTCGCCGTCAAGCAAAACGACCACGGTATCACGCTGATCTCGAAGAATGGCTTCGATTCCGGTCACATAACGCTTGAAGCGACCTTCATGTACTGTGCCGTCCGAAAGCGTGACCGTAACGTCTTCACCAAATTCAAGAAACCCTTCCATGCCATCAGGGGGCATTACTAGTATCTCTGTCCCGGCTTCGGCTTCGGCTTCGGCATCGGTCGGCTCGTCTTTTTCGTCGGGCTCATCAGCTATTTCCTTTTCTGGTGTGGATGGTTTGTCTTCAAAATCATCATCTAACGGAGCTGCTGCTTCGATTCTGGCATTCAGTTCTTGCTTGACGCTTGATCGAGGATTTGTGTGTCTGCCCTCTTCGGCCAGCAAATCACCCAATTCCGCAACAGTCAAATCCGGATGATCGGCCAACGCCGCAAGCGCTTTCTTTGCGGTCATGGTCCGTGGATTAAACGGCAACTGTGTCATACAAATACTCCCTTTGGTATACAAAAATACTACGACGTAATCATGCTGGACGCAAAATTTTTGTTTGTTGCGTTTCAATCGCGGCGCATGCTTGCGAAACTGCGTCAAGCGCTTCATCGCGCGTCATATTTAGGCTAATTGCATTGCCAGACGACAACCATACCCGCGACCCGTACCCATCTTCTTCTGCATCTTGGATATCAACAATAACTTCGATATTAGCCAGCTTGACCACGAACTCCCCTAATACCACAAAATGCAAATCCATTAGTTTGCCGGCCCGTCATGCAGTTCCAACATTTCGCTCATAAATCTTCCCATCTCGCCGGATTCAATGGCCTTTTTTTTGGCGTCATACCAATCGGCCATCATTTCCATAACCGCCAGCTCGGCACTTAACGAACGACTAATGGCTAATCCGTCGACCACGGAACCGTCAGATTGTACCGAATTAGACTGATAGTTAACACCAAAAACAATACTGTGTTCTGCAAGCCTACTAGATGCATCATCGCAACGGTTCGCCATTTCCCGCAACTCTTTTTTCTGTTCCGGCGTTTGCTGCGGAATGTTTTGTTTATCGTTCATACGTCTCCTGAACTAATTCGTAAATTCTACTACGTCGAGTCCAATCTTTAGCACTCGCGTTTTATTGCGATCAAGCAATACGCCTTCGTCGTCCAATAATTCTCGTGCGTGTTCTGCCCAATCCATTTTGCCTAGTGCATATGCTTGATCGAGGTCACATCTCTCAAACCACACAGCGGCTTGTGCACTAGCTAACCACACCGTTGCATTGACCCGAAAGTGCCCCTTGCCGCCACTTCCGATCTTCCGTTGTTGGCGTATCTGTGTCTTGGATTGCGACTCAATATCCCTCATTTCTTGAACCGCTTGGTAAATTACTGCAAGTGCCAGCGCCCTGTCACCCGCCAGGCCCCAGTTCGGATGCTTGCTTTCCATATGCTCTCGGCAGGAATCGAACCTGCACGTCCCTGTGACAACGCTTGTCGTAGCCGTCGCGTCTACCATTTCGCCACGAGAGCGACCCTGGGGCGCTTATCGGGATGTGCCCCAATACTACTTGCTTTTCTAAAATGGCATATCATCATCCGAATTGCCGACCTTGGCTGTTTCAGATGTTCCTATTGACGCTTGCACCTTGTTTTCTGTTGCTGCCGAAGGTCTAGCCTCTAGTTCCACTTTCCATGCCTTTACGTCCGTATACCATCGATCGTTGTACTCTCGACTTGAAATGTCGATTGACGCTGTAATTTTCTCACCAACGCCGATTATAACTTTGTCGATGTTGTCGCCCCATTGCACCATGCAAATTTGCTTGGGATAGTCGCCTTCTGTTGTAAGGATGAACTCGCGTTTACGCCAGTCGCCGTGTGAACTTTGGCCTGATTGTTCATCCATTAATTCTTTAACAAAGCCTGTAATCTTTAATTCCATGTGTTCCTCGTTGTGTTCGAATAACGTTTGATTTTCTATTTGTTATTCTGCTCAGTTGCCTGTGCTTGACGTTCTACTCTTGTCATGACAATAGCCACCAGTTCGCTCCACAAGTCTCGTCCACGTTTAGAATCCTGTGTTTCGCCAATATCTTCCAGGTAACCCTCGAGGATGTGGTCTGCGGATCTTCCGCTATAGATGAGATACTCGCTCGGTCCTTCCGATGAGTAAAATTCAGGAAACTCCAATGCTAGAGTTTTAACTTCCTCTCTGCCAACAGAGCTCTTTTGCATTGACGCCTTTCTGCGGGCAAGACTGTAGGCACGAACGGCTTCGGCCAAAACAGATTCGCGCTGCGTTTCTGCGATTCTAACAGTCATACGAAAACATTACGTCCGTTGTTTTGTTCGTTTGCATTTCAGGAACTCCTACCGCGCGCACGCGAGAAAATTCGAAAGCATGTCGCAGTCATGCCAATTTCGCTTCGACGTCTTCTATGTGCGCTTCTAATTGAGCTAACACTTTCTTTTTGTTTCCCTTAAACCCGAATTCAGATTTAGCCATAGCGTAGCAGGTGCGGCCTCGGCTAAGCCGAAGTCCTTGTGTCTCTAGTTTTAGACCAGAAGCCATGACCTTCAAGCGGTATAACGGGATGTGCTCGCCTGTTATCATGTAGCCGCCTCCGTGAAATTCAATCATGTAGCTCCAGATCGTTGTAATCGGCCTCTATCCAGACCTTTGCTCCGCAGGACAACGGCTTTTCTGGCGAGTATACAATTTCGCTGGGTCCGTTGATGCGGACGCTAGCCGCATATTCGTTGCTTTTATACGTCTTCACTGTAATTACCGGCTCTTGGGCTCCGGTTTTAGTGTTGCTTCGGATCCGGTGCTGGTTGATGTGTACCCTGGCTTTCATTTTTTCATCAACGGTTTCTTATGTCATACATTCTCATTTCCATACGATCCAAACGCTTCAACACGTCTACGTTGACGCTCTCAAGCCAGTTCAACTTCGTGTTTTGAATGTGATCGGATGAAATGGGGGCGTCTTGATTCTTTTCTATAGTAAGCTCAATCCTTTCAATACCCTCTGTATGCTGGGCGCTCGCATTGCCAATGGCGCTTATGCGAGCGTCAAGCTGGCTATAACCCCACACGCCTGCCATTAAGACACCGACAAGTTGCAGTAAGAAACTGAGACTAAAGGAGACGTTTGCAGATTCCTTAATCTCCCCCGGTGTCATCAGAACGGCATCTCTATCTTTACCACGGAAGAGCGAGCCCACCCATCCCACGGTCGCCATGCGTATGTGACAGCGAGCCGAAGCGGGCCAAGTAAGTATGCCACGCCCGTAAATGCGAAATGCGGCTCCCAGTCTGTGTAATCAGACGGGACGGCACTTGCGCCGAGGTCTAGGCTCAGGTCTGCTGTCGGCAGTCGCATGATCGTGGCACCTACTTGAGGCTGGACTACGGGCATACTGAAGC
>TARA_R110000823_G_scaffold154077_4_pt1 | contig 17152 bp, 25 predicted proteins | sample TARA_R110000823 | Tara Oceans TARA_R110000823 (sample SAMEA4397722) | marine metagenome | biome: Polar Biome; feature: [DCM] deep chlorophyll maximum layer (ENVO:01000326); material: water (ENVO:00002006), including particulate matter (ENVO:01000060) such as... | depth 20 m | reverse complement strand
CAATCAGCATTAAATAAATTAGGAGCATCTTTAACAGTAGATGGTAAATTAGGAACAAAAACCTATGAAGCTATAAACGATAATGGTGGATTACCTTTTTATACTTGGAATAGCGGTTGTGAAATTGGAAATGTTTGTTCTTTACAAAAAGCAGATTACGAAATAATATTAGCAAACGCAACTAAAGAGGGTTGGATAGTTAAAAACGCAGAGGATTTAGCATCTGAATCTTGGTTGCCTTTTGTTCAAGATGGGGATGATTATGCTTTTAACAATTTAAGAATGTAACTATGGCAAAACCTTATTTTAATAAAAGACTATATCCGATAACAACAAATTGTCAAGTATTAGATGCTCAAGTAAGTAAGCTAAGAGATGACAAAGACCTTGTTTATAGAAACTTAATGTCGGGGGATAGAAGAACTGTAAAGGATTTACTATTAAATAAAGAGGTACAGTTTGAAAATCAAAAATGTAGTCAAGTGTTAGAGGATTCTAGTGTTTACGGAACACTTGATATGACACAAGACGAGTTTGAAAAGTTAGAGCAAAGTATAATAGTAGAATCAAACAAAAAAAGACAAGTTATGCTTGTTACGGGAGGTGTTGTTTTATTAATCGGTTTGGCAATATTTATAAAATAAAGATATGGGTTGGTTAAAAGATGTATTTAATCCTAGCGGAGCAGAAAATGATAGGTATAACGACTTACTTAATAAAAAAAGGAGAGAATACCCACAACTAGTTTATGACTTCTCTAAATGGAAGGTAGTAAGTCCAACTGTTAAGTTATCTAAATGTCAAGACTTAGGTGCTGATGTTGAAGTATTAAGGCTTTTAAAAGCGGGTAAATTAGACGACAACGCATTATCTGATGGTCATAGAGTTGATGAAAGAGGAATAAAGGTTTACACAAAGTTGTATAACGAATACAATAATGTTTATAGAAAAAGATATTGCGACCCAATTTTAAATACTAATATTCAGAATCAAGATGCAATTCAGCTTAAAAGGGAAGCAGACCAATTACAAGATAGAATAGAAAAAGATACTGACAAGCAAAGAACAATTATTATCGCAGTTGGAGGTGTTGTTTTATTATTAGGTACGACATTAATTTTAAGAAAACTATAATGAATAATATAGAGATAAATAGTATTGAAGATGTAGGTTTTTCAAATCCTAGTAGCAGACCACAATGGAGTGGAACTAATGGAGAAGAAGAATATGAAAAGCCTTACTTTGGTCAGTTAGACCCAAATTGGAGGGAAAAGGCTCAAGAATTATTAGATGAACAACAACAGATAATGAGAGAGGTAGAAGATTCCCAAAGAAAAAAAAGTCTTCCCAAAGAGATTATGATTTTTGGCGGGGGGATAGTTATATTGCTTACAATTTTAATAATTTATAAATACAAAAAGAAATAAATATGAACTCAAAAGAAAATTACCAAAATGCTTGTGGTTGTGATTCTCATTCAAACGTGGATGGTCAAACAATAGAACAAGGAGGTAGAGATATTTTAAACACAGTAAAATCGGGTGCTTATGACATTTTTGATGTTGTTAAAGGTACGGGAGAATTTGTTGTAGAAGAAGCCCAAGAAGGGTACGAAAAGGTTAAAGAGCAAGGCGTAAAACTAGATGAGAAAGAAAGAATTATCAAGTCTGTTCCAAACTCTTATATTGTATTTGGTGCAATCGGGCTTTTAATTTTTAGTATGGTAAAAAAATAATGAAAAAATTATTATTCATAATCGGTTTAGGTGGTATTGGCTATGGTCTTTACTACTACTTTAAAAGTCAATTAGATTTGGCTCTTAACTTTGATTTCAAGTTTAAAGATGTTCAATTGGAAGACATTGATAAAGATGGGGTTAATTTAGCGTTGGTAATATCGGTGTTAAATAAGTCATCTTTTGCTTTAGAAGTAAAGGATTATGATATTAATATGATTTACGAAGGAACTAAAATAGGTAACGCTAAAAGTGTTTCTAGTTTTACAGTTCAAGGAGATTCTTGGTTCGATGTACCCGCAAAGGCTTATATTAAATTTAAAGGTTCAGAGGGTATTTTAGATGATTTAGGTCTTTCTTTATTAAAAAGTAAACCCGTAGATGTTGATTTTGTAGGTAAGATGAATGTTGTGTTTGCTAATTTGCCAAAGGAGGTTATTTTTAATGTTAAAGATGTTGTATTGACTGAAAACTTAGCTGAAACAATAGGTATTGGTAAGACTATTGGTAAGTTAAATAAATTCTTAGATAAATTAGGTATAAAAATATAAATTGTTTTAGTAAATAATTTATCTTTACTATTTATAAATAAAAACAAGAGATATGATTTTAGGTAAGACACAAAAAATAATGAAAACGGGTATTGCGAAGTATTCTAAAGAGTTTGAGATAACTAAGGATAACACGCAAATACTTATAACTGCCCAAGAAAAAGATGGGGCATTAACTTTTAGGATGTGTAATAGTTGGAATCCAAAGCAAAGAGTTGGTTTCAAGGATATTATGGATGTACGGGTTGATATGTTAGGGTTTGAGATGATGGCATCTCCGTTTTTAAGTAAAAGTGTTGAAATGTATGCTAAGTACTATGATGTTCTTGTGAAAGAGATAAATCTATTCATTTTTGAAAAGAACGATAAAGTAGGAGTAGCGGTTTACGAAAATAAAAAATTTAAAGAAGCAGTATCACTCGAAAAACAATTTGAAAGATTAGGCTTATAAATAATAATAAATGGCAGTACAAAGAACTATACGTAAAAAAGCAACTTCTGTTAGTGCAAAAGATATGGAATGGATAAAAGAAAAACTAACAGAGATTGACGATGATTTAAAGGCACTAAAGCAAACTGTTATAGGAAACAAGGAATATGGTCAAAAAGGGTTGGTAGAGCAAGTTAATGAGCATAGGAAGTACCTAGAAGCAGATAAGAACTTTAAAGCAAAAGTTGTCGGAGGCTCATTAGTTGTTGGTACTGTTTGGACTTTGTTATTAAAGTTTTGGGATAAAATATTTTAATAAATAATAATAATAATAATAATAATAATACACAAGATGAAAACAAAAGGCACACAAGTAGTTAAAGAACAAGAAATTAAGAAAAGTTATAAAATTATAAAAGAGCAAGAAGAAAAAGACTTATTGGCTTTTATTAATGATATGCCAACAAAATTTGGCTTACCTCTTTTAAAGTTTTTAGATGGACTAGAGAGCATTAAATGATAAAATAAAAAAATTATGGCAGTAACAATTTCAGCACCTCAAAACATAACATCTCCCGAAGGGAACTCTCTTGCGTTATATAAAGATGCAAGTACGCTTAGATATTTTGTAAAAGATATTAATGGGCAAATAGAAGAATTTTCTGCAAATATTTTATCTGACACCTTGCAAGAAGTTTTATCGCAAGGCAACACAACGGGGGGGAATGACTTAATTTTTTCAGATGGAGATAGTCTTAAATTAGCATCTCCAATTGGGAATGATTTTTTTATTAAAAATAGCTTAACCGATGATGTCCTTATGGGTTTTAGCACAGTTACGGGGGTTTCATTATATTATAATAATGATAAAAAATGTGAAACTACAAATAATGGTTTTAGAGTAGGCGGGGATTTAAGAGTAACGGGTTTACTAGATTTATTTCAGACAAATGATAATACCTTTGCGGGAACTAATGCGGGTAATCTTGACAATCAAGTTGGTAATACTAACACGGGGTTTGGGGAAAATTCTCAATCACTTCAAGTAAGCGGGAGTAATAATTCATCATTAGGGTTTAACTCTTTAAAAGCGTCAGTAGTGGGGAATAACAATACTGCCATAGGAACAAATTCTTTACCATTATTAAATGGTGGTAGTTTCAATACTGCTTTAGGAGGAAATTCTTTATTAGTAGCAACAAACGGTAATGGAAATACTGCAATAGGATATAATTCTTTAAAAGCCAAACTAACTTCAAACTTTAATACTGCGGTTGGTAATGAAAGTCTAAATGAAGTAACAACGGGTTTTAGAAATACTGCAATAGGTAATGAAGCGGGTAGACTTACAACTACGGGTAGTTACAATACATCAATAGGGGATGAAGCAACACCAACAACATTATCTGCAAGTAATGAAGTTACTTTGGGCGGTTCAAGTGTTACTGTTTTGAGATGTGCAGTTACTTCTATTACTTCATTATCAGACGAAAGAGATAAAACTGATATATCTGAACTTGAATATGGACTTGATTTTGTAAACTCTTTATCTGCTAAAAAATGGACTTGGAATCAAAGGTCTGAATATAGAGATGAAATTGATGAAGATGGTAATAAAGTTCAAGTAGAGATTGAAAATAGCAACAGAGGTAAAATAGACTTTGGATTTATAGCACAAGAAGTTCAGTCGGTAGATAATGAGTTACTAAGACTTGTTTATGATTCAAACCCCGAAAAACTTGAAATGAGTTATGGTAAATTAGTGCCTATATTAGTTAAAGCTATTCAAGAATTAAGTAATAAAATAAATAAAAAATAAATATGAGTTTAACAGTTTCAGCACCAAAAGATATAATTACCCCAATAGGTAATCAGTTAGCTATTTTTGTAAATAGTGAAACTAATAAATTATCTCTTAAAGACATATATAATCAAACACAAGAATTGTTTAGTGGAGAGGGTGGATTTGATAGATTAGTTTTAAATCCCGAAGGAGCAATAAGTAATCCCGTTTCAAGTAGTGCAACATTATTATTAGCAAAAACAAGCACCGATAATTCAATTCAAATTAACGTAAATAGAAAAGTTAGTTTATCGGGAGATGGAGGTTCGGGTACTCTTAATTATTTAGAATTATCAGAAATTGAAAGTTCAACAGTTTTTACGGGAAATTCTGCTCAAATAGTTGAAAAACAATCAAGGGCAGAGTTTAAAGGGCAAGGAAGTATATCGCAATTAGCAAGTTTGAAAGGAAGTACAGATTTGGATGGGTCTTTAGATAAAGACGTTAATTTGAATTATACAATTCAATCACAAGCATATTTGAAAGGAACGGGTAACGATACTATAAGATTTATTGTGGGTTATTATTGTGCATTAAATGGGAGCAATTCAAATGCAATAGTTGAAGATTATTATGGTTATACCTCAAATGATAATACTACGGGTTCAATTCAAATAACAGATGCTTATACATCCTTTGCTTCATTTGGTTTAAAAAACGCCGATTTGGTTGTTAATGAATACATAGGCTACTATCACACATCTGCTCAAGTAAATCTTGCGACTGAAAATTATTTTATGAAGAATGATGTGGATATGCCATTAGATACTATGGGTTCTGTCGTAAGTAAAGACTATAAAATCAAAGCATTAAATACTGCACCAAGTTCAGCAACAGATACGGGAATTTTAGGAGAAATTAGATATACAAGTGATGCAGTATATGTATGTATCGCAACAAACACTTGGAAAAAATCAGAATTATTAACATTTTAAAAAAAATAATATGCCAATTCAACCACCAAACCCAACAGAAGGTTTCACCGACATAGATGAAGTTATTGAAAAAGTAGAAGAAGAAGAAGATAAAGAATAAATAAAATAAAATAATTATGGCAATTACTGTATCAGCACCTCAAAACATAACATCTCCCGAAGGGAACTCTTTAGCAATATATAAAGATGCAAGTAATGGCATACTTTACTTGAAAGATGTTAACGGACAAATAGAGCAATTGTCTGTAACGGGTGGACTAGTTAGGGGTACGGGAACTCAAAACACAATTCCCGTTTGGGGACTAGTTAATACATTAGGTGATTCTATTGTTTCTCAAACTACTCCTTATATTGGAGTTGGAACGGGGGTATTAAATATTAATGGTACAATGAAGCAAAGCGGTACGAAAAAATCTATATATATAGGTGAAAATGTAGGGCTTAATGTATTGGATTCTGCTATTGAAGACCAAAATGTGGGTATTGGTAATAAGTCTTTACAAGCGTTTGTTGAAGGAGAATCTTTTGGAAGTGCAATATCGGGAGAAAATGTAGCAATTGGATATGAAGCACTTCTTTCATTAGTTAAAGGAACAAATAATATTGCAATAGGAAGTGCTTTGCGTAGTACCTTGGATGGTGCTAATAACATCGCATTTGGAAAAAACGCTTTACAAAACTTAGGTATTGGGGCTGGTGAAGCCAAGTCAAATATAGTTATGGGATTTGATGCCTTGCGTAGTATTCAAAATGCTAGAGGTGGTATAGCAATAGGGCAATCTGTACTTTACAACATCACTAGCGGTATAGATGATTCGGTAGCAATAGGACACGAAATAGGAAAAGATTTGCCTTTAACCACTTCGGTAGATGATTCGGTATTGATAGGTTCGAGTATTGCAAGGGATTCTTTGGCAACAAATTTAAAAAGTTGCGTACTTATCGGATATCAATCCGTTTTAAACACAACGGGAAATTTGTTTCGTACTATTGCGATAGGTCAAGGTGCATTGCAAGGTAGTAGTGATTTGTTACACGGTAATATAGCAATTGGAATTAATTCAAATCAAAATAATACTAGCGGATTAGAATATTCAATTAATATCGTAACTTCTGATGGAGGAGTAATAGGAGGGGGTGGAGTTGCCAATTCTTATGGAATATCAATAAACACTTATGATAGTAATGATTCGGGTATTGGTTTACCAAATCAATCTCTTGGAAAGTATGGTGTATCAATTGGAGGTATAGGTAACGTACAAAATGCAGAAAATTCAGCTATTTTAGGTGGTAAAAGCAATATTATTAATGCGAGTGCAACAAATAGTGCAATCCTTGGTGGTTTTGACAATGAAGTACAAAGTGGTGGTTCGGGTGGTATGGCTTTAGGTTCTAACTTGCAAGTTAATGGAAATAACCAAGTAGTATTAGGAAGATATAATGTTCCAAACGCTAACACCAAACTTATAGTGGGTTGTGGATTTAGCGATGCAAATAGAAAAAATGGATTTGAAGTTTTAAACACGGGTCAATTAAGAGCGACTTTATATGGTGGAACAAGTTTCCCCGCTACGGGAAGTTTCAACTTTTTAGTTTCGGGTAGTACGGGGAATATACTTGAAGTAGATTCATCAACTATTCTGAAAGAAAATTTATCAATAACAAGCGAAATCTTAGATGCGGGTGGAGTTGTATTTGTAAGTTCAAACCCAACCAATGCTATTAAGGTTACTTGGTCGGGTGGTGCGGGTACGGGAGAATTAAGATTACCCGCAAGTTTTCCAACAGATAGAACTTTATATGTTTTTACAACTGCTTCATTTGGTTCGGGAACAACTAACATTGTTGAAATTAAATCAGCAACGGGAGAATTAATAAATGGTCTTGCTTCACTAGAATTAAATACTCAATTTAAGTCTGTAAAGTTATATTATGATGGTAGCAATTATCAAACAATAAGTACAAATTAATATGGAAAAATTACCAATTCAATTACAGATACTAAACGACTTTATTTGGGAGAAACCTCAAGTAGTTGTTAAGTTATTAAAGGAAAACGGAATTAAGGTTTCAAGTAAACCAACGTTACCCGAAATAATAAGAAAGTCAGTACAAGCGGTAACAGATGAAAATCAAGGCTTTATTGATGATGTAGATAGAGAGATTAGAACAGAAGGCGAAAGCGGTGTTATATTTACTACTGCGTTAGTAGTATCATCTCTAATTAGTATTGGTGGTGCTATTTTTGGAGCGAGTCAAGCAAAGAAGCAAAGGAAAGCAATGCTTAATATGAAGCTAATGGATTTGGCTAGTAATGAAAAACTTACTTATGCCAATATTCAAGCAATGAAAGAGCAAGGTCGTATAGAGATTCTAACTAACACTCTTTTAGAGTATGGTAAAGCACTTCAAAGTGAATCAACTCAAAGGCAAAAAGATACGGGTTTATTTATTGGTATAATGGGCGTGGGATTAGCAGTAGTATATGCAACAACACAAATTTTTAAAGAATAAGGTATGAAAAAGATTAAATATTTAAACGCATCGGGAGTTCCCACACCCACACCATCGGGTGGTGGAGTTAATGCAGACTTGATTGCTCAAGGTGTTCAAGTATTGGTTGGTCTTGTATCTAGTTCAATTTCGGCTAAAAAGAACAGAGAGTTGCAAGAACAATTAGCAAAACTAAGTTTAAAGCAACAAAAGGAACTAACCGAAAGACTTCAAGATGTAACTAGTGATGTAGACAGATTACGTATTATGTATAAGACTTTTGCGGTCTTGGAGAATCAAAAATTAATAGACAGTAGAAAAGACAAACAATTAACACTATTTTACTTTCTTGGTGGAGGTAGTTTACTTTTAGTAGGAATGGCAATAATATTTAAAAGAAAAAAATAATGGATAACGAAACAAAAAACATTTTAAAGATTTTAGGCGTAGCAGTAGTTGTTTTATTTCTTTTAAAACCAAAAAAGGTTAAGTCTTTACTAGGTAAATCCTCAAAAGATAAAGATAGTGTAGCACCACCAAAAACAGAATCAAGTAATGTTGCTAAAGTTGGCTCGGAGCAAGAGTTTGAAAACGCAACTGTTTCTTTAAAAGCATTTAGGAGTGCGGTTAATAATAAAGAATCAAAATCAGAGTTAGACAAGCTAAATAGAATACTTTTAAAAGATTACGGAATCAAAGTGTTTTTAGATGAAAAAAGCGGTAAATTAACCGCAAGAAATAGCAAAGGCGAAGATGTTGCTAAAGAAGAATAAATATGGCGGGATTATATGCTCCTATTATAACTGTATCTCCAACACCATTTATATCAGTAGATACAAGTGATTTAACATCCTATGATGAAATTCAAGAAACACAAGGTACAATAGTGTATCAAGCTGAATCTTTATACTTTCAAGCCAACACAATAGAGCAGATTAACGAACCTATTGATGTTGAAATTTATAATGCAGATGGAAAGCTAGAAAAAAACAAGCGTGTTAATGTTGCAGATACGAACCAATTCCAACCCATTAAAAATATAGATTTAAAAAAAGAGCCTATTATATTTGATGGTAGGACAAGAATAAATCTAAACCTACTTCCGCTAGAAAACATTAAGTTATACTTCAATACAAGGCAGTTAGAACCTACCGACTTTTTGAAGGGGGGAGCTGATTTCTTTAGTGAAGACTTCCTAGATACTTATGGTTTTTTTGATGATTACGATGACAAGATTCAAGAAAACATAAGAGAAATTAGACAAGGATTAGAAAATAATAGTGCAGATATAGGATTTTAAAATGGCTATAATTGAAAAAAAATATTGTGTTCTTTATAATAGTGATAGGTCAATCTTAACACTACTGTTTTCTAAAAATCAAAGTATAAATACTTTGCATAAATCTTTTGGAACGGATAGCTACCAAGATTTAGTAGATTTCATCTATAATAATAACTTATACGAAGATGACAAAAGCAATATCAATTATAAAAAATTAAATCGTTTAGAGGAAAATGTAGAGGAAACTCTTTTAAAATATGATGACTAATGGCGGGAATATCGCAAGACATATCACTTCAAATAAAAAATAACCTTAATAGAAAAGCTACTTTTTCACTTTTAGGTGGTACACAAGACCCTTCTAATGGTCAAGCAAACGCTAAAACTCTTTATGATTGGGATTTGACTGCTGAAACATTTGCCAATACAAACGTTCTTACTATTGAAGCCTCTACAATTACAAATCCAACAGTAATTACCTATGAAGTAGTAAACCAAGATGGTGCTATAACAGACCTTCAAACAGTTGTAAGGCTTTTAAACACTCTTAATTTAGGGGTCTTTAATCTTGATGGAAATGTAGTTTGGATACTTGATGATATCAATATTTTTGGAAATATATCTATATTAATATCTTTATCATTTGATATAGATGATTTTGTAGAGGAAGCATATAACTACTTTGACTCACTAAATAAAACTCTTTTAGTAGATTTCAGCACAAATTACAAGGCATCTATTCAACAAGCGGTAAATACGATTCCCGATTTTGTGGATTTTGTAGAATCACAAGGTTGGGGTTTATGTTATCCAACAAACGCATCAAGTATAGATTTAGCAAGAGTTACTGCGGGAGATATTTTTTTAACAACTGATACGGGTGGAGTTTTAGCTACTAATCAGTACGCAAGTGGTACAAGTTTTAGTATTGGAGGATTTGATAATGCCTTACTATACGCACCCGATGTTAATTCTTTTAAAACCTTACAAAGTTTAACTTTTGATGCACCTTTTCTTCCAATAGTTAATGCTTATATTTTTAAGTATTTATTTGAAGCACCCGTTTTTTTATCTTTTAATCAAAACCCCGCTTTAAATAATGGTTTTCAGTTTTTAGACCCCTCATATTTTCCAAGTCCAACTGCATTTGGAACTAATAGCTTTAAAATGCCACCTTTCGGAACAAACCAACTAAATCTATATGGTGCGGAATTTCCTAAATTAGATATTCAAGCGGGAACATATAACATAAGTGCATCTCAATCTGCACAAGATATTGATTTAATAAATGTTAATAGTAGTATAGTTTTTGACACTATGGGTCAAGGCACTACCTTAACATTAAATGAATTAATAGAAAGTCTTACAAGTACCATTTTATTAGATTTTAGTTCATTGAGTTTAGTTGGCGATAGTCAAAGCATTGCTATTTCCACAACAGATACTAGTAAACAAACAGTAACTCTTTCTAATGAGTTCAATTCAATTTTTAACTATGCTACGGGATTTAAAGGTCAAGTGTTTAGACTTGGTTCTGTGGCGGGGGGAGGAACGGAATGTGATATAATATATAACGACAACATTACGCCATTAAATTTAGGGTTTCAAACAATTGATTTAGAGCAATCTTTAACAACCAACCTTCCTCCTATTGGTTCGGGGGGTGGTAGAATGGGCTTTGTTAATGGTCTTGACTATACACTTGCGTTAGATTTATCTTCTCAAACATTAATTATTGGTAGTTTTGAAATGGAGTATTTCAATAATTGGTTTTTGGAATTAGGAACACAAGAATTTCTATCACAAACTTCCGCAGTTACAACGGGGTTATTTGGAATTATACTTACTGCTGACTTTAATACATTTGTTTTAAGTGGTCAAGGCATTAGTGGTTATTATGCATTAATTGATAACGGATTTACAATAACCACACCCTTTGGTGCTATTACTAATAATAGATTTTCTTTTACACAAAGCGTAGGTCAAGAGTTGCTAATAAGGTCAACTTCGGGTCTTGGTCAATCTGTATTTGAAACAACAACTGCAATTAAAGGTAGTGCAGAGGTAGTATCTCCTTCCGTAAATATATTAGTTGGTACTGAAACAATAAATTTAGTTGCACCCGTAGGAAACCCAAGAAACGGAATTATAACTTCTGATTTTGCTTTATCAAATAGTAGCACTTTCATAGGAACACCTTTGTTTGTTCCAAACTCTATGACCTCTCTTTTGATAGGTGGGGGTATATTTGGTCAAGATTTAGGTACTTTTACTGTTAGTGGATTAACTATAACACTTCCTTTTTACCCCGCCTCATTAAATAGGGATGCTTACGGATTGTTTAAGCGTGATTTTAGTGGTTTAAATGGAAATAACGTAAATATATTAGAAATTAGAGAGTATAACATTAATGCAACTGACATCCTAAACACCCTTGTTGAGCCATTCGGAAGCAATGCCTTATTTAATGTTGGGGTAAACGGAATTATTCCATCAATTCCCGCTATTCGATTTAGAAATTCTAATTTCGGAACTACTTCCATAGATGCTAGACCTAATCCACAACCTCTTGAGATATTACTGCCTATTGGTGCTACTTGTACGGGAGGGATACTGTTACAAGATTGTAATTTTAATTTTTTATTTGGGGCTAACACTAAATTTTTTATAAATGATAACGTGGATACTCAACAAGCCCTACTTGGAGTGAGTTCAATTGATAATGTTAATTTTAATAACTCTGCTTTAAACGATGAAATTCGATTATTTTCTAATTGGAATGGTGTTGGAAATTCGATATTACAATTAACTATTAAAAATTGTGCTAATCTTAAAAAAATAATATTAACCAATAACGCAACTGCTACACCACCCGTTTGTTCTATAATTTTAAACAATAATGGACTCTTAAATGCATTTAGTTTTGATAACCATAACCTAACAAGCATATTAGTAGGTACTTTACCTTTCGTTACTAGATTTAGTGTGAATAATAATGACTTACCATCGGCAGATTTAGATGCTATCATTATTGCAATTGATAATAATGGTCTTACAAATGGTAATTTAGAATATGATAACCAAACGGGAGGTGCAAGTCCTAATGTTGGAGTTAGTGGAACTGCATATACTAATCTACAAGCTAAAAGTTGGACTATTTTGGGTAATGTTCCGATATAAAAAAAGGGCTACTATAAATAGTAACCCTCATAAGTTCTTAACCAAAAAACTATAACTCGGTAAAACTCTAACTTGCAGAAGTCTTTGCTTTAAAATCCAAAGTTAATGATTCTTTTTGAATTTTATTATCTTTTGGAATAATTTCTTGTGGTTCTATTACCTCAACATTTGAAATATCTAATGGCTCAACATCTATATCTAAGTTTGCGTAAATAGATTTACTTTTCTTTGGTGCGATATTTTTACCATCTATAAACATAATGTTATTGTCCTCATCTAATTTTAAATACCCACCACCTTCAACTTTATCATCTACACTAATACCACGCTTACCATAGTAGTCTTTAGGAAGCGTTTTAGATAGTTGCTTAATAACTGTTTTCTTATACATCCAACCTTGCGGGTCTTTATTTGAGCCATATAGAGCGTTAGGGTATTTTGACATCTCTACAATTTCCATAATTTCTTTTTTGGACATCACTTTAAACATCGTTTCTCCATTTGTTAGCTTTGCAACTGCATAAACGTACTTTACATTTTTATTGGTTCTTTCGTGATTTGGCTTGTGAATTAATTTTGGCTCAAGTCCAAGTTCATATTCAAACTCATCATCTTGATATACAATCTCACTCCAAAGTTTAGAAATCTCCCCGCTTCTTAAAATTAAGTTTATAACACCCTTATATCCTAGAATTGGTGTAATCTTAGAGCCAAATGGTAGAAAGTAAAATTCTCCAACATCTGCTGATGGATTTAAACCAAGTTCCGCACACAATAAAATGGATGCAAATAGAGATGCGGGGTTATTTAAGAACGCTTGTTGCATCTTCTCACTTTTCTTAACCTCGTTTATCACAATGTTTTTAAACTGCGATGGAGTTATGTTGTGAGTTTCTAGCAGTTCCGCTAAATTCTTTTGTTCGTACTTTGATATAGTAGCGGAAAAATTACTAATTAAAGTTTGTTGTGGAGTTAATGCTCTTTTTTGTGTCATAATTTCTAGTTTTTATATTTATATTTAAGTTTGTTTTCTGTTGAAAATCTATGCTCTGATAAATATGCTTTAAAGTATAGTTCTCTTTTATGTTTGTGAAAATTTACTCTTGTTATTTCGTGAGATATTTTTTCTTTTTTTAATTTAGTTAGTTTTTCTGTTTTCAAAAACTCATTAAGACCATTTATATAATTATCCCAATAAACTAATTCTAGCTGAAAGTCATATATTTTTTTACTAATATATAATTGACTATCCACCATAATAAACATCTTCTATTAATGGTATGTCAGACTTAAACTCACAAGTACTGTATAAAGGACATTTAGAGCAACTCTTAATGCTAGGATAAGCAATAAAGTCTTTCTCTATATCCATTGCGTTTATCTGCTTGTAAACAGAGGATATGTGCTTTTCGTGAATATCATAAGAATCTTCATCTATATTAATTCTTATAAACTTTACATCATTAACTTCTTTTGAGGAAAAAACCATAAAGAAAAAATCAAAATCTTTATATTCTAACCCGTAATTTTCCTTAACAAGCATTTTATATTGAATAGCTTGTACGAGTAATTTTTCTTTGTAGTGTAAACTATCAACATCCCATCCAAATTCTGACCACTTATCATCAATAACACCGCTATATTTTAAATCAATAATACAAGGTCTACCATTCATAGTAGCCCAAATATCTAAAATTCCATTTTTGTTTTTAGATTCTAGCTTTAGTCCAATATCTACAATTTCAATATTATATTCTTTTTTTATTTGTTTATATAGAATTGCAGATTCATTGGCTCTTTGATATGGTGCTGAAATACATTCTTTTTTTGTACCTACGTAGCTTTTTTTAGGTTCGGGTTTTACTCCATCTCTAGGTAAAGAACCCGTAGCCATAAATTCAAAGTAATTACCCAAGTCCATTGCTAATGAAGAAAAAAATTGAACATTATCAAAGTGTTGTGCTTTAAATTGTAGTCCACATAATTTTTTTCCTTTGTAATCGTTGTATCCTTTTAAGAACGATTGACTTATTTTCTTGTTTTTCATATTATTGCTTTTTGTTATTATTTACAACTTTCTTATATTCTGATTCTTCTAACCAACCATCAATAGTATGGTTTACGCCAACCCAAATATGTTTTTTCTTATTTTTTATTTTTGACGATGTACCAATAATTAAACTTTCAACTCTCAAATCATATAGGTCTTTAATGTGCATTACACCTCCCACTCTTTGATTTAATGAAATCAGCATACTATCTGCCATCTGTCGGCTCTCTGCTTCCATAACAAGGGGCTTATCTAGTTGGTTGAAATAGTATTTATATAGTTTAATGCTTCCCAAAATTATATAATTTAATTTCCAATAACTTAAATTGAACCCTAGCGAACTGAACCAAAAGAGAGGTTGATATCTCAAAGTTATCTCTGTACTTTCTCTCAAAAACATCAATCATTTTAGATATTGCGTTTAGATGATTATAGTTGTTTTTAGGGTTTTTTATTGTTGCAAATAATTTTTCAAAATCTAATAAAATAGGATTCATAATTTAGTATATTTGATATGTACGCTTTATTTGTGTCTTGCGTAAAGTTTCTTGTAAACGGAAAGGGGGAATGGAGTTGATAGCTTGTTTCCTCTTTTTTACTTTACAACTTTAAATGCAAATGGTTTCCCAATATTTCTTTGCTCACAATAGATAAGCAATGCGTGAAATGTTTCTAATGCTTTTAGCCTACCCTTTACAATAGCTTTACTGCTAAAGAACCAATAGAAATGATAATCATCATCTACTAATCCAAACTTATATAAGTTCCCGCTTTGTGGTTTTTGCTGATTGCTTAAACGTACTAGTGTAAAGTCAATACCCCTTTCTTTAAATGTTTGGGTAGAGTACTCATCTTCCATCTCTTTTTCAGAGAATGGAGTTAATTTTAAATCATCCATAAATATACTGTATTTGATTACGATAGCAAATATAAAGAATAATAATTATTTTACAAAATAATAAAACATAAAAAAGGGGATAAATTAATACCCCCTCTTAAATTAAGCTATTGAGTGGCGATTCAATAACCTAATTGTTTATATGTTAGATTATATTTGTCAAAGAGTTCTTGTACTAGCCTTACGTTTTCTTTTGAATCTCTATAATAGATGCAGTCAGTTTTCCAAGCAAAAAAATCATCTCCAACTAATTCAGATGCTTCTTTCATAAAAGTAAAACAAGTTAGTCTAATAAACTTAAACACATTCTTTAAATCAACATTCTCCTTTTGACTTATATAAGACTTTAGCTTGTTTCCGTTTTCATACGCAACAAAACTTTTCTCTCTACCTAAAACAGATAGCGTAGCAAGTCGTAGTGCTTTACATTCAGTATCAAGCCCACTAATATATGTTTTCTCATTTATCATCCCGTAGAGGTAAGCTATTCGCCAATATGCGTGATTTAAGTCAGTTCCCGCCATTGTTCCAATTTCAGTATCATAATCATAGTTATACTTAATTGAATTTAATTCTTCGGGCAAAAACACTTCATTATTTTTAATCCACTTTTGAACTTGAATCTTCACGTTGTTAAATAAGTAAATTTTATTCTTTGGAAAATTCGTTTGAGATGCAAATACAAAATGAGTATTGTCTAATAAAATTTCAGTACACTCACTTGCTTCACGAACAGAAAAACTTAGTTTCTTTTTAATTAAAGATTTTACTAAAGTGTCAGCACTTTTTGACTTTACGTATTTTCTTTTTATTTTATCGCTCATATTTTCCCTCCCTTTTCAAGTTTTTTAGTAAGTTTAGCAACTTCCTTTTGAAAGAACTTTTTAGTAATTAATCCATCTTTTACATCTTTTCTTAAATCAGATATTAAATTACGAATCTCCTTTACTCTTTCAGCACTACTATCTCTTTTATCAGCAATTTTTTTCTGAATATCAACATCTTCTTTTTTACCAACAACTTTTTCGGGAGTATCAAACTTCTTGTTTTTAGCTTTTTTAATTCTCTTAGACTTTTCTGCTTCCGCTTTTTGAAGTCGTCTATTACGCATTTCTTTCTGCTTTGGGGATAAATCAGCATACTGCACTCCATCTTCAACTATGCTATCAGATAATTGAGATTCAATAACATCTGCATCTTCCTCAAAAACAAATTTAATATAGTAAGAGCAATTTGACTTATCTCCTTGCTTTTTTCCTTTTTTTCGAAGTTTAATTCCCCTAAGTGGAAGTAGTTTATCACTATCACTCCCAACTAAATCCCTTAATTGCTTATTAACCTCTCCGCTTTTTACATCTAAATCCTTGATTTTAACAATGCTTGTATTGACAAATCCATCTCCACCATTAACATCAATTTGAATTTGTAAGTTCGGGTCAAAGGTTCTTAATAGGTTTTCTAGGTCAAATAAGTCAACACCTAAAATCTCTGCTTCCGTAACATTAGATATGTTACCGCATTTTTCTTTCTTTTTTTTAGTAGCACTATCGGATAGTGCGTTATCTACATTTTTAAGTGTAAATTCTTTTAATGGAAGTTCTTTGAATTTTGCAAAAAGGTTTTTAGAAGTCCATTTCTGAATCTTATTCCATTTATTTTTGCTAGTGCTTTCAGATTCTTCTAAAATCTGTTGCATTATTTCGGGATTTCTGTCTGCTATTTTCTTTACAAGAGATGCAAGTTTCCCAAACTTCT
>TARA_R110000823_G_scaffold57490_2_pt1 | contig 17157 bp, 25 predicted proteins | sample TARA_R110000823 | Tara Oceans TARA_R110000823 (sample SAMEA4397722) | marine metagenome | biome: Polar Biome; feature: [DCM] deep chlorophyll maximum layer (ENVO:01000326); material: water (ENVO:00002006), including particulate matter (ENVO:01000060) such as... | depth 20 m | reverse complement strand
TCAACCCCTTCTACAATGCTAGCATACAAAATACCTTGGTATTTGTCTTTGTTGGTACCATTTGTAAAAAAATCTACGGGTACCTTTGGAATGTTTCTTCTCTTTCTCATCGTTATTAAATATATGAAAGAAAGCTCGGGAAACCAAAATTCTAATGCTATTCCCCTTTGAGAGCTTTCGTGATTAAGTTTTTGAACTGACTTATTGGAATATAATATCCCAACACGTTGGGATCATCAGTTGCTTGTTTTATATCAGGATCGATATTTACTTGTAAATCATATTTACCTAAAGCCTTATTCATTGCTGTTTGGACTTTATTGCTGACCCTGATTTTTTCATCGGGGTCGTTTAGTATGGTTCCTCCTTTGGGTATTAATTGTATTTTGATACCCTTTTTGGTTGGATTTTTATTTACATCTACTTTAATAGTAAATGTATTATCTCCTGTGGATAGTTCTGCTTCGTTTACGACCTCGCTTAAGGTTTCTACGACCATACTATGTAATTCGTTTTTATTCATTATTGCCATTTGTTATAAATATAAGGTCTTTCTCAAAAGTTTTAAGATCATTAATAGTAATTTTCATATTGCCAAGTTCAAACTCTCCTACTTCACCCCCTTCTGCTATTACCCCAGCAAGTAATTGAAGCATTTGAAAATCATCGTGGTCGAATGTTTTAGAGTCAATCTCAATTAATATATCATTTTCGGGTTCGGCTAATATTGAGCGTATTCTTTCATATAAATCAAATGGGGTATTTGGTTGTTCTTTTGCAATGTAGTTTTTAATCATTGTAAGGACATTCCCTTCATCTACATATATGTTACTACACCAGGGTTCTAAAGTTTCTAGAAATTGAGGATTACAGTTTTTAACTATAAATCCAATATTATATTTAGGATTTATAATTGGGAATTGATATTCATCATTTTTAATCCAATCCCCCCATTTACGAATAAAATCTCTTCTGCAGCGATTCATAGTAGACTCATAATCATCATTTACAATACCAACTCCTTTATTCCATCTATGGCCTCTACAAGTTAAATGATATACAAATGCATCTCTACTTTGTACCATTTCATATCCCGCTAATATCCATCTATTGAATATATCTGAATCTTCATAACCGTAGGGTGCAAATGTTTGGTCGTGGCCTCCTATAGATAGGTGATCTTCCTTATATAATATCCAAGGTGCAAATATTCCTTTTGTAGTAGTATCTTTAAATTCTGTTTGTTTTTCTTTGCAAAAACTTTCAAATTCAATGAGTTTTAGGTCGTTATGATCCATACCAAAATCCATTACTATCTTTTCTAGCCCCGGTGGGTGGATTGGGGGTTCGATTCTAGTAGCACATACAACCTTACCACGCTCTAAATGTTTGAGCATGTTTTCTAAATAATTGGGGCCTATAACCATATCTGAATGTAATATACCTATTATTTCGTTAGTGGCCTGTCTCATACCCTCATCATAAAAAAATGTATGTCCCTTTCGTTCTTTAGAGTTAATTTTAATTACATTTTTATCTTCTAAAGCCTCTAACCACCCATATGTGTTATCTGTAGAGCCATCATTAATAATAACCATTTCAACATTTTTATAATATTTTCTAACTGAATTATAAGTATTAATTAGATGTTTATCTGTATTGTAACTTGGTATTATTAGACTAATATTCATAATTGTATTTTGTTTTTCCATTGTTTTATATCATAAAACTGTCTGTAGTTTATTTTAGCTTGTTTACTACATTCTTCATAAAACGAAGAGTCTTCTTTAAGCATCTTAGCTAAAATTCTAGCTGTTTCTACATCATTCACATCTACTGATAATTCTGGGTGACATAAGCGTTGTGTGTCTACTTTTTCGTTTCCTATACAAGGAATTCCAAAGTAAGCACAGTTTAAACTAAATGTTCCTGCCGCTATGGTAGGCATCAAATGTACTGCGTATTTAAATGTAGATAACGCATTCATCCACTCTAACCATGTTATTCGTGGTAGGTGATGTAAATCGTGTATATCACCTTCATCTTTACGTTTAGCATGAGAGGATTGTGTCCATTTTTCTACCCCAAACTCATCTGCTACTAAATAACTTTGAAAACCCCCATACCATCTAGCAAAATTACCCCCGATAATAACTTTTTCTTCGGGTTGAGGAGTAATATTTTGAATTAATTCTTCTATTAATAATGTAGGGATAGTTCTAACGGGTTTATTAGGAAATAAACCCCTATAAAACTTACAATCATATTCATTATGGGCAAATATACAATCTACTCCTGATAATAAGTTATAAAAATTAAATTGGTCTACTACTTCATAATCATTAAACCACCAATTAGGTCCTTCTTGTACATAATGGACTTTATTGTTTACTTTTTTTAAATCTCCAATTAAATTAGTGCTTAAAGAAAGTAAATTAGAAACTGGGTTAGGTTGATTTCCTATTTTAGATCCTTCGGCGCTTAGATTCAATTTCCCTTTAGGAAAAATAATAAATACATGGTCATAATCCTTTATATTATTATAATTTAATATAAAGAAATGATCAGCTTTTAAAGCAACCATCCATGCATATTCTGTTCTCATATTATCATGATTTGAGAGTACAGGACCATCAAATGGGTTTTCTGATATAAATGCTACCCTCATAATGTATCTTCTTTAAAAACTTCTATACATAAAACATTATTATCATTTACCATAATCATAGTACCATCTTTACATTTCATTTTTGTAAATTGCCCTTGTTTAATACTTTCAGATAAAATGCCATGATAGGTTCTTTTGACACCATTTATAAAATGGATTATTTGTGTTACTGTTTCTCCATGCCCATTAACCGTTGATTTTAAATTTTTCATAATTTATTTTTGACTATTTCCTTTCCAAACCCTATAACTATCTTCTATATCATCGTATGTAGAAGTTTCAAATATCACAGCATCCGTAGTTGCTTCTAGTTGATGTGAAATACCTTGGTAGATAGTTACGACATCCCCTTCTGTAAGTGTTTCTGTAATGGTGTTTGCAGTTTTAGGGTTAATCCAATAGAATTTTAATATACCCGATTGTATATACCAGGTTTCGTACTTATCCACATGATAGTGCATAGAAAATTTTTTGCCTTTTTTAAATACTAATAATTTCCCACAATAGTCTTTATTATTTTCAATATGGAGTTCATGTCCCCATCCTTTAGATACGTGTGTACCTTTTTTTATAACTGGTCTTTTCTCCATTCTAGTATTTTTGTTGTTGAATAACGAGGAATTCGTTTAAAAAATTTAAGTTTTTTAGTGTATTGTTGTCCTACTACTTCTTTACCTTCCCAATCAGAACCTATAACCATAATATCCGGTTTGATTTTTTCTATAAGCTGGGATAATTCATTAGGGGAGGAAAATATGTAAACCCTATCTATATATCTTATTGAGGATAAAACCGCCATTCTATCATCTTCACTAAATACAGGTCTGTTGGGTCCTTTATCTTTATTAACTTTATAATCAGAATCTATCCCAACGTAAAGCTTACTGCCAAGGGATTTAGCGTATTTTAGTAATTCTATGTGACCCCTGTGTAGTACATCAAAACAACCATTTACCCAAACTATTTTTTCAGTCATTATGCTTTTCTTATAGATTTGTAAAATTTCTATTATTGTGGGTGATGATCATTTTATAAGCATCAATTAATTCCATTATACCATCATCTAATGAATGTTGGGGGGCCCATCCATGTTTTTCTAACTTTTCATTAGAAACAATATAATTTCTATTATCAAAATCTGATGAAAATTCGTTTTCGATGATTACCAAATCAGGAAAATATACATTAATTTTTTCTGCTAGTTCTTTTTTATTTAAATTAGCATCAGATAACCCCACATTAAATACTTCTCCTTTTAATTTTTCATACCTTTCAATGCAAAATAGAAAAGTTTTAGCTATATCTTTAACATGGATATAATTTCTTTTAAAATGGGATTGGAATAATACTAAACACCCATCGGTGATGGTTTTATGAACAAAATCATTTACTAGTAGATCTGTTCTCATTCGGGGTGAGGCCCCAAACACTGTGGCTAATCTTAAACATATCCCGTTCCCCGATTTCATTATATAATTTTCAGCATTACATTTGGTAACGGCATAATGGGATATAGGATTGAATGGGCTATCTTCAGTAATTATATCGGGGGAACTCCCGTATTGGCTATTAGTATTAGGCATAATTAATTTTTGATCCGATCTAAGGTTGTCTACTATATTTTGTATTTGCCCAAAATTTACTTTAGTAGCTAATTCTACATCAGAATCGCATGCGGGGGCCCCAACTATAGCCGCTAAGGGTATAACTATGTCACATTGTTCTAACATTGAAGTTAATAATGTTTTATCTGTGACATCCCCTTTAATAAGATTAAAATGTGGGTTACTACACATATGTAGCAATGATGTTTGTTTATACATTAGGTTATCTAGCACTGTAACTTTGTATCCTGTATTTAGTAAATGTTCTGTTAGGACAGATCCTAAATATCCTGCTCCTCCTGTTATTAATACTTTTTTCATGATTTTTTTAATTTATTATATTTACACCTTTTAATTGGACAACTTTTGTAGAACATTCATTTGCAAATTTTATAGCATTGTGTATATTATTACTTATTAAATATTCAACACATAACGCGGATATAAAAGTGTCTCCTGCTCCTACCATATCTTTTACTTCTACTTCTTTAACAGGATATATATCATCCATGTATCTACATCCTTTATGTCCTAATGTTACTATTAATTTATCTTTTATATCTTTTTCTTTAAATAAATTAAGAGAATTTTCATATTCAATGTGGTTTATTTTTATAAAATCAACATTATTTATCCACTTTCCTAAGGGTTTTTTAGTATCAATAAATACATTATTATACTTCTTACAAATATACTGAATATCGGATTTTGAAAGGAAACCTTTATTATAATCTGATATTATTACTATATCATATGTTTTATCAGGTAAATCTGTTATATTATAATGTTTAACTTCACTATCTCCAGTATCAACACGTAAAATTAATTGGTTGGATTTTTGATCTACATATCTTGTCTTAAGAACTCCTGATTCATTTGTAATAAAGTCTACAGTTATATTTAGATTTCGTTTTTTTATTAAAGCTAATACATTATCATTAACATTACCCGCCATTCCTGTGTTAGTTTTTTCTTTGATTGGGACTAATACAGGTACTGGACCATCTGGTGAAAGTCTTTTACATTCTCCATATACCCACTTATCAATACAACTATCCCCTATAATTAATATTTGTTTCATTACCAACTAATTTCCCAATCTTTAAAGTCTGCAGCAATGCAGTCGATTTTATAGTCTTTTCGGCCTCCTACATTTTCTTGTATCATATTTTTAGCTGTATTTCTAATACCATTTAGTCCGTGAGTTAATCCAAGATTGCCATTACCTGTTCCTGCTCTGTATTTGGTTTCATTATGCCATATATGAAGATTCATTTGGGATAAAACCATAATAGCCCTAATATCTTTGCCACTTAATTTGACATTTTCATTTGTTAAAATTAAATCTATATCATGGACTATGTCTTTTATTTCTTGTGCATATTCATCTTTATGATCCGTGATGAATACTTCTTTTAATTGTGCAATTGATAGTCTATCAACTAATTCTGCTAGTGTTGGTAAATATTTTCTACTTTCCATTTGTTTTATTTTAATAGGTTCCTCTTTCATTTATATTAATATTATATTTGTCTAATAATGGGATTAATTCATCCGGGTATTCTGATGTATTCCACTTTCCTTTAACTATTGCGGAAGCAATATAAGGAAAAATTGTAGAATCATAGTGGTGCATACCTCTTTTTCCTTCACCCTTATAATAAAGTAATCCGGAACAATGTTTCTTACATGCCTCATTTGCAATAACTTCAAAATGTATGTGGTTTCCGGCACCCCCAATATGTGAATTAGGGGTTTCGTTAAATATATGTCTTAATTTATCCATTCTCCATAATGTGACTCCTTGAGTATAATAACATTCTGCTTCTGTTATATAATGTAATGGAATCCCCATAGTTAAATTTTGTTCAACCGGGTGGATAATATCAGCACCACGCATTAATTTTACAAAATCAATCGTTGGGTTTATTTCCATTAATTCAATAATATTACATATTTGTTCCCAATTAACGTCATTATATAAAATGTAATCTTCTTGAATGTATATACAATACTTTTCCTTAACTTCAGGAAAGCATTCTAATAATTGATCTCGATATTGTAAATTTTTATTATAAAAAGTTACATTATAATCATCTCCAAACTTATAATTTGTATCATCTACAAAAATGTATTTTTTATTTATTTGTGGAAATCTTTTTTCTAGTTCTCCAAAAAACATCTCCCATACATCTTGTACTGAAGTGTTTGTATTAATAATTAAACAAATATTATTCATTTTTTTTCTTTTTATTAATATACCAATTTGTAACTAATTTAATTCCATCTTTAGGTGGTATTTTAATGTAAGTATTCTTACAATACTTAGATACTTTTGTTATATCTAAAGATTTTTCCTTAACTCCTACATACTTAGATAAATCTCGTTCAATCTTGTTATAATCATAATCAAATGAATTACATACATATTCAGCGAACTCGTTTATAGTATAATCCTGCCCTGAACCTAAGTTAAATATTTCATTATTATGATCTAATAAATTTACCATTGTATCACACGCATCATCTACATGAATTAATTCTCGTCTTACTGTGCCATCTCCCCATATTGTAAATTTTTTGTTATTATACTTAGATTGATAACAATTTTTAATAAAATCAAAAATAAAATGATTATCACGTTCATGGAATTCATTACCATATAATGTAGATGGTATAAAACATAGCCACTTTAACCCATATTGGTCTCCGAATGATTGGATTCCTATTTGTAATAATCTCTTAATCATTGCATATGTGTATAAGCTAGACTCAGGTTCCCCTAGTAAATAATTATTTTCAGTCATATAAATGTCGGGTGAGTAAGAACAACTAGTCCCCATACTAATAAATTTAGCTTGTGGTTGTTCGTCTTTCCAATATCTTAAGATGTTAGTATTAATAATTTGGTTATAATACCACTGGTCCCCCGTGTGAGTTAATGACCAGTCTCCAGCTTTTTGTACTACAGCTAGATGGAATATATAATCAAACTTTTCACCATTATATATTTTTAAATTATCATACTCAAGTAAATTTGCTACTTTTGTATTAGAAACATATACCTGTATATTTTCTTTTTCTAATTTCTTGACTAAATGAGTTCCTAAAAATCCGGAAGCCCCTGTAACTAGTGCTTTTTTCATGTTTATCCTATTATTTTTACTTCTGGAAATGGTATAATAAATTTAGTTCCTTTATCTATAATATGTTGGTTCTTTTCTATTATTTCTTTTTCAAAGTTATGAGCTAACAAAAGATAATAATCCGGTAAATCGTCAGAATCTTCTTTAAGAATAGGAATGTGTGATTTAGGTAAATATTTGCCTATTTTTAATTCATTTATTTCTACTGATTTATCAACTAATTTATTATCTATTTCAAAATAGTTTAATAAAGTATTCCCCTTAGCAGGGGCCCCATAAGCATATATCTTATTACCTTTACTTTTTAATTGAGTTAAAATATCTTTAAGGTGAGACTTTTTAGACTTAATAATTTTAGCAAATTGTTTAAACTTATCTAGATCATACTTTTTATCATTTTCTAATAATTCTATAAATCTATCTGTTTTAGTATTTAATTTGCTGTCTTTTTTACATATTTTTGATATAATAGACCCACTGTGTATTTCGGAATAATAAGCATCAAATATTTCTAAATTATATTTACTTAATAGTGCATTTAAGCTTTTTAAAGTGTAATAACACAGATGTTCATGGTATATAGTATCAAAATTAAGTTTTTCTATCATGGTTCCAGCATACATAAATTGTACTATTAATACCCCATCATCTTGCAAAGATAATTCTATTCCCTCAATAACACTATGTAATTCTTCTAAATGAAAGAATACCCCAGAAGCATTATATAATTTAACTGTTTTCTCTCCTATATTATTTTTAACGCACCTTTTATTAAAAAATTCATTGATAGTTTTAATCCCATTTTCTTTAGAAATTTTAGAAACCCTATCAGAGGATTCTATATTTAATACGTTATTGGCACCTAATTTTTTATATTGTAACAACTGACTGCCATCATTACCCCCAATATCTACTATTAAATCATTATCTTTTATATTAAATTGGGTCATATTTTCTTCTGCTACATCATAAAAATGTTTTGTTAAAGAATTAGTAACACCTGATAGGTAACAATGATCACTAAACATAGTTTCTTTTGGTACAAAATAGCTTAGTTGTAGTAGCCCTGGTTTATTACAATATACTAGTTGTAAAGGGTATTCAGCTTCTTTACCACATTTTTCCTTTTTTAAAAAATCATTACACCATGGGTGGTTTCCTAAATCTAAAACAACTTCATAATCTGTTGTTGGTTTGTTTTCTCCTAATGAAAATATTTCTTTTTTTTCTATCATTGTATTTCCTTTATAAATTTTTCTGTGGTATATTTTAAAGCCTTTTTATAAGCGTTATCTATAATGTATGTATAATCTTCCCAATTCCCTAATATATCTCGTATTTTATTTTCTAGGTCCTTTTTATCATTAAAATAGATAAATTCTTTATCGGGAGTATACCAATCCTCTACTACGTTCCATTGATCACGGTATACTAGGTTTAAGGTCTTAGATATAGCGGCTTCATGTATTCTAGCTCCTTTAAATTGTGGAAAGATATTCTTCTTACCAACTTCTAAAAATGCTTCATTTGTATTCCATGATTGGTATGATTGGATTGGATTTATATCTTGTGGTCGGATGGGGCAAAAGTTATAACATACTGAGATTTTGCTTTGAGCAATTTTATTTAATTTTTCTTTATAAGGTATGTTTTGGTCAGTTATATATTTACTGTATTGGTTGTTTCGTTGACTTATGTACCTGTGGTTGAATTTACTTATAACTTCTAAACAATCTATGTGTTCTTGACAGTGAATATTACCATGATATATAACATCATATGATTTTAATTTGCTTGGTGAAATGTATTTTTTGTTAAAAGGATAAAATACATACTTATATCTATCTACACCATACATTGAATTTAACCATTTAACTGTGTAAGGACATATACTGTATATTTCATCAAAGGATAGATCGTATTCAAATGCATTTAAACCCCCCATAACATCTATGTGGCAAAATTCACAAGGAGCCCAGTTATTAAAATATATTTTTTTATTATAATCTTTACATTGTAATTGAAAGTCTTTATTTATAGCAGCATTAAATCCATACATTAAAACTGTTGAGTTATTATCAGTAGATAATGATTTTAAATCCCAATGATGGGCATTTGTGTCGGGTTCCTCAATTGATAGATCTTCTAATATTAACATAAAATTATTATAATTTAGATTTTAAACTAGTGATTTTATCACTAATACCGATTGCATGGTATATGCCCCAACCCCCATTACCACTACAGTAGTCTTCAGGAAGTATAGTAAATTTTGCTTTATATTCAGGGTGTTTAGTAAAAATTTCATTCCATTCAAGTAAAGGATATCCATCTCTCCTATCGATTTTTGTAGTAATATCTTCATACCAAGAATTAACAACTTTTAAAGTTTTATCTGAGCATTTAATACCCATTATTCCCGTATTTAAATTTTCACATAAACCTGAATTGTTATCATATTGAAATACAAAATCATTAGTTTCTAAACAAGATGAAATAGTTGTATTAAAGTTTTTATTATTTTTATTAAAAACACAATCGGCATCTAACCATACAATATTATTGCCTATATTATTTTTAATTATATCAGGTAATATTTTCCATCTTTTTACCATTAAATCCTGATATGATGGTTTACAAGTATCCCCCATTTGTAAATTTTTGTCTTCAACTTCTTCTGTGTGAGCACAATGAATTATTTCTAAATCATTAAAGTCTTTACAGCTTTCTTCTAGTAATTCTATATACTCTATTATATTGGGGGTATACCAAACATAAATTTTTAATTTATTCATATTATTTTTTTTTAAATGCTAAATCTTTAAGCCACCTATTGTTTCCTAAAAAGGCATCTCTACCATGAAGGCAATGATGGTCATTAAAAATTATGCAATCTCCCTTTTTCCACTTTTTTGAAAAATCATATATGGAACCCGCTTCAATTATATTTTCCATAAAATCAAAAAATTCTTGACGAATATTCATAACTTCAGGTGTATTTAATTCTTCCTTAATTTGCCAGTAATTCCAATTTATTTTTTCACCATCAAATAATGATCTTGTATGTATTATATCTTTGCCTTTTCCTGTATATTTCCAATTAATATCAATTTCGATTTTTTTTAAAAGATCTGGATTATATTTTTTTAATATATTTTTTAATGTTTTAACAGATAATAAATGGGTCATCCCCCCAAATTCTGATACGTCCATACAATAAAGCATTAACCAATCTGGTGTATTTAGTTCTTCATAATAAGCATAATCTGTGTGTAGAGGTTGCCTTGTGTTTGAAGCAAAATAATGATATAATTCAGGATTATATTTTATATCTCTAGATTTAGAAACCTCAGGGCTCCCATTTACACTAATTCTTTCATCTACATAACCTAAATATTCAGATAATTTATCGTATAATACTTTATAATCTTGTTGGGGGACATTATGTATATGATACGCTACATATTTTCCCCAAACTTTATCTATTCTACTTTTTAAGTCTAATTTTGACTTTGACATATCTATATGACATATTATTTTATTCATATTAAAGTATAATTATTTATTTGTTTTATTAACTTTTTATTACTTATAGTTTCCAGCATTGAAGGACTATTTAACCCCTTTATAAATTTTAAATTTACCCCATGTGATATAAATTGGTTTTTTGTATATAAACTTTTACCCCCTTCAGGATTAATATATTCTGTTGAATTTTCTGATTTGCATATTTCTATTAAATTTAATGCTTTATCATTTTGTTTTTTATAATTTAATTCTGAGGATTTTTTAAATTTTGTTTTAATTTTTAACTGTTTGCAGAATAATTTAATTGATAATATAGCCATATCTGAAATTGTTTTTGGTTTTTCAAATAAAATCTGGTTAAGTATCGTTGTGTCTTTTAAGTTATATTGAAATGTTTTTAATAATTTTTCCATATCTCTACAATTCCAATTAATTTCAGTTTTATTTATTTTTTTAGATTGAGATGATTTAACTAAGGGTATAGTAAACATTTTTAATTCTCCATTTATATTAATATAATTTCTATGAATCCACCCCTTTTTTATAAAGTTAACATCATCATAAAAAATAAAAGTATCTACTTCTTTAATTAATTGAAAATATCCTAAATAAGGAGCAAAATAAGGTTGCATTATTGCAATTTTCATTTATTATATATTTTAAATTTTGATAAATCCGGATAACCATGTGTTACATCATTATTTTGTTTTTTACTCCCATCAACATTATAAAATTGTTTCATTAATAATAGTCCCCTAGTAGCTAATTCGGGCATCATATAAAAATTCCAACCTAACATATCAAAATTATCATCTTCATAAGCGCATTCGCGCCTACCACTAAATCTAGCTCTTTTAAACCATAAATAAGCATCATAATCATCAGTTAATATAGCTCCACCTTTTGATAATTTAAAATGTTTATAAGGACCCGTAAATGAAAGACACATATGAGAATTAGCAATATACATATCTGAAGTAAATCTAAGGGCTGAATCCCATACTTTTGATCCTTTTAACTGATAAGCCCCTGTTAATGTTTTAGTATCTGTAATTTCCCATTTTACCTTTAATCCAGCATGTATTATTTCACAAGGTACTGATGGGTACGTTCTGTTAGGGATTGTTATTGATTTGGGGTTTATGTTTTTTTTAATATGATTTTCATAATATAATGCAAGGAATAAACCATTACTCATATTATCTACAGTTACGGCATGTTTTGCCCCCGTGTATTTTTCTAATTCTTTTTCGAATTCTTCAGTTATTTTATAAATCCCACTTGCCATATGTACTATTTTATAATTTTATTATTTTTAAATACTGTGAATTCAGTTAAATCTCTATAGCCATTTACTTCTTGCATATCTTCTTTATGTTCGGGATAATTTTGCATCATAGATAAACCATGGGCTGCTTGTTGGGGAGTCATATACATATTCCATCCTAAAAACGTTATATCGTCTTCTTTATAGTATTTTTCACTTCTACCTTCATATCTAGCTTTTTTAAACCATTCATATGCTTCTTTATTATCACATAAAATAGCTCCTCCCTTCCATATAGGTAATTGTTTTTTAATATGGAAAGATAAACACATATAAGAATCCTCTATGTACATATTTTTAGTAAATCTCTTAGCAGCATCATATATAGGGTAGGGTTTTAATTGATAAATACCATTCCAGTGGTTAGTTTTTGGTCTTTTATCAAATATTACCTCTCCACCTGCATGAATAATAGATTGTGGAACTGATAAATAAGTTTGAGAAGGTATAGTTACTTCTTTTACATTAAGGTATTTACATGCTAAAAATAAAGCATTAGTACAGCTATCAACTGTAATTACGTAAGGGGCACCTGTGTATTCAGATATTTCCTCCTCAAACATTTTTACTATTTTATATGGGTTATGTAGCATATTCGTATGTAATAAATTTTTCTTTAAAACCCGCACTGTTAAATAATCTTTTTGAAGCTTCATTATCTATTTTTACCTTACCATAGGCTAGGGGGAATATTTTCATTATTTCCTTTAACATAAATTTACCAATACCTTTTCCTTGGAAGGTAGGATGGGTACAAATTCTAATATCATTATCAATTACCCCAACATAACCACAAGGTTGATTATCAATTGTAGCAATACGATAAAATTGTGAATGTTTTGTCATATAATTAATTTGCATTTTTTCGGTAATGGGGTTGATATTGATGAATCCATCTTGGACTCTTTTATCATTACGAAGAATTCTAACAAATTCCCAATATTGGTGGTTACAGTTTACTAATTCCATTTACAATTTAAATTTAAACTATTAGAACCCCTGTAACTCCAAAATCCCTGAAGATAGTCTCTTTCAACTGGCATATCCATTAGGGGGGCTAGACAGGTACCTATATCAATAAAAGTGTTATCTTTATTATTCTTAAATAGCTCATATATAGCTAAATTACTAAAAGTTGATGCTGAGAATAGAAATATATGGTTCTTTATTTTGTTATCTTTAATCCACTTTTTTATATCATCAATAACACTAATATCATTTACCATTGCATTATATCCAACTCTAAAGTCTTTTAGTACAAAGGGTAGGGATTTTATATTAGCATTTTTATTACCTACAAAAACACACTTTTTGCTATAAAACAGGGGGAGTATTTCTTGTATAAAAGAAGGATAATTCGAATTTACCCATAAATTAGCCCATGTTAAATAATCATCATCCCCCCCATGGAGGTTAATTTGCCAATCAAAATTTTCCTTCCCTACACAGCAGCTACAGCTAATTCCCTTATAATAGTTTTTTTGTTTATGTTTAAAAGCTTTAACTAATATATTTTGAAATTCTTTATGTTTAGTAGGATCAAAATGTTTAAAATCATCTTTTTTATATGGACCTGATTGGGTTTGGTCTCCTATTTGAATTAAATTATTATCTAATTTTAGTTCTTTATTTTGTAAAATATACATCTCACCATCTGAGAACCGGGTGAATGCAAAATTTTCAGATTTTTGAATTTTTTGTTTAAATAGTTGGAGGTATTCTTTAAAATTTTTCATAAATAATATTTTTAATTTTAATACTTGATTTACCATCACCGTATGGGCATTTTATATTAATGTGGTGGGATTTATTTAATAATTTGAATATTTTAGATAAATTTGAGGGGGAATTGCATATATGTAAATGTCCTGTTTTGATGCCCTCAGGTCTTTCTGTTGTTTTTCTACATACAATTACTTTTTTATTAAAGAAACTGCCTTCCTCTTGTAGCCCACCACTATCACTTATTACTAGTCTACATTTTACTAAAATATCTAATAATTCAGGGTGGTTTAAGGGTTTAATAACGTTAATATTTGTAAGTAAATGTTTGTATTTTTGGACGTTTGGGTTTGGGTGGATTGGTAATATAAATTCTAAGTCAGGATTATCTTTAGCTAATTTATTAATTTCAATGAACCATTTGTCCATCCAGTAGTGGTTTTCTCTCCGGTGCATTGTAACTAATACTTTATTAGTATATTCACATTTATTTTTATATAAAATTAGATTATCTAAAACAGTATTGCCTACTATGTAGCATTTACCATTTACTTTTTCATTTTGGAGATTTTGTGATGAAAGAGTGGTGGGGCATAAATTTACATCTGAAATTCTAGCTATCATTTGTCTATAAGCTTCCTCTGGGTATGGGTGATCTAAATTATAACTTCTTAAGCCCGCCTCTAAATAGTATATTTTTAATTTTCTATTATATGCTGCTAGTCCGCAAGCAAAAGCAGAAGCTGTGTCTCCTTGTACAAGTACACTATTAAAATCTCCTTCAGGAAATTGGATCATACAACTAGATATAACCGAATCAAGTCTATTTTTATAATCATAAATGTCTATCTTGTAATCTACTTTTATATCTTTAAGTAAATCCAAGTGTTGTCCTGTAAATAAGAGTTTATATTGAGATTTATCTAATAATTCTATTAAAGGTTTAACCTTTAACCATTCTGGTCTAGTGCCAAAACATATTAATATTTTATTTTTCATTTACTAGTTTCCATCCTTTTTTCCTTTGGTTTACAAAGTATTCATTCATTAATTGTTTAAAAGGGGTACCATCTATACCTTGTTGATTAGTTTCCCATAGGGAATTTTGATCCCCTCCATACTCTGCTCCTTTAATACTTCCCCATAATTCTTTATTATTTTTAGGGTGGGGTGGGACATAGGTTGGTATATTAGCATATTTTTGTAACATATAACTAAAATGCATATCTTCTCCACAGGTATTGTATTTAGGGTGTGGAATTTCTCTCCACATATAACTTAACCACTCTTTTTTAAAAAACCAACTATGGCCTACTAAGTCTACTTGGAGGGGTATGTCATTATTTCCATTTTCAGGCCAACCAAATCTTAAATAATGTTCATAATATGAAGAATTTTCTGGAGGGTTAGGGTTTAAATATAATAATCCAACACTCCCTAGTAGCCCTTCGTGGGTTTTCATAGTTTCTATGCAATTTTCTAGCCATCTCTTTCCAGGTATAGTATCATCATCAAATATACACACATATTCATTTTGTGCATTAAAAGCAAAGGCAAATCTAGCCCACACCCCGAAATTATAATTACATAGGGCAGTAGGGGTAGTTGCCATTACATCATAATTAATAAGACTATCATCACCTGGGTTATTATACCATAATAGAATTTCATTGGGTTTTACAGTGCCGTTATTTAATGCTTCTAATTGTTCTGTGAGTTGGTTGCCTCTTTTATATCCATTTAATATTACAGTTATATTCATAGTGTGTTGTAAAATTTATTTTGTTGCTCTTGTCTGTTGATGCTTTTTAAATGGTAAATACAATATTCATCATTTGCGGGTAGTTGGGATTCCGTCTTATATCCTGTGAGAACTTCGTGGACTTTATTTTTCCATTTAATTTCTGGGGTATTTTTTAGAATACGGCACTGGTAATCTGGGAAATTAACTCTACCATCGGGGTCTACTTTCCATCCCCATTTATCGACATGTTCTTGGGTTAAACCATTTACTTTATTAATTCTGGGAACCCAAAATATGTCTACATTAGGGTTATTATCTACTAACCAATCTATATGGCTCATTAGATATTCTTCAGGATACTCATCAGCATCAATTTGAAAAATATAATCCCCAGAGCAATTGTCTTTTAGATTGTTTTTAAATGCCGCAAAGTTGTTATTAAGAGGAAATTCTATAATTTTAACACGATCAGCACATTTATTTAATACTTTATATACTTCAAGAGTAGTATTTCCTTCATCACATTGGACAATAATTTCATCACCTTCACGTACGTGTTTAATTAAGTAATTTAAGAGATATTCTATTTCTTTATACTCATTACAAACTGGTATCGCATAACTTATTTTCATCTTCTATTATTTCTTCTATTATTTCTTCAAATTCAACTTCAAGGACTTCATTGCAGAGGTAAAATATTCCGTCTTTTTTAAGTGCTGTGTCGCAGCGCCAGAATTTTTTAAGTGTGGATAAATTTTCCTCAATTTTGGGGGTTACTTTTATTGTTCGGTATAAAACAAATAGCCGGTCTCCAAGTTGGATTATATTACCCTTCATCAAACATTCCTATTTTTTCAGCAGCGTCCATAAATTCTAATTTATTAAAACGTTTGATATTTTTCATGTCCATTCTAAATTTATAGAATTCACCGGGATTATTAGTATCAGGGTATTTTTCCTTTTCGTCATCCTTTACGGGTATTGCTTTAACAGCTGCCCAATACCAATCTTGAGCTCTTTTATTCCACTCAGGAAATACCATTCCCTTTTCTTGTAGATTAATGATTTTTGGATACCATGAAAATCCATCGTGTATCTGTTTTAGGTCTTTTAATATCTCTGCGGTATTTTCATAGTTTTCTTTTTCAAAGTCACCACCACTAACCATCTGTGAATTTGTAGTAAAACCACAAGTCCAGCAAAGAGATACGTCAACCTTGGGGGTTAGGGGGGATACTGAGCACGCATCCGAACCACAACATGGGCATTCTGATAATTTATCCATTATACTTTTTGTAATTTAGGGAGTTTGAGTTTTGGTAATTCTGGTTTAGAATCTCCTCCAATTTTTTTAAGTTTAGGTAGTTGAAGGGGCATTGTTTTAGTTATTTTTATTTGATCCATATACCCTTTAAGTG
>TARA_R110000823_G_scaffold1565_7_pt1 | contig 17201 bp, 21 predicted proteins | sample TARA_R110000823 | Tara Oceans TARA_R110000823 (sample SAMEA4397722) | marine metagenome | biome: Polar Biome; feature: [DCM] deep chlorophyll maximum layer (ENVO:01000326); material: water (ENVO:00002006), including particulate matter (ENVO:01000060) such as... | depth 20 m | reverse complement strand
ACTACTACTAGGAGGAAGGTTATGTTTAAACAAGGACGGAACAGGGATAACACGGGGAAGAAGTACAATACGACGTTACACCTACGTAACACCCCCGTAAAACTAATGACACACCCAATAGCGTGTCCAAAGTGTAAGCGGGCGCTTAATGCGAAGTCTACATCTACTGGCTTACCCAGTGAAGAAGGCAAGTGGAAAATACTGTGTGTTAAGGGTGACTGTGGGTTTGTGTACTACAACATAGTACCACCAGCCCGATGAAGAAGATAACAGCATACAAAGAGGGGTTTCTTGCGTGCCTACGTGTCATGAAGGCTAACAGGAAACGTCGTACACGTAATGACATATTGAAGGAGCTATGGGTATGAGTGACGAAAGAATGAACAAAAAAGAATTTACGGAAATGGTTGATAACCTACCAGAGAGGACACTGGCTGAATTTAGTGAAATGCTCAGGTACCAAAAGCACAAATACCGCTGGATAGGGTTCCGTCTGGGTTTAGTGTGCGGGGCTTTAACAGCAGCATTGATTTTTTACTGGTAGCGGGAAATATCAGACCAGCCCGTTATATTTGTAACGCAATAAATAGAAGGAGCAACAGTTATGTTTGATTACCATATACCAAGACTAACATCGTACAAAGATGCAGTGAGGCATGAAGCTAATGTAGTACCCATAAGGGGAAGAAGGCACGAATGTAAGCCACTAGGGAAACGCTCAACTGCGTGGTTCCAGATAAAGGCTTCACAGAAGGGGTCAACTAAACGCATACAGGTTGGCACACATGGTTGGAGCGATGGTGATATTAACCCGATTGTTACTTATAACGCTGACAATACTATTACGTTGCGTACAAACAGCTATATATTTGGCTGTGCATCGTGGCGTTCCGTGTTATTCGACCTTACTGGTATTGAAGTAGTTATATGTGGCAGGAAGTTATGGATACAAGATTTACGAGACGGTTTTTGGTATCCGATGCCAAGGACAAGTGGTATACGGTTCGCACAATATGAGCAGTCAGGCTACCGCGCTAGATACAACGTGATACGCAAGCTGGCAAAGCCTGAAAAAACATATGTAAACCGCAAGGAAATGAAGAAGGCAAGGGAGTCGGTGCAGCCATTTACAGATTACGTGGAGGGAATGTACAAGCTCATAGGTGTAGTGGTACCGGCAGACCATAACAATGAGCTACATGTGTCTATAGACGCGATGATTGACCGCACTGAGGGCAAGGGCTCTATGGCAGGAAGGGATGTGTTCCCAATAAAGGATGCTTACCAGCTTGTGATGAAGGTGGTAACAGGAAAGGCGACCAGCCATGAGGAGTACGCAAATGCTATGGAAGTTTTGAGTGCACGGGCGTACCTATGTGACCGTTCGTATATGTTTTATTACTTGCACGAGGATGATTACCGCAGGAAACACAAAACAATTACAATGTCCAAATTTAAAAGGACACTGAGTAACATGCTAATAGTAGCATCGAAAAAGAAAGTGTTGTACACGAAAAAAGTTTTAGCCAAGAGTCCATTCTACGACAGAAATTCGTCGGAACGGGCAAGCCAGAACATTTGACATGTATAGCTATTTGTGATACAATATACTATAATAAAAATTCGTCTGAAATAAGTAGTACACAACAAGAGCAGTAGTAAACCAACCCGTTATAAATATAACGGCACAACAAGAAGGAGCAATATCAATGAGCATAATTAACTTTGGTAACAGCATAACCCTACAGCAAGCAGCAGACTTGATTGTTTCAACCCCTGAGAATCGTTACCTGTTACAGGGTGAGCCGGGTATTGGCAAGTCTTCCATCATGGGGTCAATCCGTAGCAAGTTACCGAGCCACCTGTTCGCCTATATTGATGTACCTAATACTGACTTGGGTGACGTTGCAATGCCCGCAATGGACCACGAGAAACAGGTTACTAGGTACTACCCTAACAGCAGGTTCAATCTGCACCTGAACAAACCAGTAGTCATAATGCTGGATGAGTTTACCAAGGGTGCTGAGCCTGTTAAAAATATGTTTCACCCTATGCTGGAGACTCATAATCCACGCTTGGGTGACTTACCTATCCACAAAGACAGCATTGTATTCTTGACCGGCAACATGGGGAGCGATGGTGTTGGAGATCAGCTCAAAGCGCATACCCGTAACAGAATAGTACCAGTGCAGGTTCATAAGCCTACTGCCGATGAATGGCTTGGGTGGGCTGTGAATAACGACGTTGATGGTGTTGTTATGGCATGGGTAAACGAGCGCAACCAAGTCCTTGCGTCTTACATGGATGAAGGTGAGGCCGATAATGAATACATCTTTAACCCTAAGAAGGTACAGACAGCTTACGTATCTCCGAGGTCACTGGAGCGTGCATCCAACATCATCAAGGCACGCGACAAGGTGGATTCTGATACGCTGATATGTGCATTGACGGGTGCAATCGGTGAATCCGGTAGCCGTGACTTACAGGCATACCTTGCATACCAGCAGCAGATTCCCAAGTGGGAGGATATTATTGAAGCCCCTAAGAAGGCCAAGGTTCCTGACTCTGCCGGTGCATCGTATGTCCTGATATTTAACGCTATCGCCAAGATATCGACGGAAACCATTACACCTTTTATGGAATACCTAAAGCGCCTTGAGCCTGAGTTTCAAGCTACGTTCTGCATAAACATAGCGAAGAATCCCCAGCGCCAGACTATAGCGTTTGCTGCCAAGGCATTCTCTGAGTGGGTGCAGGAAAACGAAGACCTGCTCTAATGGCTAAGGAAAGACTAAATTTCAACACCGCCAACGAAGGCGGTGGGCTTTCCGATGCTGCGCTAAGGGCAGTACTTGATATTGCAGGGTACTCACTAGCACGTTGGTTTGCTGGGGATGGAAAAAGATTCTCCGGTCCTGATTACTATAAACAAGGTGCTGGCAATATCATTTTGTGTAGGGCTGTTAGTAATGTTACTGGTGTTACTGATTTAGCTTTAGTAGCGCGGTTTAAAACATCAGAGGAGGCTATTAGATTTTTACCCCTCATCGTTAACAACTTAGACCTAAGCAGGTACAAGTAGATAACCCGTTATAAATATAACGGCACAACAAGAAGGAGCAACAACATGAAGAAAGATAAGCAAGAGCGTAGGTTCAAGAAGGCCAAGATAAGCCTGATGCGTAACCCGAAGTTTGTGGAGTTTGCTGCCATTATGATGTTAGGCACAACCTCAATAGTAGACGGGCTACCAACAGCCTGTACTAATGGCCGGGATGAAAAGTATGGCCGTGAGTTTTTGGAAGGGCTGAGTGATAAGGAAATTGGGTTCGTGATACTACACGAGACATTACACAAGGCATTCCGTCATTTGTACATATGGAAATCACTATGGAAAAGAAATGCCCAGCTCGCAAACATGGCTTGTGACTACGTCATTAACCTCATGCTGGTAACTATGGACCCAAGTGAGTCCTGCATAGCAATGCCGAAGAAAGAAGGCAAGGCTATTGGTCTGGTTGACCGTAGGTTTGAAGGCATGAACAGCAAGCAGGTGTTCGACATACTGTTGAAGGAAAACCCTGAAATGGGTAAGGGCAAAGGTGGGTCAGGTTCAGGTGGGTCAGGTTCAGGTGAGGCTGGTTCCGGTGAGGCTGGCGAAGGCTTTGATTCGCATGATTGGGATGGGGCTGAGGAACTATCAGAGGGTGAGGTGAAGGAGCTTGAAAAGGAAATTGACCAAGCACTACGCCAAGGCCAGATAGCACGTTCCCGTATGCAAGGGCAGGGTGCAGGTAATATGTCACGAGAGCTGGGTGAGTTGTTAGCGCCTCAACTGGACTGGCGTGAGTTGTTGCGTGAGTTCGTTAACTCTATGTGTAGCGCACGAGACGCATCGTCGTGGCGTAGGGTCAATCGTAGATACCTGTGTATGGATACGTACATGCCCAGCATGATTGGGGAAAAGATTGGCAGCATAGCAGTTGGCATTGATACGTCTGGCAGCATAGGTCCAGAGGTGCTTAACAAGTTCCTGTCTGAAATCAAGTGTATTGTGGATGAGGTTCATCCTGAGAAGATTGACTTGATGTATTGGGATAGCGAAGTAGCAGGACACGAAGTCTATGATATTGGCAACATGGATGGACTTGTGCAGTCTACTAAGCCCAGAGGTGGTGGTGGCACCGACCCAAGATGCATGATGCATAAAGTTAAAGAAGAAAACATGAAGCCACAATGCATCATCATGCTTACTGATGGTGAAGTAGGTGGTGGATGGGGTGATGAATGGGACGCACCTATGCTGTGGGTTATAGACAATAACTGGAACAAAAACCTTGTGTCTAGTACAGGCAAGACAATCTATATGAATGATTGAGGAGTGGGTTATGTACGCAACATTAGAAATCGAGCACAGGACTTACATTATGCCACTAAAGGATGCTGCTGTAATACTGGAAATGGTTGGTGCTGCTGAACACTATCAGGAAAAGTGGCGCAAGCAGGATGAGGGAGGCACAACATACCATGTATGGAAACAACATGAGGGTGAAGTACCAGAAACTAGGCACCTAACACTGGTGCCAGATGAGTTGTACCGCATGGCCAAACTTGCCGGCCCAGTAATAGACAAGTAAGCCGTTACATTTATAACGCTGTAATTACACAGGAGCAACAACATGAGTATTACATCTAGCGCAGTATTGGTAGAACTTAATCTGTCCGTGTGGACAGCCAACAAACTGGACAAGCGAGCATCAAGTGGATTGGTGAGTGAAGCCAACGCGGTATATGATGCAGCGGTGGTACGTAAAAACTTAATGGCTGGAACATCGAAGCGGAAAGCCATATCTGATTACGCTGCTAACTGCAGGCTGTGGCACAACACAAGAACATTACCGTGGGCTGACCGTGGTGCAAGGCTGCTACCCACTAGCATGTTCATGGAATACAAGTCGGAGGCGAATATCAGGCGGGATACATTTAACGCTATGGTTGATGACTTCAAGGCGCATTACCCTGCTCTAGTACAGACAGCCAATAATTATCTGGGCACTTTGTTCGATGCAGCTGATTACCCTGATGTGTCTGAGCTGGAAGATAAGTTTAACTTCCGGTTGGTATTCAGTCCTGTGCCTGACTCGGGTGACTTTAGGTTAGACATAGCACAGCAGGACTTAGCCCAAATACAAAAGGACTATGAGGCCAATTTCAATGACCGTATAGCGGACGCAATGCGTGAGCCATGGGAAAAATTACATTCTATGGTGTCGCGTATGTCAGAGAAATTGACTGATGTTGAGGGTGATGATGAAACCAAAAAACGTTACCACGATTCATTAGTGACTAACCCCATTGAACTGTGTGATTTGCTCGGGCACTTGAACATAACAAAAGACCCTGAGTTGGAACGAGCGCGTGTTGAGCTTAAGCACGTAATGGAAGGCACTAACATTGAGGTTATAAAGAACAGTTCAGATGAACGCAGGGAGGTTAAGGAAAAACTTGACCAGATACTTAAACAGTACAGTTGGTAGGAGTTAAACTATGAGTGATACTATTTTAATAAAACTGGACAAGCCTAATGTATTTGTGGAGGCAGAGTTCGATAGCGGCCTAAAAACAGCGGGCGATTTTGAGCCAGATGCAAAAATGGAGCAGTTGATAGACAGGGCATCGGTGAAGTTTCCTAACTACAAGTTTGTCTATAAGAATGCACATAACTTTAATACATCACCGACAGTGTATACATCTACTGACGTAGACATAGTAAGTAAAGGCCAGTACATCGGTGAGTTGCGTCGCCAATACCACCGAGGGGGGAGGAAATATACGGTATATAACGCCAAAATATCGAGTACGTTGTCGAAAGGCGTACGTAAAGGTTCGGAGGACATCAACAAAGTAATAGCGTTGATTAAGAAATATTGCTACCCAAAAAAGGACAGCGTGCTGGCAAGGGAAAGCTACAGGTCAATATCTGACATGCGTATGGCGTTAACCAGTAGGGCAGTACGTACTACAAATGAAGCGATGGGCGAAGTGTTTAATGCTATCAAGGTGGAGTCCGTTGTAAAGAACGAGGGGCTTATGTATGAAATTGCTACTACTCTAATACCCTCACCCACTGATACACAGTTGAATGTGGTTGAGGTCTGTAGGGAGCAGGTAAAAAGACAAGCACTAATGACTGACTTAGCAGACAGAGGTTCTCGTATCTGCATATTAGACGGTATGTACCATATTGATACTGAGGAAAACCCAGTAACAGTTTTACCTGAAAAGTACAAACTACCCGTTGGCCTGTTAAAGCTAGGGCCTAAGAATAAGGTAGTAGACGGAGTTGGGTTTAGGCTGTCAGATACGGAGTATTATGTTTTACCAAAGGAGGAGGAAGATGCAGACAGTAAGGATGCGTAGTAGCGACAAACCTAGAAGTAGAGGTAAGGGCAAGAAACCAGCAATGGCGCATGTGAATGTTCGCATACCAAAACCTACATTGGAATGGTTTAGGGAACAGCCTAATTGCAGCGCCGTGATGCGGAAGGCTCTAGTAGAGTATGTACAACAACACACAACAGAGAAGGAGTAACGTATGACAACCAATATAAATAAGAAGTACATTGAAAACAATGTAGGTGGTGCAAACCTGACAATCCTGCAATACCTGCTCGACCAGAAAAAGCGTGGGGTTAATGAAATGTTTACTAACGACATTGCCGAAGGTGTTGACATAGACCAAAACTGTGTATCCGCACGACTAAGCCAGTTGGTCAAGCGTGGTCTGGTACGGCGTATCAAGCACCCCGGCGTTGCTACATGCATATGGAAGATACGGGTTAGTATGCCAGACAGGAAGAAAACGCGTAAGCGTCGTGCTACTAAGAAGGTAGCTGCAAAAAACCGTATAGTGATAACTCCACCTATTTCAATAGAGGGTAACGCCAAGCTGGTGGAGGTACACGCAGCAATAACCAAGAGCACCGAAAGCCGCAAGCAAAATGTGTCAATGGTACGCTCAGTAGTGGATATGCTGGATGAAGGCTACATCAGTAGTGCCAATGCACTGAAATACATCAACGACCACTGGGAGAAATAAAGTGGAAAAATGTTTAGATTGTGAAAACCCAGCACTATGTGCTAACACGTAAACAAATAGGAGGACATCATGGCCGAAAAAGACCCCAGATTGGCAAGGGCAGGTGTAGCAGGTTTCAACAAACCTAAGCGGACCCCCAGCCACCCGAAGAAGTCACACGTCGTCGTGGCGAAAGAAGGCGAGAAGGTTAAGACAATCCGCTTTGGCGAGCAGGGCGCTAAGACCGCCGGTAAACCTAAAGCCGGTGAGGGTGACAAGATGAAAAAGAAACGCGCGTCGTTCAAGGCTCGTCACGGGAAGAATATCGCCAAGGGCAAAATGTCAGCAGCCTACTGGGCCGATAAGGTAAAGTGGTAATACCACCGAAGTAGGTACACCGTTACAAATATAACGCCTTAGTTGCTGGCGGTTTTAGCCCACTTAATTGTGGGCTTTTTTTTGGCTTTGACAAAGTCTAATCATGTGGTACACTTAGTTATGGCTAGAACACCCGAAGGTAAAGTGAAGGACGCAGTGACTAAAATACTACGTGAAAATGGCGCGTATTATTTCTTCCCCGCTACTGGCGGGTATGGTCGTAGTGGCGTGCCTGATATTGTAGCGTGTTTCCGTGGTAAATTTTTTGGTATCGAATGTAAGGCGGGTAAAGGTGATACCACTACTCTACAAGACCGAGAACTAGACAAAATAAGAAAAGCCGGCGGTGTTGCGTTAGTTATACACGAGCACACTGTGCATATAATAGCGGGCTATTTAAAACTATTAGGAGAAAAATGAATGGGCACAACACACGAACACATATCACAAGCGGTGCAAACGATACTTAACCGCATGGATAGCCACCCGGAGGAGTTTTTAAATACTGAACTTTCCACATATGCCACAAAGTGGGAATGGTTGTTCAACACCCTGAATGTCATGCATACCAACCAGATGCGTATAACTACACCCCAAAGCCAAAACATACAAAGCGTAATTACTATATTCACACCCGAGGAAATCGAAGCTATGCGTCTCAAGCTGTCGGAAATAGCTAGGTCACAACTACAAGCAAAAGTCTTACGGACACTGCTACCACCTGATAAAGAAACAATGACGGAACTAAAAATAAACACACATATGTCCAATGCCGCCCAGATGCAGAGCTATGCTAGAAATAGAAACACCATTAGTACCAACAGTCTAAATGCCCTTACAGGACAAGGATACGACACACTAGCAAGGGTAGGTGTAGCAGGGCTTTCATCCAGCTCACTTAACATCAACACTGGTTCGATTGTTGCTACCCCACCCGAGGAAACAGCTAATACTAGCAGTCTAGCAGTAAGGATAAAGAAGTGGTTAAAATAACATGGAGTTACTTACACTAGATTTTGAGACCTACTACGCACAAGACTACACACTGGGCAAGCTGACTACCGAGGCTTACATACGTGACGAGCGATTCGAGGTAATCGGTGTAAGCGTCTCCCGTGATAGTTCCCCACCCGAGTGGTTCAGTGGCACACATGCCGAAACAAAGAAGTTCCTAGATAAGTATGATTGGGGCAATGCTGTAGCGTGCGCTCATAACGCAGTATTTGATATGGCCATACTAAACTGGGTATTCGACATACGCCCCAAACGCATAGTGGACACCCTATCAATGGCTCGTGCCATACACGGCACAGAGGTTGGGGGTAGCCTAAAAGCTCTAGCGGAACACTACAGGCTGGGGGTTAAGGGTACGGAAGTAATACAAGCAAAGGGCAAACGCCGTATTGATTTCACTGCAGATGAGCTTGCTGCCTATGGTGGATACTGCTGTAACGATACCGCATTAACTAGCGGGCTGTTCGCTGAGTTACTAGCCGAGGGGGATGGGTTCCCCATGGACGAGCTGAAACTGATTGACGCCACCATACGCATGTTTTCCGAGCCGGTGCTGGAGCTGAACGGTGATTATCTCGAAATGTATCACAGCCACGTTATAGAGCGTAAGGAGGAGCTACTTAGCCAGCTAGGCATAGACAAGAAGTACCTCATGAGCAACGCCATACTAGCCCAGATGCTTAGCCGGGCCGGTGTAACACCACCTACTAAAATTAGCCCCACCACGGGCAAAGAAACCTTCGCCTTCGCAAAAACCGACGAGGACTTCAAAGCCCTATTGGAGCACGATAAAAACGTAGTACAAACTATTGTATCTACGCGGCTAGGTGTTAAGTCTACCATTGAGGAAACTCGCGCCAAACGGTTCATGGAGGTGGCTTCACGGGGCAACCTACCAGTACCCCTACGCTATTACGCAGCTCACACAGGGCGCTGGGGCGGTGATGACAAGATAAACATGCAGAATCTAAGCCGTAAATCTAAGATAAAGAACGCCATACTGGCACCAGAGGGGTATCTGCTGGTTGACTCGGATTTAAGCCAGATTGAAGCCCGTATGCTGGCTATGCTGGCCGGCCAGCTAGACCTTGTGGAGGCATTTGAGCAAAAGGAAGATGTGTACAAGATTATGGCTGCTAGCATATATGGAAAGGCTGTGGCTGATATAACTGACAGTGAACGGTTTGTAGGAAAGCAGACAATTTTAGGCTGTGGGTACGGCATGGGGGCTGCTAAATTCCAAAGCCAGCTCAAGGTATTCAACGTAGACCTACCCCTAGAGGAGTGCCAGCGAATCATCCGTGTGTACCGAGAATCATACCCCATGATACCAAAGCTGTGGAAGGCTGCAGGAGAGGCCCTTAAAGCCATAATAGCGGACCGCACTTCAACACTGGGCCCTGATAGTTCCATACTGGTTGTGGATGGTGTGAAGGGAATCAAGCTGCCAAATGGCCTACATATGAAGTACCCAAACCTGCGGTACTCTAAAGACGAGGATTCAGGCAGAAAGGAAATGGTATACGACAGTAAGAAGGGGCGGGCGGTTATGAAAACACGCATATACGGGGGTAAGTGCATAGAGAACGTATGCCAAGCCCTTGCTCGTATTGTAGTAGGTGAACAAATACTTCGCGTGAACCGCAAATATAGGGTTGCTATGACCGTACATGACTCCATAATTGCCGTTATACCCGAGCACGAAATAGAGACGGGTAAGGAATATGTTGAGTTATGCATGAGAATACGCCCTACATGGGCACCACAACTACCACTGGATTGTGAGGCATTCCACGGTAAAACATACGGAGGGTGTAAAAAATAATGGATATGCCACGATGGTCGTTTAGTAGCCTGAAAACGTTTGAGCAATGCCCCAAGAAATACTACCACTTGAAGGTAGCACAGGACGTTGAAGACCCACCGGGCACCGCTGCGAAATACGGACTGTTAATGCATAGTGCTGCTGAAGAATATGTAAGGGATGGTACTGAGCTGCCCAAGGCATTCAAGTATCTCAAAAAGCCACTGGATGCCCTAATGAACATACCCGGTGATAAGCACTGCGAGATAAAACTAGGCATAAAACTAGACGAAAACAACGAGCCACAGCCATGTGATTTCGATGACCCTGACTACTGGTGGCATGGTATTGCTGACTTGGTGATTGTTAATGGTAGCCTAGCGCATTCTGTGGACTATAAAAGCAGTAAGAACGCTAGATACGCTGATATAAGACAGCTGGACATACTGGCCGCTGCGTTATTCCTACACTACCCTGATATTAAAACAGTTAAATCTGCACTGGCTTTCTTGGTATCTGAGGAGCTGGTGCCTAAAAAGCATGAGGCCCACAAAATAAAGGAATACCTCGGTTTATTCACTCCCTCTATGGACCGTTTAGCGGGCGCTTTTGAAACAGATATGTGGAACCCCAATACAGGCCCACTATGTGGGTATTGCCCAGTTGATTTCTGTAAACATAACAGGAGCAAATAGTATGAGATTAGAAGGCACTGTGTTAGCAGTTATTATAGTAGCTGGGGTATTTTTAGGTTCCTGCATGGAGCAAAATGAGCACACTAAAACCCTGACTTTTCTGGGGTCGCTAGGGCATGAGAACGGCCACTGCCACTACGGTCAATACCACAAACCAGATGGTACGATACCAATTACATTCGACGCCACGGACATCACACGTAATATGTTCTATGTGAACCTAGTAGTGCTGGATGATGCTAGGCTACAGCAGGTATACAAGGATGCAATAAACCTGTCTAACTCTGTGAATCTGGATAATAACGTAGCGGAAGTAAATGCCTTTAATATATGGGATGGCAACAAGAACCTGTGTACTGAGTTCATATCCCGCAACCCAAAAACCAGCCGAAGTGCTGGATAACACAATAGGAGCAACCACATGAGTGAAGAAGTATCAGCAGATGAACAAGCAGCCGCGTATATTAAGCTGCAGGATAATGTAAAGCAATAAACAGTTCACCTAAGTAGAATAGACGGGCATACTGTGTATACGATGCGTAAAAGTGAGGACAAATACAATGCCGTATAAAAACCCAAAGAAGGACCGTAACTACAAGAAGGAATACGCCGACTACCACGGCACCGAAAAACAGAAAGAAAATAGAACTACACGCAACGCTGCTAGGGCCAAGCTAGCCAAAAAAGATGTTGTTAAGAAGGGTGATGGTAAGGACGTTGACCACAAGAAACCGCTATCCAAAGGTGGCACCAACGCAGCTGGTAACTTGCGTGCTAAGCCCAAGAGCAAGAACCGTTCCTTTAAACGTAAATCAGACCACTCTATGAAATAACATATGGACATAATTGACAACAAGGCGCTACTGGTACGCACAAGAAATCCAGACAGGATAACGGACAAAATAGTTAAGAGTAAGGTAATAGGGGAAGAAAACGGTATACATCAAGTTCTTGTTAATTGGGGTTTTGACGAGGTGCAAACACTGGCCACCCTGAACCTCAATGGAATACCGTCCCCTATTAAAAAGGACTACCAGTGGACCGGCAAGCTAACACCGTTTGCGCACCAGATAGAGACCTCCTCATTCCTTACGACGTATCGCAAGGCATTCTGTTTCAGTGAGCAAGGCACCGCTAAAACTGCATCCGCTATATGGGCCGCTGATTACCTGATGAACCTAGGCCGTGTTAAACGAGTGCTCATACTGTGCCCACTTTCCATAATGAAATCCGTATGGCAGCAGGAGATATTCCGTTTTGCTATGCACCGCAGTTGTGAGGTTGCCCACGGTACGGCAAAGGCTAGGGCTAAGGTAATAGACGGAGGCGCTGAGTTTATTGTTATTAACTTCGATGGACTGGGTGTAGTTAAGAAGGAAGTAATGGCCGGTGGGTTTGACCTGATTATTGTAGATGAAGCCAACTCCTATAAAAACGTATCCACCAACCGCTGGAAAGTGATAAAGGACGTATCAGCCAAAGTGGACTGGCTGTGGATGATGACAGGAACCCCGGCAGCACAGTCACCAGTAGACGCATACGGACTGGCCAAGCTAGTCAACCCTGATAACACACCTAAGTTTTTTGGTCGTTTTAGGGACTCGGTTATGTATAAAGTAACCCAGTTCAAGTGGATGCCAAAGCCACACGCACAACAGATAGTGCATTCTTTACTACAACCAGCAATACGGTACGAGCGTGACCAGTGCCTTGATTTGCCACCGCTGGTCGTTGCGGACCGAGAGGCCCCACTGACTGCCCAACAAAAGGCAGTGTATAAGAAACTCAAAACAGATATGTTCCTAGAGGCAGCAGGTGAGGATATATCCGCTGTCAACGCCGCTGTGAAAATCAATAAGTTGTTACAGATATCCGGTGGTAGTGTGTACACTGACAACGGCGAGGTAGTGGACTTCGATGTAAGCAATAGATTGAATGCTGTGTTGGAGGTTATAGAAGAAGCATCACACAAGGTACTCGTCTTTGTACCATTTACCCATACCATAGAACTACTAAGGGAATTTCTTGAGAAAAACAAGATAAGTTGTGATGTTATAAATGGCAAGGTGCCCCACAACAAGCGTAGTGATATAGTCACTGCGTTCCAAAACCAACCTGACCCCCATGTGCTAATCATCCAGCCACAGGCTGCATCCCACGGTCTGACACTAACTGAGGCCGATACAATTATATGGTACGCTCCTGTTACTAGCGTAGAGACTTATCTACAAGCCAACGCACGTATCAACCGCCCGGGCCAGAAACATTCCATGTCTATAATTCATATACATGGTAGTGAAGTAGAAGTTAAGTTGTATGCGATGCTGCGTAATAACATTATGAACCACCAACGAGTAATAGATTTATACCGCCAAGAAATTCTTCAAGAGTAACTCTTGACATTGTCAAAAACATAAGTATACTTCGAGTATAGTAGTAAAAAACACAACAAGATTAGGAGCAAGTACATGACCGACGATAAAGAATACGAACCGCAGTTGACTCCGAACATGGCTGGCAAACTGCTTAAGGCAGATGAGCTAGCTGCAGTGTATATAAAAATACGCACAGCCATTAAGGACAAGGAAGAAGAACACAAAACGGAACTCGCCCCGTTACAGGAGCAGATGGATATGATATCCGATGCCCTACTGACCCTGTGCAAAGAGCAAAACGCATCTACCATTAAAACTGACTATGGCACCATAAGCCGTAGGACAACTTCCCGCTACTGGACCAGTGACTGGGAGCGTATGTATGACTTCATAAAGGAACACGATGCACCTTACTTACTGGAGCAGCGTATACACAACACCAACATGAAGAAATTCTTAGATGAAAATCCTGATGAGTTACCTGTCGGGCTACAAGCTAACACCAAGTACGCAATCAGTGTACGCAAACCACCTGCTAAATAAGGAGGCAGACAATGAGTAACGATTTAATTTTTGAGAAACAAACTACAGCGCCGGTTAAGCGTGCAGGTGCCCTTAGCCCACTGGCTAGGAAGCTGGTGTCTGGTAGCTCGAACAGGCGTATACAGACCACCACCAATGGCACATTCAAGCGCCTTGTGAACGGTGAGCAGATTGGTAAGGCAAAACGTGGTGATATGAATGTGATTATCATCGGTGCCCTGCCCAAGGTGTCTCGTATCTATTACCATGACAAGTACGACCCTGATGCTGAGGCTAAACTGCCTAACTGCTGGTCTAATCTTGGTGATAAGCCAGAAGCCAGTGTACCAGATGCACAGGCATCGAACTGTGTTACTTGCCCCATGAATGTTAAGGGGTCTGGTGATAAAGGTGGACGAGCATGTAGATACCAACGCCGTATCTCATTGATACTCGAAGGCGACCCATCCGGTGACATCTACCAGTTTAATATCCCATCCAAATCTCTGTTTGGTAAAGGGTCTGGCAATACGCATCCTTTTGAGGCTTACATCAAGTATCTTGTGGCTAACAACGAATCCCCAGACAACGTTGTTACTAAGGTGGCCTACGACGATGAAGCCGAGTCCATGGAACTGCTATTCACACCGGTACGCAACATCACTGATGCTGAATACGAAACGGTTACACATGCACAGGAACAGCCAGAGGCTACCCAGTACACGGTGATAACCGTGGGGCAAGCGGATGGAGTTTCAAAGAAACCTGAACCCACTGAAAAACCTGTTGTTGAACGCAGCGACGAGCCTGATGATGACGAAGACGAGGTACCTGCTGCTAAGGAAGAAACAGTGGAAGGCGACTTCTTTGGTAAGGATGATTCCCCTGAGGAGGAGAAGGAAGAAGAACCAGCGCCTAAGAAACGTGCAAGTAAGAAGAAATCTGCCAAGGAAGAACCCACGGTATTACCAGCAGATATTGCATCCGTTATTGACGAATGGGGCGATGACTAACCCATGAGCTACGGATATAGTACGCGGTTGGTAAAGGCTAATAAAAAAGCCAGCATAAAAAACCCCGGAGTGCGACTAGGTAGGGCATGCATTAAACATGACATACCTGTGTACAACGTGGCAGCACGAATGGGTGTCTCCCGCCAGACAGTATATAACTGGTTTAGTGGGGTTAATTCCCCACGGGGGGACACCCTGCCGCGTATTACACAATACCTGCACAAAATAACTTCGGCTTAAACAACTAACAGGGGAATATATTAGGGGGAGCAATCCCCCTTTTTTGACCAACAATATGCCTATAGACCTGCTAAATAAAGTACAACCAGCTACCGGATGGTATGCAATTGTGGGTATCAAGGGTAAACGGGTGCAGCAAGAGCTTGTAGCTACTAGGGAAGAAGTAGATGTATTGGTGGCTAAGTTCTTAAAACAAGAGCGAGACGTATATTTTGGTGTTGCTAAGTACGCAACGGACAAGGATAGAACCAAAGATAATGTGGAGCGTATACAAGCATTCTGGCTGGATATAGACTGCGGCCCTAAGAAGGCTGAGGTTGACCCAAAAACAGGCCGGCCAGATGGTTACGCTACACAAGCAGAGGGGCTACAGGAACTCAGGAAGTTCTGTAAGACCATAGGGCTACCTAAACCCATAGTGGTTAACTCGGGACGCGGGCTGCACGTATATTGGCCCCTTACTGAGGATATAAACCCACAGGCTTGGGAACCAGTAGCTGAAAGGTTACGTGAGTTATGCAACATACATGAACTGTATGTGGATGCAGCTGTGTTTGAAACAGCTCGCATACTGCGTGTGCCCGGCACTCTGAATTTCAAGGATAACCCACCAACACCAGTCGCAGTGCTCAACGATGCGGAACCCATTGCCCTCGATGCCTTTTCAAAAATACTTGGTGTAAGTGAGGCCAAGCCAAGAGCACCTAAACGTAAGCTAACGGCCCTAGCTAAATCACTTATACCTAACACAGTATCGGTATTCAGTAAAATTATGCGCAAGAGCGCTAAGGGTAATGGTTGCGCCCAGCTACTGGATTGCTTTAATAACAGAGAAACACTGGCCGAACCACGCTGGTTTGATGCCTTGTCCATCGCTAAGTTTTGTGAGGACCGTGATACTGCTATACACAAGCTATCCCAAGACCACGTTGATTACGACTATGACAGTACCGAGAGTAAAACCCAGCACATCAAGGGACCGCACTCGTGTGAGCAATTTGAACAGAACAACCCCGGTGGCTGTGAAGGATGCCCATTCAGGGGTAAAATAACCAGCCCCATATCACTGAGTAAGGAAGTACCAGAGGCAGAGGATAACAAGGTTGTAGCTACTTCATTCTCAGATATTGAGGGTGAGGAGGAAACACTTGAGTACCTAATACCAGATTACCCATTCCCATTCTTCCGGGGTAAGGGCGGGGGTGTATTTATAAAACCTGACGGTGACGAAGTAGACCCCATTAAAGTATACGACCATGATTTTTATGTAGTGAAACGTATGCACGACCCCAATGCTGGCGACGTTATTGTAATACGTGCCCACATGCCTAGGGATGGTGTGAAAGAATTTGTAATACCCAATATACACATAGTAGAGAAACGTGAACTACGTAAGGATTTAGCTATGCAGGGTATTATGGCAAGTAGTGATAAAACATTCGCCCTGTTGGCTATGTACATAACGATGTCAATAAGGGAGTTACAACACAAGAGGAGCGCAGAGAAAATGAGAACACAGTTTGGGTGGGCCGACAACGACAGTAAGTTTATTATTGGCGACCAAGAAATAAGCAAAGATGGTGTGTACCACAGCCCCCCATCTACTGCCACAGCTAATCTAGCCAACTTTATGGGCCCCAAGGGCACACTGGAGAAATGGAAGGAAGTATTCAATCTGTATGGCAAGCCCGGACTTGAACCACATGCCTTTGCGGCATTAACTGCGTTTGGGTCTCCGTTGCTGAAATTCACAGGTCAACAGGGTGCTATATTAAACGTCATACACCCCAACTCAGGCACAGGTAAGACCACCATCTTGCATATGTGCAACAGTGTTATAGGCCACCCGGAAAGGCTATGTGCAATCAAGGAGGACACGGCCAACGCAAAAATAATTCACTTGGGGCTTATGAACAATCTGGCTTTCACTGTGGATGAGATAACGAACATGAAGCCTGAGGATTTCTCTAACCTAGCATATTGTATGTCGCAGGGTAGGGGTAAGAATAAGTCTGAACGATTCAGCAACACGCTCAAGCTAAACTTAATATCATGGCAGTCCCTGTGCCTATGTAGTGGTAA
>TARA_R110000823_G_scaffold171736_6_pt1 | contig 17271 bp, 18 predicted proteins | sample TARA_R110000823 | Tara Oceans TARA_R110000823 (sample SAMEA4397722) | marine metagenome | biome: Polar Biome; feature: [DCM] deep chlorophyll maximum layer (ENVO:01000326); material: water (ENVO:00002006), including particulate matter (ENVO:01000060) such as... | depth 20 m | reverse complement strand
CCCGCCGCTACGACAGGGAGCCCTACGTCCAGGCGGGTGAATCTAGCATGCGCAACTACAACGAATTGATGACAGTTGCCCAACTGGGTGATCTGGTAACGTTCCTGCAGCAGCAGTATGCACTGGAACCCTTTGCCGGACCCTCCTATATTTCCTATTACCCGAGGAACGAGGAAGTGGGAAACTGATATAGCAAAGCCCAGAACTCAAGGTAGTTTAAGTGCCTCTACACCAATGACTTCGAAGTGTAGGCCCGGGGTGCGTTGATATAACAGGGTAACTCTGATGTGCTGCCGTGAGGTCGCTCACGACATCTTTGCGATCATCTTATCGAGTTCCTCGGCCATCGCCGCGAGCACCTTCTTGCGCACGAATAATTTATTCGCGGCATAGGCAGGCCCCGGCAGCCTGGCGAGTTGCGTGGCGACTTCCTGCGCGCGCGTATCCAGTTGCGCCGCGTCAACCACTTCGTCCAGGAAGCCGGCGGTAATTGCCTGGTCAGGCGTGAAGATTTCGGCCTGTATCGCCGCACGCGTCATGAACTGCGGCGGTATGCGCGATGCGGTCAGCTCCAGCAGGGTATGCGGTAACTCCATGCCAATGGCCGTCTCGGGCAGGGTGATCTTGTAGTTGCCGCGCGTCCCGATGCGCGAATCGCAGGCCATGATGATAAACGCGCCCATGGCGATGCCGTGCCCGGTACACGCGGCCACCAGCGGCAGAGGAAAGCCATACAGGCGTATGAGCAGTTGCATGCCCTTGGTAACCATCGACATCCCGGTGGCGGGGCCCTTCTCGAATTCGGCAAGATCGAAGCCCGCTGAAAATATCCCGTCCCGCCCGCGCAGGACAACCGCGCCCACTTCCTCCTTTTCGGCGCGATCGAGTGCCGCGTTAATGGCGTCCAGAAATTCATGACCAACAACATTGGCCTTGTCGTCATCAATGCGAATGATCGCGATGTTGTCTTGCGTTTCGTAGTTCATATTCTTCCCGGTCTCATTGTGCAACTCGGATCCTAAAGGCGCCAGGCCAACAATAGTAGCCCCCTCCCCCTGCAAACATATGGCACAGGGGCATGGACGGCGTCAACCATGGCGGCAATCTGCTCAGGTAGATGCCCCGGGAACTGTGTTAGGGTTACCGGGATTCTCTAACCAATAAAACGCGAAATGCAAAGGCGCAAGCCCTTCGATAAGTGAACACACGAGCATGCATTACCCAAAAGTCACGTTCGTCATAGATGGCAAAACCTACAGCGTCGATGCCGGTGATCCCGTTACGATACGCAATATACCGCTGGAAGATCGCCGTCACCTGATTAATTTGCTGGAGGCCGTCAAGCGCCAGCACAGCCTGTCACTGAAAACGGTTTCCGCCGCGCTGGATAAATCGGGTGTCTCCACGGCAGCCAGATCGGATGCGAACGCTACGGCAGCGAACAACAGCGCCACGGGGGGCGAGCCGACGCGCCTCGGGAGCGGGGATATCGATGCGTTGATGGCGCGTTTGGTGGTGGAAGAGAAGCAGAATCGAAAGCCGGCCATCACCCGAAGCGGAATCTACAAGATCACGGCCGGTTTTTTGTTCCTGATTCTGCTTTTGGTAATCATTGCCTGACGCTGCTTTGCCATGTGCAGACCAGCCGCCCTGCCGGGTGGCTCTAAGCCATGCTTGTGAAAAATTGCTCGGTCTGTGCATCGGTGGGATAGAACGCCTCGATGCGCAGTTCATCCGTGGTAATGTCCTGCGGTGTGCCGAATGTCGAGATTACTGAAAACAGGCTCAACTCCAGGCCATTGATATTCAGTTCCAGCGGCAGCACCGGCAGCAGACTTTCGCTGGGGTCGTCCGCGTGCTCCATCGGCCCTGCGAGAGCTATGTAGTCAGCGAGCCGCTGCTGCAGCTGCACATCGCATGAGGCCATTGCTTCGCTCCTCAGCCGCCGAATAAACGACGGGGCCGCCTGCTGCCAGTTGGCAATAAATGGCCGTAGACCGGCTGGGTGTAGCGTCAGCAGTGCCAGATTCAGTTCGCTCCCGGTACCATTATTTGCATGCACATTCTCCCGATCACTGACAATGTCCAGAATCAGGTCGGCCGCCCGATTTTTCCTTTTTATGTTCCAGAAACGATCCACTACCACGGCGGGTAGCGGCTGGTGGTATTCCAGCACATGGTTCAACGCGTCCAGAATCGGGGCCATGACGGGTTCTTCCAATCGGGTCTCACTGTATGCAGGCGCGTAGCCCGCGCATTGCAACAACACGTTGCGTTCACGCAGGGGAATGTCCAGCGCGTCGGAAAGACGCATTACCATTTCGCGGCTGGGCTGGCTACGACCCGTCTCCAGCCAGCTCACATGGCGTTGCGAAACATCAGCGGCCAGAGCCAGATCCAGTTGTGACCATTTTCTGAGCTGACGCCACTGGCGGCAGAGGGATTGAAAACTCTGCGCGGCTGTGGGTGCAACAGAAGCCATATTTTTCTCCCGGGTGAACACCATTCTCGACGAGCGGCCATCATCTGCACAATAACCTCTGAGGTAATTGCTTCAATACTATGGCAGGCGGAGGATACTCGAAATCCACTGCAAGGAGATTGAAATGGGAAATGTTCGTACGCTTGCCATCATCCTGCTAATACCGTTCACCGCACTTACCGGCTACGCGGTCATGGAAGTCGGCTATATAGGGATTTTTGACTACCACCGCCACAGTCCCGCCGGCTGGCAGGTGTTTGCCGATCTGGTTATCGCCCTGGTGCTCATCCTGTGCTGGTTAATCAACGACGCGAGGAAATCCGGTCGCAATCCGTGGCCATGGGTCCTTATCACCTTGTTCATGGGCTCCTTCGGCCCCCTGCTATACCTGGTGACGTCGTGGAAACAGGCGAAGGCGACCTGAAACCCCGGGCAGGTGGGAAGACAGCTCAAGGTGGAGGCCGGTTCACTGCCGGCCCCGATGCTGTCTATTTGCGACGCTGTCCATTGCCGCCGCCAGAAACGCATCGATGGCCTGCCACCCTTCATCGCCGGGGTCAAAATCTATAGTGTTGTGACCAGCACCCGGCTGGCTCCAGTGCAGCAGCTTGCCTCGATGCGCCTCTTTCAGCGGCAAGGCGAGCAGCTCCGGCACAATGGAATCGTCGGCGCCGGTCACAATCACCATGGGCCCTGCGTAATCCACCAGCAGTTTGCGGGTGTCAAAGCGGTCTCGCAATAACAGCGACACCGGCAGGAAGGGCATGTGGCTTTGCGCCACGGCACCCAGCGAGGCAAACGGCGTTATCAGCAACAGACCTGCGACAGCCTCCGGGCGCGCGGTGGCCACATGCGCGGCCACACCACTACCCAGCGATTCGCCGACCAGTAACACCTGTCCGGGCTGCTCCTGCAGTAACAGCTCCGTCGCCTGCAAAGCGGCGTCCCGCAGTGCCTGTTCTGAAGGCCTCCCGGCACGCGGCCCGTAGCCAGGATACTCAAGCACGTAGACGTCCCACGGCCCGGATTCCCGCAGGCCGCGAAACAGCTCTGTAATGTAGCGTCGGTCGAGCGCCTGTCCGCCGTTACCATGCATCACCAGCACCCGCCGGGTGGCACCAGGCGAGGTGCGGCGCCACCCCAGCCAGCTGCCGTCGACATCCCGCCAGGCACTACCGTCCAGGCGTTCCACGCTGGCCAGCGCGGTGTCGAGGTTCTGCGTCTGCGGAAAATAAATAAACGAGCGCTGCATTAGCGTGTAGAAAAGGACTATTGCGAGGTAGAGGAGACCCGCAATAGCGACAAATTTGATCACTCGCATCCCTGTTCCAATGCTTTCAACCGAGCAATCAACGGGTTATTAGCCGATGCCCGTGGGAAGATGCTGAAAAAATAGCATGCCCGGCGCCACCCGTCGATTGCGCACGGACGCATGACGTACCCCGTATACCCGGTGTATCGTACAGGCCAATGACACCAACAGACGCCATGACAGCAAACCCTGCTCGCGTACCACTGATTGTCGTTGTAATGGGCGTTAGTGGTTGTGGCAAATCATCGGTTGCCGAGTACCTCGCCGGCGAACTGAGGGGCCATTTCAAAGACGGTGACGAACTGCATCCGTCCTGCAACATCGCCAAGATGGTCGCTGGCACACCTTTGACCGACGAGGACCGGCAACCCTGGCTTGCCGCCGTGGCTGAGTACGCCGCCACGCAGGCTCGAGCGCACGGAATCTGCGTTATCGCGTGTTCAGCATTGAAACGGCGCTACCGGCAGACACTGAATAAAGCCGGCAATGTGGTTTATGTGTTCCTGGAAGGCTCTCGGGAACTTATCGCCTCACGCATGAGCGAACGCACGGGACACTTCATGCCGGACCATCTGCTGGCCAGCCAGTTTGCCGCGCTGGAAGACCCGCGCACAGAGGGCAATGTGGTGACGGTCAGCGTCGATGCCGATATTCCATCTATCTGCCGATCAGTGGTGCTTGCCCTGCACACACAGGGTTTCTGGCCTGCCCGATAAACAGGATGCGCCAACAAATACCTGCGCTAAACAGGCACTGGCGCACAGGTTGAAGACTACGGCTGATTGCGTGTGGCACCCAAATCAGACATACTTTTTCCGGTTTTTTGCGATTTCACGATGTGGGTTCAGTGTCCGGATCAACGGTGCAACTGGTCAACGCGATCTGCATGCAATGAACCATCGGCGCAACTCCCCATAGTGAGTTGGCCGACAAACCCGATGTTAACCACGAGTTTGGTGTATACATAACGATAATGAACTAAAGCACGCTAGCGATACGCACCTCGGGAGGGAACAAGGATGGGCTTGATCAAATGGCTGCGGGAACGCACTGGCGCGCTGGAAAGCTCGGCTTCAATTGCACAGACCCATGAGCTTACGGTAACCGCTGAAGCCAGAGGCCTTGCGCAGGCCGGCAACTTCAGAGAGGCGATAGCGCTTCTCACCGCCGCCAACCAAAGCAACAGGCAGCGCGACATCGACAGGCTGCTGCTGGAACTGCGATCAGAGGGTTTTCTCTCAGGCCAGCGGCAGAAAGAATCCCCTCAGTGGCCCGAAGAGGTCCCGGACCAGTTTGGCGGCGAGGGTATTCCCGAGATCAACGGCGACCAACTCAGCGCTGAAGCAATTCGCAGTGGTCTCAGGAACCATGGCTCTCTGATAATTCGCCAACTCATTACGCCGGATCAGGTTGACCTGTTGCGCAACAATATCGACCGGGTTCTTCGGGCGTTCGATGCTGTCGAAGCGGAATCGGTTGGCCCGGAACTTGAAGGCTGGTTTGAACCTTTTCACAGAGACACGATCACCGACCGCGCCAGAAACCGGTTAAAGGGATCGATGTTGACCGTCGACTCCCCGCCTGCCCTATTCGACCTCCTGGAAATATTCGAATCCTGCGGCCTCAGCGCGGTAATACGTGATTATTTTGGCGAACCTCCGGCACTCCTGTCACGCAAGGGAACGCTTCGGCGCGTGCGTCACGATGTCAGAACGGGTGGATGGCACCAGGACGGCGGGTTCCTGGGCGAGGATATCCGGGCGCTGAACGTTTGGCTCGCATTGACCGACAGCGGGGTCGATGCGCCCGGCATGGATATTGTCGCAAAACGACTGCCCGGCATCGTTCAGACCGGCAGCGATTTCGCCGAATGGGCAACGAATCCACAAGCCGCGAAAGAAGTCTCTGAGGGTTGCACGGTGCGACCGGTTTTTGCACCGGGGGACGCTATTATATTCGACCATATTTGTCTGCATAGAACTGCCGCAGACCCTGGCATGACGAAAACACGCTATGCCATCGAGACGTGGCTGATGGCGCCGTCGACCTATAAAGAGTCCGGAGTGCCGATACTGTTCTAGCAAACAAACCCAGCATCCTAAAAAGAAGAAACGGTGCCCAAAACCTACTATCGCCAGGAGATTGATGGCCTTAGAGCCATAGCGGTTCTGGTGATTATTTTTTTCCATATGCAGCTACCCGGTTTCCAGGGTGGTTTCATTGGTGTTGACGTATTCTTCGTGGTATCTGGCTTTCTGATTACCCAGATTATTGTGTCGCAACTGCAGGCCGGGCAATTCTCCTTCCGGGATTTTTATATCCGGCGTGTCACTCGCATCATTCCTGCTCTGGCGGTTACCGTGGCGGTGGTGCTGTTGTGCTCGCTGTATCTGCAGCAGCCCCAGGCGCTCGCGCACACCGCGCAGCAAAGTATCTACGCACTGCTGTCCGTGAGTAACCTCTTTTTCTGGTCGGAAGCAGACTACTGGGCACCCGCTGCTGAAACTTTCGTTCTGCTGCATACCTGGTCGCTGGGTGTGGAGGAACAGTTTTATCTTGTGTATCCACTGTTGCTCTTCGCGGCGCATCGTATAGGCGGGTTGCGGGGCGTTATAGCTTTGCTGCTTGTGACCTTTGCTATCAGTCTGTATGCCAGCGAGATTGCAACGCGACATTATCGCGAGGCGGCCTTCTACTTCACACCGCTGAGATTCTACGAGTTCGCGCTGGGTGGTTTGGGCACGCTGCTGGTACAGCGAATGCTGCCTTTGCAAGGCATTGGCTGGTTGTCATCCGCTGCGACTCTTTCGGGAGTGCTGCTGATACTGGGGAGTACTTTTAAATTCCACTCCCTCTCGCCCTTGCCCGGTGTCTGGATGCTGGTTCCCCTGGTGGGCACGTTGTTGATCATCCTGGCGGGGCCCTCCCCCATTGCCCGCTGGTTGCTCAATAATGCGTTGATGTCATGGTTGGGGAAGGTGTCCTACTCGCTGTACCTGGTGCACTGGCCCATCATCGTGTTCTACCGGCAACACTTTGAAGCGCACCCTTCCCTGTTGCAGCTCACGGGAGTATTTGTGGCCATCCTGGGCGCGGCGGCACTGTTGAATCACTATGTGGAGCGACGCTTTCGACTTTCACGTGACGGCAAACTAACGGTGAGTAAAACGCCCGCGAGACGCGCGGCGGGGTTTACGGGGGCGGCTGTTGTGCTCATCGTAGTGGCCTGCGCAACCCTGGTGCTTGCCGAGGGCTGGCCCTCGCGCTTTTCTCCGGCTGAACAGGCGCTCATGAAGATCGATCTGCGCGCGGACAGGGCTTCGCGCAGGCAGTATCTCGAAGAGACCTGCTCACCGGCCGGCGACATATTCTGCGGTACCCGGGTGCCGGACAAGCCGACCATTCTCCTGCTCGCTGACTCCCGGGGCACCGATATATATATCGCCCTGAGGGAAGCCTACCCAGAGGCCAACGTGATGGTTTCCTGGGCTGCCGGCTGCCCCCCGACCTTCACGCCTACGGTGGGCCACCGCAGGTTTATTGATAACTGCCCCGAGTTAAATGAGGCGCGGTTGGCGGCGGCAATCGAGGCGCCCAAGGAGGATGTTATTTTCCTGGCGGCCGATTTGCCGAAATGGCGTGAAGAAGCCATGCTCGAAACGGTTCGACTCCTGCGACAAGCGGGTAAAACCGTCTACCTGCTTGGGGAGTTCCGGATCACTCAACACAAGAACCCCGTCGAGATTGCCATCGGCGCATCCAGGTTCAGCGATGATAATTATCTCGAGCGCTTTCTCGTTGAAGAACCGTTCAGATTAGACGGTACCTACGCGGAAAAAATTGCAGCCACGGGTGCGGTGTATGTGTCGAACAAGCCGTTGTTCTACGACGGCCGATACCACCTGCATGACCGTGAGACCGGAAACCTGCTCACGGAAGACGGTGTGCATCTGAGTACTTACGGAGCGAAAGCCCTCGGCCGGCATCTGCGCGAGAACTATCGCCTGCCATGGAGCCCGTAAATACAGCTGTGCAAACCGCCTGTCATTGCACCCTGACAGGGCGCCGGTTAAACCCGGCGTTTGAACCCCATGCGCGCTGCCAGCCCGACGATGAACAGGGGCAACAGCAGCAGCCCCCAGAGCGGCAACACCGGCACGGCCGTTGCTACCGGCGCGGGCGGGGGAGCGACAATCGGCGAGGCCAACCACGTACCGGTAACACCCAGGCCAGACCAAGTGCCGGAAAGATTGCCACCGCCCACAACATTGCCGGTAAAGGTCGCATTGCCAAGACCACTGACCGCGACACCGATACTCAGTGTGGTGCCGTTAATAGTGCCTGACACAGCGCCCCCGATATTGGGGCAGGGCCCGCTCACAATATTCACATTGGCGCTACCGGAAAACGAGCCGGGGTTGCCGCCCGACTGGGCCAGGTTAAGGTTACCGCTCCATACGCAATCCTGCGCGCCGGGATTCTGGACAACGTCCAGCGTGTAGTTACCGGAAATATCCTGCGACAGGGCAGTCGCGGAAAACAGCAACGCACTGAGCAGCAGCACGTATCGAACGAGTAGTGTCATGGGAACTCCTGGTTTCCTCAGCGGGTGGGAAAAATGTGTTGTCAATCAATCAACCAGAAGAATAAAACCACTTTTTACACATGTCCAGCGGTAACACTGACCGCGAAAAACACATACCACAATCGTTCGACGGCGACGGACAGCGACGGCATTGTGAGTGATGTCTATACACGTGTCATATTCGGCCGCTTTCGCGCTGATCGGCGACGGTCTCACCCTGCTGGTAGCCATACAATCAAGTTGAGCCTGGGTGTCGCGGATAGAAATCTGGTGTATTGTGTATCTTTCGAGTGATATTGCTAATCACGTTGATGTAATCCATTAACTACAAAGGTTATACAAATAATAAAATGAGCCGTTTAGAACTCGAAATCCCCTTGCATCTGCGTCGGGGAAATCTCAAGCAGGATGAAGACGCGTATGTCGAGTCTGGCGTGAAATTGCTGGCACTGATGGCCAGCAGGTTCGGGCTGGATGGCCTCGGCAACTCCCGTATCCTGGATATTGGCTGCGGAACCAAGTTCACGCAGGCGATTTTGAGCAGGAATATCCCGATTGCCCGTTATGTCGGCATCGATGTATACGCGGAGATGATCCAGTTTCTCCGGGAAAGCGTGGGCGATTCCAGGTTCAGCTTTCACCATATTGATCTGCACAACGAGATGTACAACGCGGGAGGCCAGCCTCTGGCAGATACCAGGGAGTTACCCATAAGCGAAACGGATTTTGATATTATCTGCCTGTTTTCCGTTTTTACTCATCTCGCGCCGCACGACTACGCCCCCATGCTGAAGTTATTGCGCAACTACATCCACCCGCAGGGCAAACTGATTTTCAGCCTGTTCGTGCACGAGCTTACGCCGGGCGGGTACGGCTGCATGGATGGCATAATGAAAGCCTTGGTCGCCAAGGATGCCTCACTTCAGGAGAAGCAGCGCGCCTCCCTCGAAGAAGCGGGCCGCAACCAGGGGCCACCGGATTTTGTTGATGTCTATCCCAAGCAACCGCTGAAAGTCGCAATGTACTCGCGCAAGTACGCACTTGAGCTGATGGAAAATACCGGCTGGAAAGTGGATTCGCTCAATGACCCCGAAAGGATCGTCGAGCACTACATGATCTGCAGCCCCGCCTGATCTGTTCTCCGAACGTCGTAAAGCACTCGGCAACCGGCCACCTCTCCCGGTGCTCTCCAGCCCCGGGTTTACTGCTGAACATGTCCTGCGCCGGGCGGTAAAGGCATGTTTAGGGCTTTGGCCACCACGGTAATCGGGTTGCGACGCAGGCGAGCAATTTCTGGTGAATCACAACCGAAAGTTCGGATCAGGTACCTAGCGCCGGTGCCCATGGGAATGCCAATGTGGTTGCCATTTTCAAGTATCTGCAGAATGATCGGCTCCCAGTCTGCATCAAACTCATAGGTAAACGTATCGGTATCTACGGTGTATTCGTCTTGCTGCGTAATAGTGTGCTCATAGGTTACGGTTTTGCCTACCTGATTTTTGCACAATTGTGCATCTGCCAGCGCGAACTGGAAAGCAATGGTCTGCCAATGTGCGTTGCCACCCATGGATTGAGCCCACTTGCCGCGAGTAAATTCTCGCTCCCATAAGCCGCTGGCTATATTGATCAAGGGCGGCGCCACCCGGGCGAACGGGTAACCCGGATCGCTGCTCAGAAAATCCAGGTACTCCGGCGAAAGAATTGAGTATGGCAGGAGCACACCTGCTTTGAACATGTACATGTAGCTCTCGCTCAGCTTCTCACCACCCGGCGTAAAGACCGGCACGTCAAACCGACGCCACTGCTTGCGGCACTCCAGACGCAAGTAGTTTTTAGCATTCTCTAAAGCGCTGAGTACACGAGCACTTTCGGGGATGGCCGCTTCACTTTCGGCGATAACAACCAGCGGATCGCCGGTTTCTTCGCAGCGGGTTTTTGTATCCACGAGCACGACAGCATCGTTGCGTTCTATACGTCTGTTAAAGCGGGCCAGCGGGCTGATCGCCTCGAGCTTGGCGCGATGCTCAGCGCGAGCACGAGCCTCTACTGCCTGTTCTTCCATAAACTCCAGCTGCCTTGTGGTTAGCCCTCTGGTTGTGCTGTGGCCAGTCTGGCGCTGCCATTCGACAATGGCGAGCCGGGTATTGCCATCAATGACGCCATCTACCGTACCTGGGTCGTGGCCCAGTGCGGCAAGTGAGCTTTCGATGCGCATTCCAGTGGCGGCGTCTGCCTGTGAAATTGACGATGACGTGTTGGGTTGCGCTGGGGCAGTCTGGCCGGTTTTGGCTCCCGCTACATTTCGACCCGGAGTGGGAGCCGCTTCTACCTGCCCCACGCGTGCGACAGACCAGGGCGAGGTGGCGCGTCGACCATTGCCCCAAAATCCATCCGTTACGCTGCAACCTTCTGTTACTGCAAACCGTGCAGCTCCGTTCTGGCTCCCCTCCGTCCATTTGCCCGTCAACTCATTGCCGCGCGAGGTTAGTGTGAGTTCCAGTTTCTTGCCACAGGAGGTGACGTCGCCATAGCAGCATGCGAGTTGACCTGAAGTCGCCTCGCACTTCATTGCTCCAAAGGCTGTCTTGTATTCACCTGCCAGCCGTTCCACGGTGCAGTCAGTGTTGGCGTAAGTGGTGCTGATTGGCAGGGCGAAAAAAACCAGCGCCAGAACTACTCGTAAAGACATTGTCGCTGTGCTCCTTGTGATTTTGACTGAGATAGTGACATTAGCATAGAGACATTCCAAGTCGTGCCTGCGAGCTAAAGGTAGGATTTAAATCATCAAGTGTGGGAAATATAAACCCACCTCTCATGGAACACCGCCCCGTCCATACCGAACTAAATCCTGTAGGGGATTTAGGGGTTATGTACGGCCGGGCGCTGGTGGATCCCGAGGGCCACATCTGGGAAGCAATATGAGTGGATACAGCGGCAAAACCCACAGGAGATAAAAGCAAAATATTTTCTGACCTGTCGATTTCCAACAGAAAGCAACGACTAATAGGTGAAACCACCCAATGACAATTTCAGGAGCGCAACCATGAGTTATATCGATGGATTTATTATCGCCGTACCCAAAGCCAATAAAGATAAATTTACCCAGCACGCGACCATTGGTGACGCCGCCTTAATGGAATTGGGCGCCACCCGGGTTCTCGAATGCTGGGAAGACGACGTTTCCGATGGCAAGGTCACCGACTTTCGCCGGGCTGTGCAAGCGAATGAAGACGAAGCCGTGGTATTTTCCTGGATCGAATGGCCGGACAAAGCCACCCGCGATGCCGGTATGGAAAAGATGATGGCGACGATGAACACGGACCCTCGCATCAGCCCTGAGCAAAATCCCATGCCCTTCGATGGCATGCGCATGATCTTCGGCGGCTTTATACCCGTGGTGGAACTCAATAAGTAGTCGCCGCTCACCCAGTTACAGACGCCCATTTTCAGACAAAGGGAGAACACCATGGCAAACCAACACGGCGAATTTATCTGGTACGAATTATTAACCGACAATAGCGAGGCGGCACTGGCCTTTTATAGCGCATTACTGGGCTGGCAGGCCACCGAAAGTGGCCAGCCTGGAATGGACTACCGAATTCTTCACGCTCGGGATGAAGACACCGACGAACCCCACGACATCGGTGGCCTGATGCAGTTAACCGACGAGATGCGCCAAGGTGGGGCCAGGCCGGTATGGATGGGGTATATCGGCGCCGATGATGTGGATCAGACGGTCGCGAATATCGCCGCCGCAGGAGGTAGCGTGCACATGCCCGCCACAGATATTCCCGAAGTCGGTCGTATTGCCATGGTCACCGACCCACAGGGCGCGGCTTTTTACGTGATGCGAAGCTTCAGCAGTGAGACCAGCCTGGCCTTTGCCTCGGATAAACCCCGCGTCGGCCATTGTGCCTGGAATGAACTGGTGACAACCAACCCCCAAGCCGCCAAAGCATTTTACTTCCGGGAGTTTGGCTGGAGCAAGGATGGCGAGATGGATATGGGGCCAATGGGCAATTACGAATTTATTCGTCATAACGGCGTTATTGGCGCGCTGATGCCCAAGCCAGAAGAAATGCCAATGCCCATGTGGCAGTACTATTTCCGCTGCGCCGATATCGACCTTGCCTCCAGCACCGTCACGGCAAACGGCGGACAGATCCTCAACGGCCCCCAGGAAATCCCTGGCGGAGACTTTACCATCCAGGGTATGGATCCACAGGGGGCGCTGTTTGCCCTGGTTGGTTCCAAAAACTCATAGCTGACGAGGAACAGAACCATGCTTGAACTATTCGGCCACCCATTTTCATCCTATACCTGGAAAGCACTGATTGCGCTGTATGAAAACGATACGCCTTTTAGCTTTCGCATGATTGATCCTGATCACCCGCAGAATACACAACGCATTCAAGCCTTATCGCCACAGGGTAAATTTCCCGTGCTAATTGATGGCGATCGCGTACTGTGTGAATCATCAATTATTATTGAATACTTACAGCGCCACCATCCCGGGCCGGCAACGCTATTGCCCGAAGATCAAGATAAGGCGCTGGACGTGCGCATGCTTGACCGATTTTTCGACAATTACGTGATGACACCGACTCAGCACATTGTTAGCGATTTTATGCGCGAACCTGCTCATCGCGATTCCCTGACTGTCAGTTCGGCACATACCATGCTGCAACGAAGCTATGACTGGCTGGACACGCACCTGCAACATAGCAGCTATGCCTGTGGCGAAACGTTTACGCTCGCCGATTGTGCCGCCGCACCCTCGCTGTTTTACGCCGACTGGGTCGACGAAATTGATGAAAAATACAGGGCCTTACACCGCTACAGGGCCAGCCTGCTGACCCGGCCAAGCGTTCGGCGCTGTGTCGACGATGCGCGCCCGTATCGTTCCCTGTTTCCACCGGGCGCGCCCGATCGAGACTAATTGGCTAACGCCTGACAATCCGTGAAACCCAGGTGGAAATTCTCCGATGCGGGAATTGATGGAGCAGGAAAATGCCCGTCAACCACTGACTGAATTAACGTTTCGAGCAACTTGACAGGAGATTCCCATGGCCAGTGACACCGGCACCGTCCGACTACACCGCGTACTACAAGCCCCCGTGGAGCGCGTCTATAAAGCGTTCACCGATAAGCAGGCATTGGAATACTGGCTACCGCCCTACGGCTTTACCGGCACCATCCATGAAATCGATATCCGCGCGGGTGGTGGTTATCACATGTCCTTCACCAACTTCGGTACCGGCAGCAGCCATTCGTTCCGTGCTGAGTATGTCGAACTGGTGCCCAACCAACGCATTCGCCACACCGACCGCTTCGACGATGAAAGCCTGCCCGGTGAAATGCAGGTGACCATCGACCTGAAAGCCGTATCCTGCGGTACGGAGATACAAATCGTCCAGTCAGGCATTCCGTCACTTATTCCCGTTGAGAGTTGTTACCTTGGCTGGCAGGAGTCCCTGGAACAACTCGCCAGACTCGTTGGGCCGGATATTCCCGACCATGCGTAGATGGAAAAGGGAGGAGACAATGATGAGTAATGGGCGATTCACAGTTGATGGCATTGTGGCCGTACCACCCGAAACAGTATGGCTATACCGGGCCTAACCTGGACACATCACGCAGATGCGTTGAAAGGATGAGATCATGAGCGAACTGATTATCTGGACTCTCGACTGGGTACCCGAAGGCCCGCGGGGCTTCGTGCGTGATTTGAGGCTACGCTGGGCCTGTGAGGAAGCGGGGCTTTCCTATACAGTTCAAACTGTCCCCTTCGATGATCGCGAGACCAATCATCTCGCGCAGCAGCCTTTTGGACAGGTTCCGTTCCTGAGTGACGGAGAGCTACAGCTATTCGAAAGCGGCGCCTGCCTGCTACACCTGGCCCGAAAATCCGACAAGTTGATGCCTCGTGATCCTGTTGGCGAAGCACATACCCTGCAATGGGTCATCGCCGCGCTCAACTCAATCGAGATGGTCACCGTACCCTGGTGGTTTCTGACGATGTCCGGCACAGCGGACAACGGACTAACCGAGTGGATGAACTCGCGCCTTCAGCACCTGGAGGCCGTTCTGAGTGAACGGGAATGGCTCGCAGGAGACCGCTTCACTGTCGCGGATCTGTCAATGGCGGACGCCCTGCGGGTGAAGGAGGTCCGCGCGTTCGGCGACCGTCCGGAAACCGAAAGTTACGTGGAGCGTGTCACCAACCGCCCCGCATTCAGAAAGGCCTATGCCGATCAGATGGCACATTTCGAGGCGGCCAGCGCGAAGCGGGGATAGGCACCCGGTCAACGACCTGGTGCGCGCGACCGGGTTGTTCAAGACTGAATTGCGGCTATTGCTTGCTGCGAATGCTAAAACTTACATGTTTTTCTCCTGCAAGGAGCGTCATTCAATTTCGCAGTGGCTATTCGAGACGGCCGAGTTTGCCGGCCGCATGGTCCGCTTCGACCTGTACTATTTCAGCCTCGTTGTTCATCACGAAGGGGCCCTTCTGGACGAAGGCTTCCTTAACGGGCACAGCGGCAAAGAGTGCAAAGTGTGCGCCGGAACCTGCAACATTCGTCAAATCAATCCTATGGATGGCGGACCCGGAGCTTGCTTCGATTGCGATGGCTTCACCTGCTTGCAGCCTTACTTTCGCACCGGCAACATTGAGTTCGAGCTCACCTGATATTGCGTATACCCAGCCGTTCTCTCCAGCCTGCAAGTCGTGGGCAAAGGTGGACCCGGCAGCAATCTTGCCGTCGAGAATGGTCATGGGCTGCGCGGGTGATACCTGGCCTGCAATGCCCTTGCTCTCACCGAGTACAACGCGAACGCGATTGCCAGCGGTTTCCAGGACGGGCATATCCCGTGCTTTTACACGCAGTGATTCAGGCGCATCCTGTTTCATCCGCGCGGGCAGGTTCACAAATACCTGCAAGCCGTGAGTTCTTGCACCGGCCCTGGGCGCCTCATCGTGAACAGCACCGGAGCCGGCCTTTAACCAGTACAGGTCGCCGGGCATCAGATCAAAATCGTTGCCAAGTGAATCCCGGTTGTGAAATTTACCCTCGCTGTCTTCAAAAAGAACGGACACAGCGGAGAGGCCGGCGTGGGGGTGTGCACCAAAGGTCGATTCACTCATGCGGTAGTGATCGACCATGACCAGTGGGTCCATCGCGCCGGAGAAATCGCGCTCCCGAAAAGAGCGCGCGGTAAATCCCGTACCGATTTCGAGCGGGTGGCCACCTTGGGGGGCTGTGACAGATGCGGCCGGATTACCCTTGTATTCCGGTTTTTTGGCTAAAGAGGTTGTTGCGTTCATTGTTCGATCTCCTGGATGGGTTACGCCGTAAGTAGGATTTCGATATTATCAATGGAACGATAAGCGTGTTTAGATGCAGAATAGGAATTTATCGTTCTATAATTGGAACAGTTAGCACCTGAACCGGGATAGCGCCAGACGCCATGATTGACCTTAATGATTATTTCTACTTCGTTCACGTGGTCGAAAAACAGGGCTTCTCTCCCGCTGCGAGAGCCCTCGATATGCCCAAGTCACGTTTGAGTCGACACGTCTCCAGGCTGGAAGAAAGGCTTGATACCCGGTTGATACAACGCACCTCGCGGCAGTTTAAAGTCACTGAAGCCGGCCAAGTGTTTTACCAGCATGCCAGGGCGCTGATCGAGGAAATGGAGGCGGCCGAAGCGGCGATTCAAAGCCGCAAGGCGTCATTAAGCGGGCGCGTGATCATGAGTTGCTCGGTAGGTGTTGCCCAGTTTGCGATCAAGGACCTGGTATTTGATTTCCTGGCAAGACACCCGAAGGTGGCACTGGTTCAGCAGGTAACCAACCAGGCAATCGACCTCGTTTCCTCGGGCATCGATATGGCCATCCGGGGCCACACCGAAGCGCTGCCCGATTCGGCTCTTATTCAGCGACACCTGGCTACTGTGTCCTGGCACCTGTTCGCGAGCCCCGAGTACCTGGCTCGAACCGGCACGCCGGAGTCGCCCTATGATTTGCTGAAAAGACAAAGCTTGAAGGTAGGTTGGCAACCGGTAACCGGACACTGGAGCCTGGAGAATACGGACGGGTTAAAAACCACCATAGCCTTTAGTCCGCAACTTTGCAGCGATGACATGAGCACGTTGAAGCAGGCAGCGGCGAAGGGGCTGGGCATTGTGAGCTTGCCCGCCTACACCTGCAGGGATGAACTTGAGGACGGATCGCTGGTGCGTGTCCTGCCCGACTGGATCGCTGGAAATGCGCAGTTAAGTCTGCTGATGCCTTCACGCCGTGGACAATCGCCTGCTGTGCGTGTGCTGGCGGACTATCTGCTCGATAATCTGAATGTTCGGATTGGTGACCGGCCGGGTTAGCATGAATCCGCTTCGAATGGGTGCGTCAGTATCCCTGTGCCTGGGTATCCATCCTGAATGCGATATTGACGAGCGAGCAGATTCATTTAACGCCTGGTAGTCTTTCCCGACTTCCAACGGCCGGACTGGACGAACCCGAAACCTGGAAATCCGCAACGCGCATTGCATTTTCTTTCAATTTACAGCTAGTGTGTTGGTCGCTGCCCTTTTTCAGATGAGATGGAGAGACGAATGATTAATCACGTAATGATCGGCTCGAATGATATCGAGAAAACCAGAACGTTCTACAACGCAGTACTCGGCGTGCTGGGCGCGGGCGAGCCCTTCGAGCATATTAACGATACCGGGCAGATGCGGCTGTTCTACATGCACGACGGGGCCACCTTCTGCATTACCGAACCCATCAATGGCGAACCCGTGAGCGTTGCCAACGGCTCAACCATCGGTTTCGTCTGCAACTCACCGGCACAGATCAAGGAGTTTCATGACGTTGCTGTGGCTCACGGC
>TARA_R110000823_G_scaffold224580_2_pt1 | contig 17369 bp, 16 predicted proteins | sample TARA_R110000823 | Tara Oceans TARA_R110000823 (sample SAMEA4397722) | marine metagenome | biome: Polar Biome; feature: [DCM] deep chlorophyll maximum layer (ENVO:01000326); material: water (ENVO:00002006), including particulate matter (ENVO:01000060) such as... | depth 20 m | reverse complement strand
GTAAGAGATACAACACGCGCTTGAGAGCTAGGAGGGGGGGTACCCCGGTTTAGGGGTCAACCCCACTGACAGGGGGGGCCAACGGACCAACTTTTGCTCAGTTTTTGGATTGGCATACGTGAGGATTATATGGAGTATGTTTTGGAGTTAGCGGTGCTTTTATTTATATTTTTGGTTATTCCGAGGATGCTTTAGGCTCGTCGGTATTTGTTGTGGAGGGACTATAGATATCTTAAGTGTAGAGTTATAGGTTCTTTTGTTTTTGCACTGCGTGCGTCTTAGAGAAGGGATTGTTATATCTTATGATTGTTGTCACCCCCTCCTCCTTCTGGTTCCCCCAGTAGCAAGTTTTCGGTTACCGTGTCAAATCACTTTTGAAGGAGGCTGGAATGTCGTGGAAGCTCAAGAGGTTAGATCGGCTGGTCAGCCGGTCAGAACGGCGTTTGGCTTCGGTTTGGTTCAATCGTGACATGGAGGCTTTACGTTTGTGGGGGATTGACCACAGCCGTGAGGGGGTGGCACAACACAGTGATCTGATGAAACGATTAACAGATGGGAGATGACCTGTGAATTACGCAATTATGTCGATGGTGATACCGCTCGACGACAAGACTACTCCGGACGAGGCTGACCTAATCACCAACGAGATCGATAAGGTGATCTATCGGGCGACGGAGGAGATGCACTTCTACTCTGATGTGGCCTTCATGATCGTTCCTAACAGCGCCACGGTGCCGGTAGCCGATGGAGCCCAGGAGGCTTTGCGCGGTATTGCGATGCAGATATATGCGGCGATGCGTCGGGCTAACCAGATGCCAGAGATCGCCGAGGCCGTGGTCATTCGTGGCGGACCTATCGGATCGGAGTGGGATCTAATGCGGAGGAAGGTCAATGGTGAAGACATCAGCAAAAGCTAGGTTCCCTGTCCTGGTAGATCGTGAGACTATCCAGGCCGGTCCTTTCATGGCTGAGGTCGGGATCGCTGCGAATGGGAGGGTGCTGGTGAGATCGCTGGCGCCCACCAGGAACCTACGGCGGCAGCATGAGAAGACAATGCGTGGCCTGATACATCAACAGGAGAACGAGAATGCCGACCCGCGAAGCACTTGATCGCAGATCCCACCAAGAAGGGCTCACTTATCTTGATGGCCTTTACCAATCCCTCCAGGCTAAGTCGAACCGCAACCTCGCACGTAGATACAAGCCCTATAAAAAACAAGAAGACTTCCACGCCATGGGAGCTTTCAAAAGAGAGCGCCTCTTCATGGCGGGAAATCAGCTTGGGAAAACCTGGGCTGGTGGGATGGAGATGTCCTATCACACTACAGGAAGGTACCCTGACGGCTGGAAGGGAAAACAGTTCAATAGACCTATCGTGGCCTGGGCTCTGGGTGTTTCAGGCGAGAGCACGAGGGACAACCCACAGCGTATTCTGCTTGGCCGTGGCCGAGACTACGGGACAGGAGCTATCCCAGGGGATGCCCTTGACCATGTCCAGCTCGCACGAGGTGTGGCTGATCTCCTCGACTACGTTAAGGTGAGGCATTTCAATTCTTCGGGAGAATTTGATGGTTTCAGTTACCTGTATTTCAAATTCTATGAAAAAGGCCGGGAAAACCTCCAGGGGGAAACGATAGACTGCATATGGTGTGACGAGGAGCCACCCCTCGATGTCTATACAGAGTGCCTTACGAGAACGAATGCGGTGAGGGGGCCGGTGTGGATTACATTCACGCCACTCAAAGGCATGTCGGAAGTGGTCCTCCGTTTCATCAACCCATCTCCCGAGGATAGTGACGGCATTGTCGATCGCGGCGTCGTGAATATGGAGATCAACGAGGTCGATCACTACTCTGATGAAGACAAACGGGCGATTATTGCGTCCTATCCTGACCATGAACGGGAAGCTAGAGCCAAGGGTATCCCATTGCTGGGGTCCGGCAGGATCTTCCCAATTACAGAGGAAAGCATTCGGTTCAACGTGCAAGACCGTTTCAAGACCGGGTTTCCTCAGTGGTTCAAACATATCGCCGCCATTGATTTTGGAGAGTGGGACCATCCGACAGCCTGCGTCTGGATGGCTTACGACAGAGAGCACGACACAGTGTATATCTATGACTGCTATAAGAGAAATAAGGTCTCTATACCTGACCATGCAAGTTCAATCCGGGCTCGTGGCAAATGGATCCCTGTTGCTTGGCCCCATGATGGGCTTAAGCATACAACGCACTCTTCTCAGGATACTGGGAACACCATTAAGGGCCTCTATCAAAAAGAGGGGCTTAAGATGCTTCGGGATCGCGCTATGTATGAAGACAAGGAGTACGGCGTGGAGAGTGGGATAATGGATATGCTGGGCAGATTTCAAACCCAGAGATTGGTGGTAGCAGACCACCTTGCCGATTGGTTCGATGAGTTCCGGATGTATCATCGCAAAGATGGTCAGGTAGTGAAGCTCAGGGACGATCTAATGGCTGCGACCCGTTACGGGATCATGCAGCTCAGGTTCGCTAGGGTGAGGGGGCGTGGTGGCTACGTTCCCTTCCGAGTTACGGGGATGCAAAATGAGCACAGCATTAGCTAAAACAATGGAAATCGAAATAATAGAAATAACCGAATATCCAGAAGACGACCGCTATGAGCCGTTCATTCAGCTAGCTGTTCAAATGCAACGAGATAGCAATTATCGCGAAGCTACCGTTAATTTGGACAAGGCGAGAGAGAACCTTCGAGCCTGGATAGCTTCGCCACATTTCCTTGTCGCTTTAGCGAAAAACGGGGATCAGATGCTTGGAGCAGTCTTGGGCGATGTTTTTTCTCCTTGGTGGACGGATGAAATATTTGGTAGAGATAAGCTGATCTTTGTGAACCCTGCCCTGGAGGGACACGGAATTGGAACGGCTTTGTACGAATACTTGCTCAGTTGGACTACGCGAAAAGGTGCTAAGGTTACTTATTGCGCGACGTCCACAGGGATTGGGACAGAAGCCGCGATACGGATATTTCAAAAGATGGGCCTTCGGCAGCATGCCCTCATGTACACAGGAGAGACATGATGTGTGGTGATGGTGGTGACGGCGGTGGGACTGGCGGCGAAGAGCCTGGAACGGCGGCTGTAGCAGCGGCAGAGGCTACAGCTACAGCGGAAGCTGCTCAGTCAGCAGCAGATGTCGGTGTTGTGGGGCAAGAGGCTGCGGATACAGCGGCCTCAAATGCGGCAGTAGCAGAGAGCGTATCTGACACCAGCCCAGAGAGCGGAACCCCTCAAGGTATTTTCGGCGGTCCAGCCAGCATGATCAACCCAACGCCGGTAGGTGTGGGGATTACAGCTCTAGGACTTGCATTCCCTGGTTTTGGTGTGGTAGCTGGAGTCGTCCAAGGGCTTGCGATGGGTATTGAGGCGATGGGGGGAACTCCAGCCCCTGGGACTAGCTCCGATCCGAGCGTTAGTCCAGGTGAAGGATTTGATGCTCCTGGTGCCCCTGAAGGCGAAGGCGGGGATCCTGATCTGGAGACAACCTCATCCGCAGGGGTGGCTCCGACGACAATCCAAACAATTCAAACAAGCCCTTTAGGTGGGGAGCGCACAACTATCGTCGCTCAGACCCTCCCAGTAGTGCCGCCGCTATTCTCCGAGCCGATATCTTCATCGCTTAGTGTGACTACGCCCACCTCCCCTGCTGAATTGGCACAGAGCCAGATTGTAGCGGAACAGGAAGGACGGAAAAAAGGTGCGGCAGCATTGAAGGCAATCTTAAACAACGACCCAGAAAAGAAAGGCTTTGAGAGCACGATCAGATCGACGGGCAGCAACACGATCAGTTCCGCATCCCTCTTCTCTTCTCGCCTCTTTCCTAAATCGCAACAGATCGGAGCTGCCTAATGGCTAAATCACCAAAACTATCCGCACGTTCTCCCGCATCCGACAGGCTGGCAGAGGATATTGTCCTTCGCCGGGACGCCTTGGATGCAGACCGGGGTGTCTGGAAGCAGAGCTGGCAGGAGATTGCCGACAACTTGATCCCTCGAAAGAACCAGATCCAGGGCGAGCGTACCAAGGGTGGGAAGCGGAACCAGAAGAGATACTCCTCCTCTGGCCAACACGCTCACTCTGTCCTGACGGCTGCGTTGCATGGAACGATGTCCAGCTCAGCGGTGCAATGGTTTAACTTCACCACGGGCGACACTGAGACGGACAGTATTAAGGAGGTCCGGCAGTTCTTTGATGATGCTGCGAAGACACTTTGGAGAGCTTTCAACCGGGGCAATTTCCACACTCAGGTTCACGAAGCCTATCTCGACGTAAGTGGTTTCGGCACCTCCTGTATCCTACAGGAGCCTGACGGTGTCGGCCCTGCTATGGAAGATCTGGTCTTCACGACGTTTAGTATTCAGGACTATGTGATTGAGGAGAGTAGCAGTGGCTTGGTGGATACGGTCTATCTGACGAGGCATTACACCGCACGGCAAGCGATCCAAAAATATGGCGAAGAGAATGTCGCCCCTAAAGTTCTTACCGATTTGGTGAAAGATCCCGCCAAGCGGCATCCGTATATCCAAGTCATTGCTCCTGATGGAGACTTTGATGGAGTCAGCGCCCCTGATGGGATGAGGTATGTCTCCGTCCACATCGATCCCCAGAACAAAGTGACCGCCGCAAAAAGCGGCTACCATGAGTTCCCATGCGCTGTTCCGCGCTGGTCACAAGTTGCTGGCGAGACATGGGGCAGAGGGCCGGCAGACAATGCGCTGCCTGATATCAAAGTATTAAATGAGGCTACCCGCCTCGAGCTAAACGCTTGGGCAAAAGCTCTGGATCCACCCCTCCTTGTCGAAGAGGACGGCGTGGCTGGCGGAAAGATCGACATGCGGCCAGGAAAGGCCACAGTCGTTCGGGACATGGACCGCTCGCTCAAAGCTTTTGAAAGTAAGGCGAGGTTTGATGTTAATCGGATCAAGCTAGATGAATACCGTAACGAGATCCGTCGTGCGTTCTTTGCCGATCAGCTTGAGCTGCCGACAAACTCCACGATGACTGCGACGGAAGTTCAGGTTCGGTTTGACTTGATGCAGCGTATCCTTGGCCCAATCCTTGGTCGCCTGGAGTACGAGCTTCAAAGTCCGATTATTGAGAGAGGGTTTAATATTCTCTTCCGTGCTGGCAAGCTCGGTCAGATGCCTTCTGCGTTAATCGATGCGCTTAACCGGGGCGGGCTTTCGATCACATATATGGGCCCACTGTCTCGGGCTCAGAAGCAGCAGGAGATCTCAGGCACCTTGCGGTGGCTTGAGAGTGTTGCTGCTGTCGCTCAGATTGACCCTGCTTCGTTGGATCTGGTCGACATGGACGAGGTGCAGAAGTTCCTGCATCACAATTCGGAACAACCAGAGCGGTTCTTGCGAACGGATAAGCTGGTACTTGAGCTTCGTGAGGCAAGGGCTAAACAGCAACAGAAAGAAGATGGCTTGGCAGAGGCTCAAGCTGGCGCTGGCATCGCCAGTGATATCGCCACTGCGGGCTCATCAGCAAGGATAGAGGCAGCAGCATAATGGCTAAGAAACCGAAGGTAATCACTCGAAACAAGCTAACCGTGTCTCAAGTGAAAGCCTGCTACAAGCGCGTCTTTTCTTCCCCTGATGGGCGCGTTGTCATGGAAGATCTGGAACGACAGTTCCTTGATGGGAAATCCCTGTACCGGCCGGGAATAGATGCTCTGGCACTTGCTCACGCTGTGGGTGCCAGAGATCTCATCATCGACCATATCGGACGTCGGGTAGGAGCCCCTGCGGAGCAAGTGCTGGTGACCCCAATGGAAGAGGAATAGGCAGATGGACGAAGAGCAACTAAGCCACATTGACGAGGACTTGAGGGAGCATGCATCTCTGAAGGACATCAAGGATTGGAATGGGTTAGCCACCAGCTACATCAATGGGCAGAAGACCATCGGTGAGCATGGGGCCAAGCTGGAAAATGCGATCTTTATGCCGGGGGATGGCGCTTCGGACATTGATCAGGCTAACTTCTACGGCAAACTTGGACGGCCAGACAATGCGGCTGATTATAAGTTCACTCCGCCCGAAGGGATGCCCGAAGACTTCAAGATCCCTCCGTTGTTTGAGGAGAACTTCCCTGCCTTTGCCCATTCCAAAGGAATGTCGGCAAGTCATGTGCAGGATATGTTCGATTTCTTCGTTGCGAACTCCATGGCTGGGAGTGCCGAGGATATTGTGACGGCGGACAAGGCTCGACAGGAAACTGGCGAGCAATTGACGAAGGATTGGGGATCAGAGTTTAACAACAAGGCTGCAATGATCGACGCAGCCATCAACCGTCACTTCCCCGGTGACATGGCAGAAAGGATGCTTCAATTGGCTACTTCAGATGCGGGATTTGCAAATGCGTTTGCCGACTTGGGTAAAAGTATGTCCGAGGACAACAACACGAATGATAAAGGTAATGTCGGCGGCGGCGGCGGTGGCGGCAACAGTGATGGTCTCGAAGCCATAATGGCCCAACGGGCAGAGATCATGCACGATCCTGAAAGCGCCTATCGGAATAAGAGGGATCCCGGTCACAGGTCTGCGGTTGATGAGATGAGCGCCCTGACCTCACGGATGATTGATCTCCAGAACGAGGCCAACGAACGGGGTAACGCCTAATGCCTGCGACGGGAGAGGTTGGACGCAAGTCACAGGCTGAGGCTCGTCGGAAGCTAAACAAGCCTAGCAATCCTCGCTCCAGCAACATCATTCAGCCTTTGGCTATCCCGCCAATGGGTGATGAAGAGTACATTCGGTTGAAGTGTTTGGAGTTTGCGACGGCAAATAGTAGCAAGGTCGGGATTGAAGATCCATACGAGTTAGCTACTAGATATGCCAACTATGTATTGACCGGAACACCAGATATAGCGTAGGACTAGGCTGGACACACACTCCCTGGCCTGGGAGATTACAAAAGACGCTCTGGATCCCCGAAATCCAGGGCGTTTTTTTATTGTTTGACATCAACCCCCAAGATCGTCAAAGATGCGTTCGTCGGGTAGCCCACTGCGGGTCCGATTAGTGGGTAGCTCCAACGTGGGTCCACTACATCCGGTAAGACGGATGACTGGCCGGCACTACCGGCAAGGCAGGGTCCGATATGTTCGGGTAGCTCACACCGATGAAACTTCTTAACTGAAACCTCATTGGGAGCGAGATATGTCCCTAGAAATCCCTGTTAGTCATGTCCAACAGTTTAAGGACAACTTTATCATCCTTTCGCAACAGCGAGGATCCAAACTCCGTCAAGGCGTTCGGACCGACCCTGATTTCCTTCAGGGCAAAGCTGGTTATTACGAGCGGATTGGTTCGACCACGGCGCAACGGCGTACAAGTCGGCATCAAGACACTCCGCAAGTGAACACTCCTCACAGTCGTCGTCGGATCACTATGAACGATTACAACTGGGCGGATCTGATCGACAATCCAGATCGAATTCGGATGCTGGCTGATCCTGAAGGATCTTATGCTATCAATGCCGCTTACGCTTTGGGTCGTGCACAGGATGATGAAATCATCACTGCCTTGACCGGCAACGCTTATTCGATGGATGAAGACGACACGGCTTCCACCGTGGCCCTTCCTTCCGGACAAAAGATTGCTGCCGCAACTGCGGGCTTAACCAAAGCCAAGTTACTTAACGCTCTTGAGATTTTGCGGGGCAACAATATTGACCTCGACGATCCCATGAACCGTATGTACATGGCCATTCGTGCCGCAGAGTTGACGGATCTGTTGAATACCACGGAAGTGGCGTCCGCAGATTACAACACTGTGAAAGCGTTGGTTGAAGGCAACGTCAAGTCTTGGATGGGCATCACGTTCATCCTAACGCAGCGCCTCACTCTATTGACCGGAACCACCTATGCTTGCCCCTTGTGGTGCGAGAGCGGGATGGGCCTGGCCATGGGCGAGGAGGTCATGGTTCGTGTCAGCGAACGTTCTGACAAATCGTATGCCACACAAGTTTATCTCGAGCAGACCGTCGGTGCTACACGCATCGAAGATGAAAAGGTCGTCGAGATTGCATGTGTCGAATAAGCCAGATAGGGAGAAATAATCATGGCTACTGAAGCCCTGTACGGTTCGAAGGTGATGACGTTGGTCGCCAACAGCACCCCCTCTAAGATGGCCCCTGTGGGTCTTCTCGGAGGACGTATCCGGTTTGCAAATGATACCGTTGAGGTGACGGCTGCGGCTTCCGCAGGCTCTACCTATAACCTGGCCCGCTTGCCGGCGAATGCTCGGATCATTACGAACCTCTCCAAGCTCCATTGGGATGACTTGGGCACCACAACCTCGACCCTTCAGGTTGGGCTCTATGGTGTCGATGATAGCACCAATGACGATCAGAATATGATCGGCACAGCTTTGGATCCAACCTCCGCTGGTTCTGGCGCGGTTGGGCCAATTCCGATTGCTAACTACGGCAAGACGATTTGGGAGCTGCTTAGCTTTTCCTCTGATCCTGGTGGGCTGTTTGATGTCCGCGTAACGACAGTTACCGCTGGTCAAAGTGTCGGTGGCACTTTGACTCTGGAACTGGCCTACACGGTCGATTAAACAACCTGTCCACCGGACGAGTTAACAAGAAACGGGGGACACTCGCAGGAGTGGGTGTCCCCTTTTTGTTTGGAGAAAGCGAATGACGACCGATACCGACATTGCCAATGCGGCATTGATCTCCCTTGGCGCTACGACAGTCGAAAACATCGCAACGGATACCGGGTCGCCAGCCACCACTATGAATGCGCGGCTGTCCTTGATTAAGGACACGGTCCTTCGCTTACGGAACTGGAACTCAGCCACACATAGAGTGGCGATCACGGCTGACGCTGATTACACTGAGGTCTTCGACTTTAGCTCCTCCCACATTCTTCCTACGGATCCGTATTGCCTTCGGGTGATCGAGGTCTACGAATACCAATCTTCGGACTGGGTGATTGAGGGGCGACGTTTGCTTATCAGCGATGCCAGCATCAAGATCAAATACATCAAGCGGATCACCGACACGGCTGAGTATGATCCTCTCCTGGCTGAGACGATTGCTCAGTATCTCGCCTATTCCACGGCTTACAAGATCACGGGAAGTCGCCAGAAAGAGAACGATGCTTGGGAGCGGTTTAACCAAGTGTTGGCTATGGCTGGGACATCTGACGGCCTTGAAGGCGCGCCGCCTCTCGTCACATCTGACCACTTTGAGCAGGTTCGTCTATAATGCCCCGGTCCCGGCCAATACAGACGGCCTTTGACGGGGGAGAGATCTCTCCTCGGATGCTGCTCCGTGTCGATACGGAGAACTATCGTAAGTCGCTCCGCAAGGCTGAAAACGTCGTGATATTGCCTCAAGGGCCAGCGGCGCGAAGAGAGGGCCATCGTCATGTGACGGAGGTGAAGGCCAGCGCGAACGGCGTGCGCCTGATCCCCTTTATCTACAGCCCAACCGTTTCCTACGTCTTGGAGATGGGGCCGTTATACGTGCGGTACTTCACCTCAGAGGCGAGGCTGGAGAGTGGCGGTGCAGTTGAGGACACGACCACCTACGCAGCGGGAGATCTGTTCAACATCCATTACGCCCAGAAAAACGATGAGCTTCTGATGACGGTCCAAACGCATCCCCTCAAGGTACTGACCAGAACGTCAGCGACGACATTCACCTTTGCCGACTATCCAATAGTGAACGGGCCTTATGAGCTGGAGACGACGCTGGCGATCACGGCTGGTGCCACATCGGGCTCTACCACGATGACTGCGGGTAGCGCGATCTTCGCGGCGACCGACACTAGCGGTTCAGGTGGCACCGGGGTCATGAACAGATGGCTCCGTGTTTACGACGGCACCAACTGGTTCAACTGCGAGATCACGGCGTACACTTCGACGACAGTGGTCACTGTCAGCATCACAGGCACTATGGGGGGAACCGCGCTTACCCAATACAGGCTGGGAGCCTTCTCTACGACTTCGGGCTTTCCTACCTCGGTATCATTCTTCGAGAACCGTCTGGTGCTAGGGGGGACCACTAGCCGACCAACAACCGCATGGCTCAGTAAGACGGACGATTATGTAGACTTCGATCCGGGCACGGGGCTGGATGCAGAAGCTATTGAGATCACATTGGCTTCCAAGTATCGCTCAGACATCAAGAGCTTCCAAGAAGGCTCGGATCAAATGTTCATCGGGACAGAAGGCGGGGTCTGGCGGATCTTTGCTAACGGGGCTGTGCTGACACCATCAGACAGGAATGCACGCAGGATCATTGGCTCTGGGGTTAGTACCGTGCAGCCCATCTCGGCTGATAATGATGTTCTGTTTATCCACCGAGACGACAGGCAGATCTCGAAGGTCAAGTATGATCTGGCTGAGAACATTTACAACGCACCTCCTATTTCACTGGTTGCGGAGCACCTGACAACTGGCGGTTTCACCCAAGCCCAATACCAGGAGAGCCCAGAGGAGCGAGCTTACTTCGTTCGTGCCGATGGAGAATTGATCGCGCTTGGTTACGTTCCCTCGGAAAAGATAAGTGCCTTCTCTCGGTTTGTGATGGGCGGAACCTCAGCCGTTGTAGAAAGCGTCTGCGTGATCCCTGTGAACAGTGCGACGGATGGCAAGAGGGATCAGGTCTGGGTCACTGTCGCCCGAACTGTGAACGGCGCGACCTACCGATCTATTGAGTTTCAACGAAGCGACTTGAATATGGATTGTTGCCTGACCTATAGCGGTACAGCCGTCAACGGAACCATCGGTGGACTTACTCATTTGGTGGGAGAGACGGTCTATGTTGTTGGTGATGGCGAGCGTTTGCCTAATGCTACGGTTGACGGTAGTGGGGAGATTGATCTTGGAACCGACGATAGCTGGGCAACCCTCGAAGTGGGGCTGTCCTATTCTCACAAGATATGGCTGCTCAATCCTGAATTTGGCCACGAACTCGGCGCTGCTTCTGGCAGTATTCGTCGTTATCCTTCGGCCTCATTTTATCTGATTGATAGCGTTTCTTTGAATGTGGATGGGAGCGCATACTCATTGCGGGTCATAGAGAATTACGATGCTGCTCCTACCCCCGTTACGCAGTTTGCTCATGTCACTTTGGATCACGATCCAGAGCGAGATATCATTGTAAAAATCGAGGACGACGAGCCATTTGATTTTATCTTGGCCGGTGTGGTGTTTGATCAAAGCGCAGGAGTTGGATAATGATTACATTACTTCAGGGTCTTCAGGTAATTGGCGCTGGCGTAGCTGTTGCCGGAGCCATCTCCTCGGCGAGCGCGCGAGAGGACGCTGCGGACGCCGCCTCCTCTCAATCGACCCAAAACTCTGCGGACGTCCTGGCTCTGGCTGAAAAGAATGTCCTCCAGGTCGAGGCAAATATTGACACCATCCGGCAGGCTGAAGTCTTCAACCGCGCAGAGCTTTTGAACACTGGCAACGAGACAAGGATCAAGTCTGAGTTTAACCGTCAAGAGCTTCGGCTTCGAGGGAAGCAGGCTGTCGAAAGCGGAAGCCAGAAGAGAGAGGAGATCTCCCGGGCGCTTCAGAAGGCTGTGTCGACGGCAAGAGCCACTGGCGGTGCTGCCGGGATCACATCAAACTTCGGATCCGTCCAGCAAGTGATTACGTCGCTTGGCATCGATGCTGGGCTGAATACCAATGCGGTGGATATCAATGTGCGACAGGAGCTTGAGCGTTTGGAACAGTCCGACCAGCAGAATACATTCTCTACAGAGATTGCTCTCCTTCAGATAGAGAGGGATCTCATCATTCTTGATTACAATACTGAGGTTTCGGTTGATCGTGAAGAGCGTCGGATTGAGATCCTTCGTCTCCAGGCTCAAGCCCAAGGGGCTAATTTCGCCAATGACGCGCTTCGTCAGACGGCTACTGGTGACGCCGCCTTTACTGCTGGCTTGTTTGATGCTGGCAGTGCTGGCCTCCGTGGCGCGATTGCGTACAACAGTTAGGAATAAATCATGGCTTTTCGCGTTGACGTAAACAAGAAGCACGGTGCGACCACCACTGGTCCCGGCCTGATAGAGCAGTTCGTTGCTGGGCGACCTTCTGCGATCACGGACATGAGCGTAGCTGGCGCTCCTGGGGCTAGTGCTAGCGGCTTGGGTGAGCTTACTATCAAGTTTGCGAAGCAGCGGAGAGACAAGGCCAAGGACGACTATGAGACAAATGCTGTTCTGGATATGCGGATTGCTATCGCTGAAGAAAAGCAGCGGTTATCGAGGGATCACCAAGACCAGGCCGGTAACTGGCGTGGCATGGCTGGAGAAACTCTAACTGAAACAGCCAAAAGAATATCGGCAGCTGGGCCTGAAGGGGAAAACCCTGCGCTCTTTCGGGATCTTAATGCGCGAGCAAGGATCGGCGCCCTGGACATCGGCGCTGCGGGCCTATCTGTAGAGCGCCAGGTCGATGCTCAGAAGCTAGATCTATATCTTGAGAAGGCTGCGGGGGTGGTGTCTCTTGAGCCTGTAGGGAGCCGGTCCAGGCAGGAGGCTCTTGAGGAGGCTTTTGCCAAGATCGACCGATCCACCACGCTGACCAGTATTGCACGGAAGACTGCGAAGGATACGTTGCAGTCCAGGGTGCAGACTGCTGATGTCCTGCATCAGATTAGCCAGCCTGGAGGCGCGGAAAAGATCGCAGCTCACCCATTGAAGATGAAACAATGGAGCGATATCAACAGCGAGAAAGAACGGTCTGCGCTGTACAACAAGGCCCAGGGGAAGGTTGAGAAGAATAAGACGGATCGTTTGGCTGGCGGAAACGGCATAATGGCGAGTATGCAAGAAAAGGTCTTAGCGGCTCAAAATATAATAGAGCAGTTCAAGGAAGGAGACCCCAAGCCGCTCAATGAGTTAATTGACCAGGCTCAGGCGGCTAAGAGGAACGTGACAAAACCTGAAAACTGGGTGACTGATAATGTGGTTTTCCGTCGTATGCGTAGTAATGTGGCGCGATCTCGCGCCTTCGCTGTCATAAAGTTAGGCTTAGATGGGGCTGTAACCCCGCCTGAGATAGCCCTGTGGGCCAATAAATCCAAACAGCTTGCGAGAGAAGACTTCTTGTATCGGTCGGGCGTGAGGGGATTGGAGCGTCAGTTCCATGAGCTGATCCAGGGGAAGGCCGTCGAGATGATCGACCTTACCAGCAGCCTGAAGGGGGATCTCGACGAGGCCAGGACTTTGATGGAGCTGAATGAGGCCGTCTCCACGATGGATGAAATTCGTGAGGCCCTGAAACATCAAGGCGTACAGGCACCTGAAGCCGAATGGGCGGCTATGCTGGACGCCAGAAAGCGTGAGATTGTTGGTCGAGCAAGAGAAGACTTCATGGAGACGATCGCGGAGCAGGATCCTGACAAGCAATTAAACGCCTTGGGGATGGAGAAGGAGTTCAGAGAACTCACTGAGTTTTTAACTCATTTCGGCAGCATTGATCCCGGTATGCAGGAGCGAATGCAGGCGCGATACGATACTCACCTTGTCTTTGCCAGAGTAAAAGACGAGATGGCGAATGAGACTTTCGGGAGTGTTGGTACATCACCTGCTGTGTTCGAGAAGTATTTGAACCATGCTCAAAACGAGGTTGATTGGATAGATCCGGCATCGGGCAAGGCTTCCCGAATGAAGCTGCCTGAATATTTGGTGAAAACCTGGGACGAAGGCGGCAGGGGTAAATTCTTTGGTATTTCTGACGACATGGGAGGTTATATCCCAGAGGCCGTGAGCAATGCCGTCATTAACGGGATGAATAGTGGCGACAACGAAAGTATAACCAAGGCTGGAGAAATAGCTTTGGACATTCGGATCGGCGGTAGGTTGCGCTCCAAGAGCCTGGAGCAGCACCCAGAGATAATGAAGATGGCTTCTATTACCTTGGCCGCCAGAGCACTGGGCGGCAATGAAGAGGCCCGCCAGAATTACATCGCCTATCAGTTGGGCTATGGCGAAAAACCGGGGAACCTTGATAATCGGTCAGCCAACCAGATCACCCTGGAGGACGCCAGAGATTATGCTCAGAGGATGGAGACCACTCTCTTTGAGAGGGCTGTGCGAAACAACCTTCACGGTTATCTGTCTGACAGGGTCTTCGGTAAGATCCTTGCTCCAAATTTACAGATGGTCGGAGAGCTTCTGACGTATGTTAACAACAGCCAGGGCAAGGACGTTGCCTCCAGGTTTGCTGAGGCTCACGCTGCTATATCGGCAAACTATGGTCCCAACACGATCTCTGGTTCCACAGCCAATGTCTTCAAGCCTCCCGGCAAGGTGCTGTACGAAAAGAATGGCGGTGGAGACGCATGGGTAAGGAATGCTTTCATTCGCAAGGTTGGGGATGAAATCCGCAGTTCATTCAAGAAGCCTGCGGGAAACAAGGTCTCAAAGGCTCTGGAGTTTGCGTGGGATGGTCTCCTTGGAGAGGGTGCCGGCATGTTCGTTGCTGACTTCTTTGATGAGGTTGAGAACGATGAGGCTATCTTTGATCGGCTTAATAAGAGCGGCAGGCTTAAGATAGTCTATGCCCAAGGTGAGATCACGCAGCATCCACGCAATGAGCGGGTGGACGGGAAGGCCGGGCCTCTCCGCACGGCAAACGACAACTGGAATATCCATATCCAGTCAGAGGACAGCAACTGGACGAACATTGGCGGTGGTCCTTGGGCTCCTGATTTCGAGAGTTCTCCAGAGAAAGAAGAGCATCTTAAGTTGGCTGAAGATACTGCACAGTACGGTAAGCGCCAAGCCAAGCTTCTCAGTGCCGCTAGAGATGTCGAGCGACGTCTCTCTGAGGCTAATAAGCTGAGAGATCTTCGGAAGGACAGGTAACTAGAATGGCTGAACTATTAAACCCTGGCTTTCGTCGGGGGGCAGATGACTTTACTGGGCTGGTGAGCCCTGAGTATTACAATGATCCTGGCCGTCAGCTTGATGTCTTCAATCGTGAGTTCAACACGATGGCGAGAGGCAATCAGCAGCCCGACATCGTGTACGAGCGGGATCCAGAGTTCAACGGCTATGAGTTTGCCTTGGGGTCGGAAGACGAGGAGGACGCTGTTATCCTGGCGGAAGCCCGTAACAGGGCTGAATACGAAGCCATGAAGATGCGGCTGCGCCGTGAACGACACGACCTCGATGTATTGAGCAACACATCGATAGCTGACCAGCTTCTTCTTGGTGGGGCCATTTCGATATTCGATCCGATCAACATAGCCTTGCTCCCCATGGCTATCCCCAGGGGGCTGTCGGTGGCAGCGATGCTTGGCCGCAATGCTTTGGTTGGTGGCGTTGCCGGGGTGGGTGTAGAGGCACAGCTTCAGAGCCAGCGGCTTGAGCGCACGGCACAAGAGAGCTTGATGAACATCGCCACTGGCGCTGTTGGTGGTGCTGTTTTTGCTGGTGCCATTGTTGGAGGCGGCGCGGTAATAGGAAAAACCCTTGTGGGAAGCGGAACGATAGTCCGAGCAGTTACTGGCGATATCAAAGAGGCTGCTGTGAGGTTCAAGGAAGCCGTCATTGCGGAAGAGAACCTCAGGCAAGAAGGATTGAGGACGGTTGATCAGGATCCTGACGAGGCTCGCAATGCCTCTGCTGCGGAAGGCATGACCCCAGATGAGGCGGCTCAGAGAAGGGCTGAAGACCTGGCTGAGAAGGAGGCCCAAGACTTAGCTGCCAAGGTTGACGATGACATCGTTCGTGGCGGACCATCCACAGCGAACAGGGCCTTTAACACCGCTTCTGAAGTTGGCCCTGAAGGTTTCTTCGACGCTAGAATAGACACAGGTACAGAAGGTATTCTCACAAAAAATCGTCTAGTTGATGCAATCCTCGACAGAGCCCTGCTTCCTGAAGACGCTATAGATCCTAAGGTTAGAAATCTTTGGGCTCGCACAGTAGACGCCTTGCCAGATCATCTTCTGGACAAGATGGGGATTGTGGTCAATCGCATGGGTCCCAATTCAAGGACTAATGGCTTTTATGAATTCCTGGCGGATACAGTGACCGTCTTCACCAGACGAGAAGAGCAAGGCAGTATCAATAGTCGTAACGTTTTTCAACCAGTAGACAGTGCTCAGGTATTTTCTCATGAGGTCGGCCATCGGGTTTTGATGACTTTCCTGAATGAGGATGAATTGCTCCAGTCGTGGAGGGTCTTCCAGAAAAGCAGACAAGAATTTGCGGATCCTGGTGCTAATCTAGGATCTGCTTATCCGGCTTATGAAGATTTTCACGAATGGTTTGCCAATTCTTTCATGGAATACATGGGGAGGAATGTCAGCGGTACGTCTCGTCGTAGCGATTTCAATACAACATTTCTGAATGGCGACGAGGGCCAGATGATGCGCGTCATCAAGCGCCTTGCTGAAACCATTTCGGTATTTATACAGAAGTTTGTCCGACGTGATTCGGATATGGCCTATGAAGATATGATCGATACCTTCATGGGCAATCTTATTAATGGGATTGAAAAGTCTCGCCCCCTCCGTGGTGTTGATGAAATAGAAGCTGTTGGAGAGCTTGGCCGTCGCATGTTCAGCACGACAGCTGACGATTCCGCGATGAAGCAAATCATTCGAGATGCTTTTGATGACATGGCCGGTAAGAACGATAGGTTTGCTGAGTTCGAAGCTCGACAGTCTGGCATTCCAGATCCAGAAGAAGACATTCCCTTTAGTCGCGGAGGTTCAGGTGGGAACGGGGTTCCGCCTGGTCAGGGTGCCGGAGGGGCTGGCGGTGCTGCCTCCGCTGGTCCTTCCGACATCCACCCTACTGGCACCAAGCTAGAGGACGCCATCAGGAAGACCAGCCCGTTATTGCGGCTACTATCCTCCCCCAATTTGCGGGTCAGGCGGGTCGCTGCCATGCTCCTAGAGACGCCTTTCTGGTTAAAGAAGAACTGGATGGGGAAAAGGACAGATGCCCCTGTAGAGGCTCTGGCGAAGCTCTGGAGGCATGCCCTAGTCGACGACCTGAACAAGATCACGGACGGATACCTCGCTTATTACCGTCGTCAGTCGGGAGATCTGGCCAAGTCACGCACTGGGATACTGTTTGGTCAGGCTGCGGAAGCGGTGAAGGGCAAGATTAGGACGGGAGATCCCGCCAAGCCGATGTCTTTGCATGAGTTCCGTCGCTCTGTTGGGAGGGCATCTCGTCGTAGTGACGTCTCTGAGGTGCCTGAGATCGCGCAAGTCGCCGCTCAAGTACGCAAAACCCGTGACAGCATGATGCAGGAAGCCAAGGACGCTGGGCTGGTGGATGTGTTGGATCCGCACCCATCTCAGTCTCATTTCCCTCGCATGTGGGAGCAGGATG